>Ga0209643_1001770_pt1 | contig 17487 bp, 11 predicted proteins | sample AutmiccBRH37_all_FD_187383 | JGI IMG/M metagenome (GOLD analysis project Ga0209643, IMG submission 187383) | Deep subsurface microbial communities from Mt. Terri, Switzerland - Autotrophic microbial communities BRH/37_all (SPAdes) (version 2) | ecosystem: Environmental > Aquatic > Deep... | reverse complement strand
AGATAAAGATTATAAAGATATAAAAATCTTTAAGCTCGATAGAAACAATAGTATCAGCTTCTATCTTCATTTTGGTTACCGTCTTTTCAGAGAATTAATAAAGACTGATGCTTCTGTAATCTTTGCAGAAGATATTTATACTCTCCCGATTGTAACTCTTATTGCAAAATTAAATAATATTAAAATAATTTATAATAGTCGCGAGTTATATGCTTTTATCGGTGGACTGAGTAAACGCCCTTTTATACAATATATCGTAAAATCGATTGAAAGCACATTCATTAATTTAGCTGATCTTATTCTTACTACGGGAGAAATGGATTCGCAATTTCTGGAAAAATATTATGGACTCCCGAAAACCTTAGTAATTAGAAATATTCCTTTATATCAAAGACCACAGTTCAAAATCAATATTCATGAGATGTACGATATCCCCACCAATTACAAAATACTTTTATATCAAGGAGTCTTAATAGCCGGAAGGGGCATCCCAACTGTAATTAAAGCAATTTCGCAGATACAAAATGTATATCTTCTCTTGCTCGGCGATGGCGAAGCTAAAAATAAATTTGAAGAAATTGCTCGGGAAAATGAAGTCTCCGACCGAGTTATCTTCGCAGGGACAATAAGTCAAAAAGATTTAATTAATTATACGGCAAGCGCAGATATAGGGATAGCACTAATCGAGAATATAAGCGTTAGTTATTATCATGCGCTTCCCAATAAACTTTTTGAATATATTATGGCAGGGATTCCGGTGCTTTCATGCCCGCTTCCACAGATGAAAAAAATTGTCGAGCAATATAATGCAGGCATAATTGCAGACCCTAATAATGAGACTGAAGTAATAGATGGAATTAGAAAATTGATAGATTCTGATGAAGTTATAAGAGATTATAAGTTCAACTGTAACAAAGCGGCATTAGAATTAAATTGGCAAAAGGAATTTGAAAGAGCGAAACCGGCTCTTTATAAGGTGATTAGCTGATGAAGCAAAAAAGAATTTTATTAGTAAGAACGGATAGAATTGGGGATGTGGTTCTTTCCACTCCTATCCCCAGAGAACTAAAGAAAAAATATTCTAATTGTTTTATTGCCGTCTTACTTCAGGAATATACCAAAGATATTTATCTGAATAATCCTCATATAGATAAAATAATTCTGATGGATAAAAGCACTAATCTATTCGATAAATCTTTCAGAGAAAAAGTAAGAGAAATTAAATCTTGTCATTTTACACATTCACTTACTTTGCTCCCGACAGAACGAATTAATTATATGCTTTTTTTTGCGGGCATTCCATATCGCCTAGGAGTAGGGAATAAGTTATACCAATATCTTACTTTAACTCATTTTGTCTCTAGAAAGAAATATATTCCACTTCGCCACGAAGCAGATTATTCTATGGATTCAGCTCGAAGGATTGGTGTGGAAACCGATAATTTGGAAACGGAAATTCATCTTACAAAAGTCGAATTAAATAATGCAAAAGAGTTAAGAGACAAATTTTTAAAAGGTAAGAAATATTTGATAGGTGTTCATGTAACAAGCGGAAACTCTGCTCCGAATTGGAGACCGAATCAATATGCACAACTTATCAATGAGCTTAAGAAAAATGAAGATTTTCAGGTAGTTGTAACAGATAATAAAATTCCTGATGAAATAAAAAATATTCCCGATATAGAATTTCCTAATATCGATATTCGCCTAAGAGAATCGTTTGTTACATTCAAAGCACTCAATCTATTAATTTCCGCAAGCACGGGACCAATGCATTTAGCGGCAGCGTTAAAAGTGAAAACTGTTTCTTTTTTCTGTCCATTAACTGCATGCTCACCAAAGCTCTGGGGACCAATGGGTAATGAAAGCCGAATACTATTACCAAAATCCGGTTATTGTTCTCTCAAGTGTCCGGGAGACCCTAAAAAATGTAATTTTGAGGGCAATGACGGAATTACAATTAATGATGTGCTGGAAAGTGTAAATAATTTTATATATTAGCGTTCGAGATTTGCTGAGCTCCGGTCGGCAAGTTATTACCCAATCCCGTCAGGTCCGGAAGGAAGCAGCGGTTAGTAATTAATTTGGGTGACCGGTAAGCTTGGCATTATTTTTACCCCTTCTTCATTTGCAGCCGTTAATTCAGTATAAATCACCGGTATCGATTCCTTAATTTGTATATCTTAATTCTTGTCTCCAACTTCTTCATTCAGAGTATTAGATCTGATAGAAGAATCTTTCGGAAAAACTTCAGATGGCTCTGAAGATTCCGAAGACTGCAGAGAATTCAAAGATGAATCATTCAGAGTATTGCAATAATTGAATATTACTTTCCCTTTTGCCTTACCGATTACTTTACTTAATTCTTCTTCATTTTTTGTTTTTATCTCTTTTAGACTTCCGAAAGCGGTCAATAACTTAGTTGCTACTTTTTCGCCGATTCCCGGAATATCGGTAAGCTCAGTTTTAAGAGTTCTTTTGTCTCGTCTTAATCGGTGGAAAGTAATTGCGAATCGGTGTGCCTCATCCCTCAAATGTTGAAGGAGTTTAAGTGAAGATGAAGTCTTGGGAATTATAACGGGGTCTGATTCTCCCGGCATAAACACCTCTTCCAAACGTTTAGCAAGCCCTATTATCTCGTAGTTTTTTAATCCGATCTCATTTAATATTTCAACAGCACTCGAAAGCTGCCCCTTGCCACCGTCCACCATAATTAAGTCAGGAGCTTTTTCATTCTCTGCGATAATTTTTTTATATCTGCGCCCTATTACTTCTTGCATACTTGCAAAATCATCCGGACCTTCAACAGATTTTATAATAAATTTTCGATAGAGACTTTTTTTCGGTTTGGCATCCTCAAAGACCACCATGCTTGCCACTGTATCAGTCCCTTGAAGATTCGAGATATCGAAACATTCAATTTTGCGAGGGAGATGTTTCAATCTCAGATCGCGCTGAAGAGAAGCTAATGTATATGGCACCGAACCTTCTTTTTTCATCTTCTGAAGTTGTATCTCTTTTAATTGTAATATGGCATTCTGCTTGCACATATTAAGCAAGGATTTCGTATCGCTTTGACGGATAGGAACAACGAATTTAGATTTGCGTCCACTTTTTTGATTGAGCCATTCCAAAATGCTTTCACCATCCGAAGGCTCAGTTTCTAAGACAATCTCTTTGGGGATCTCCACAAATTCATAATAATAAAATTTAATGATAGCCGAATAGATATTTTCTAATGAATCCCCGGGCTCGGCAGAAAGTTTTAATTGTTTTTTACCTGTAAGCTTGCCCGAGCGAATATTTAATATTGTCGCTGCTATATCTTTATCTTCCTGTGCTGCGCTTATAATATCTCGGTCTTCTAAGTCGGCGGCAACAACCTTTTGCTTGGATGAATAAACTTGTAATTGATTTATCTTATCTCTTAATTCAGCAGCTCTTTCAAACTGCATATTCTCAGAGGCAAAATTCATCTTCATTTTCAATTCTTCAATTAGGTCTTCTGTTTTCCCTTTCAATAATTTTATTACTTCATTAACCATTTCATTATAGTACTGAGCCGAAACAAGTCCTTCACAAGGGCCATCGCATTTTTTTATATGATAATCCAAACAGATTTTGAATTTTTTCTTCTCAATATTCTCCACCGTTAAATCGAGCCGGCAGCTTCTTATCTTAAAAATATGATTAATCATTCTTAGAGAAGATTTCATACTTCGGATATCCGTAAAAGGTCCAAAATATTTTGAACCGTCTCGAATGATATTCCGCGTAGGATAAATCCGAGGGAATAGTTCGTTTGTTACTTTTATATAGGGAAAAGTTTTATCGTCTTTAAGATTGATATTATAGCGCGGTTTTAGTTCCTTTATTAAATTATTTTCGAGTACCAATGCTTCTATTTCACTATCGGTAGCTATTATGATAAGGTCTTCGATCTTTCTAACTAACGCATCTGTCTTAGGTGAGTCTATACGTGAATGGAAATAAGAGCGGACACGATTTTTAAGTATCTTAGCTTTACCTACATAAATTACCTTACCGGCAGCATTAAGGAATTGATAAATGCCAGGAGTCCCCGGAAGATTTTCTAATTTATTTTTTAACGAATCATTCATCTATTACTAGTTATTATTAAAAATAAGCCCCTTTCTTTAGACACTTTATCTAAAAAGAGGGGCATTCAAAATATATCTAAACTGCTTCTAAAATTTGTAATTTTTCGGAATGATTACAATACCGGTATCTGAAACAGTAAAGCGTTTTTTATCTATTTCATTGTCAAATCCAATCTCAGTTCCTTCGGGAATGGTAACGTTTTTATCTATTATACATCTTCTAAGTCGTGTCCTTCTCCCGATATTACAATTATCGAATATAATGGAATCCGTTATATAGCTATAACTATTAATACGTCCATTAAAGCCAATGATAGAGCGCTCAACAAGTCCACCTGAAATCACTGTACCATCGCAGACAATAGAATTTAATGCACGTCCCACTCTTTCACCTTCGTGCGAAACAGTTTTTGAAGGGGGGAATTGCTGCTGACCTGAACGAATCATCCAATCGGGATCGTACATATTAAAATGAGGATTAACATTGATCAAGTCCATACTTGCTGCATAGTAGCTATCAATCGTTCCTACATCTATCCAATATGGTTGATCCTTTTTGTTCTCATCAAAAAACTGATATGCCATTACCTTATATTGGTTCTTAATCATATAAGGGATTACGTCCTGTCCGAAGTCATTATTTTTAAGTTTTTCTTTTTCCATCTGAAGAATGACATCTTTGAGCACATTTCTACTGAAAACATAAACCCCCATATTAACGAAAGACATATCGGGATTTCCCGGAATCGTAGGCGGTGATTTAGGTTTCTCAACAAAATTTTGAACTCTGAACTCTGCATCTACCTCAATACATCCAAAGCGATCGCTTATTGTTTTTGGCATTTCCATATTGGAGATAGTCAGCTGGGCTCCTGTTTCAATATGGTATTGGATCATCTTTAGGTAATCCATTTTATAAATATGATCACCTGAAAGTAATACTATCCATTCGTAATCTTCATCATAAATCAGATTGAAATTTTGACGGATAGCATTAGCTGTTCCTTGATACCAGTTATTACTGATTTTTAGTTGAGGAGGTATAGAATAAATAAATTCTCCCAATTCAGGATTGAATATGTTCCATGCTTCATATAGATGCCGATTTAGTGAGTCGGATTTATATTGAGTAAGAACATAAATCTTTCTAAGACCTGAATTTAAGCAATTGGATAATGCGAAATCGATTATCCTGTACTTTCCGCCAAATGGTACGGAAGGCTTTGTGCGTTCTAATGTAAGCGGATATAATCTTTCTCCTATTCCGCCTGCCAGAACCATCGTTAATGATTTTCGAAGTATTGATGAACCGGTTAATGCCATATTGTTTTCATCTCTGTTTTTGGTCTATTAAAATATATCTATTTATTAATTGATTGGCAATCATAGAAATTATTAACTTTGAATTAGGAAACACATTTTACTAAAATTATGACAAAACAAAGCAAACTTATACTTTTTTCCATCTTTCTTGTGATTATTCTCTCCTGGGTAGTCATATTTTATTTCGCTAACCCGATCGAAAAAATTAAATATTTAGAAGAAAAAGTAAGCGAAAATTCAGGGACACTTTCTCTCGCAGAAATTGATAAAGAATATCTCGATGAATACATTTCAAAAGAACAAAAATTATTGGATGTATTCCATTACGATATTAATATTGAACTTATTCCGGAAAAAAAATTAATAAAAGGGAAAACTATAATTACAGGCATAATGCCCACATCTTCGGATAAATTAGTTCTTAATTTTTATGATAATATGAATATAAGTTCATTACTTTTTAATGGAATTAAAGTTAATTATAAGCAAAGCGATACCAAAATTCAAATAGAAAGAAACCGGAGCCGAAGAGATTCATTCTCTGTCGAAATTAATTATTCGGGAACTCCCGAAAGTCTTGGTTTTGGTTCATTTGTAATGAAAAGGGTTAACGGCAAATTCTTTGTATATACTTTGAACGAACCTGTTTATGCCTCCACCTGGTTTCCATGCAATGATAACCCTGCCGATAAAGCACTGCTTGATATAAAAATAATCAATGATTCTTCAATGACATCTGTTTCCAATGGAAGATTAGTCGGTTCAAAGATTATCGGAAATAAAAAAGAATATCATTGGAAAACATTTTATCCTATTGCCACTTATCTTATCGCACTCTATTCGGCTGATTATTCTGAAATCAAGGATAAGTATATAAGTAATAAGGACACTCTTCAAATAACTCATTATGTACTTCATGAAAAGCTGGAGGATGCGAAGAAAGATTTTTCGGAACATCCAAAATGGATAAAATTTTTCGAGAGCAAGTTCGGTAAGTATCCTTTCCAAAAAGAAAAATATGGTGTTGCTGAATTTCTTTGGCAGGCAGGTGCAATGGAACATCAAACAATTACGGGAGTAGGTTCTAATTATATTTCGGGACATCGTTTCTTCTCCGATCTCTTAATTCATGAACTCGCTCACCAATGGTGGGGGAATGCGCTTACTCCAAAATCTTGGAAAGATATATGGCTAAATGAAGGTTTTGCTACTTATTCCGAAGCTCTTTATTGGGAATATAATTCAGGTTATGATGCTCTCGTTTCTACTATGGCATCAAAACAAAATAGTTACAAAAGTTCTACACTTTACGATCCTGAAATTGAACTTTTTAGTCGGCTTGTTTATGATAAAGGTGCGTGGGTACTCCACATGCTCCGATATGAAGTAGGAGATGATAATTTTTTCAAAATTCTTAGAACTTATTACGAGAACTTTAAGTATAAAAACGTAGAAACAAAGGATTTGATTGCAATGGCAGAAAAAATTAGCGGTAAGAATCTTAAAAAATTCTTTGAACAGTGGGTATTTAAAGGCAAAGGAAAAATCGAATTGGATTATTCTTATTCTCTTTCGGATAGCAATGTAAAACTAAATTTGAAACAAGTACAGAAAGAATATCCTGAATATAAATTTGATATAGATGTGGAAATACTATTTAGCGATAAAACAAAAATAAAGGAACGAATATCAATTGATAAGAAAGATTATCAGATAAATATACCGGTAACTAAAAAACCGGTGGATATAACTCTCGACCCTGACTTTTGGCTTTTGGCTGAATATAATAATCAAAATTAAGTTATATTTGCTAATTAATTAATTCGATTAATGGATAATTGAAAACTTATTTATTTATATCAGATATTCATCTTGGTTTAGAGACAAAACCGAAAGAGACAGAAAAAGAAAAGAAATTAGTTTCTTTTCTCGAATATGCAAAAGAGAATTGCGATGAGCTTTTTATTATGGGGGATCTTTTCGATTACTGGTTTGAATACAGAACGGTAGTTCAAAAGGGTTTCTTCAAAACAATTGCCGCATTGCAATATCTTTCGGAATCCGGAGTTAAGATTCACTATTTTATTGGTAATCATGATTTCCTTCACCGCGATTTTTTTGAAAAAGAGATCGGTGCTATTTTATATGAGGGACCAATTACTATTGAACTGAATGAAAAGAAGTTTTTTATGGGTCACGGTGATGGATTAGTGGCTAATGATACCGGTTATAAAATCTTAAAAATGATTTTAAGAAATAAATTTATTCAGACACTTTATTCGATTATACATCCCGATCTCGGAATTTGGATTGCTAGCGGAACTAGTAAAAAAAGCAGAGACTATACCGCTCAAAAAAATTACGGAGAAATTGATGGACTTGTCGCCACAGCTAAGAAAAAGATTGATGAGGGTTATGATTATATTATTTTCGGTCATTCTCACAGGAAAGAATTTTTGAATTACAATGACGGTTATTATATAAATTTAGGTACATGGTTGGAAACACCCTGTTATGGCAGGTTTACAAATAAATTTGAAATTATAGATTGGGAAAATAATGGCAGTAGTAAATAAACCAATAAAGAAAAATAATGGATCAAAAAAACGGACAATCATCTGGAGCACTGCAGGAGTATTATCTGTTTTGTTTTTAGGATTTATGATATATGTATTTACGGGGCTGCCATCATTAGAGGAATTAGAAAATCCTCGACCGCTTCTCGCGAGTAATGTATTCAGTGCCGATGGTGAACTTGTCGGTCAGTTTTATAGACAGAATAGGGTAGAAGTCGGTATAGAAAAATTACCTCCTCATTTAATTAATGCTCTTATTTCTACTGAAGATCGGGGATTTTATAGCCATTGGGGAGTAGATCTAAAACGTTTTATCCAGGCAATGATTAAAAATGTTTTTCTTTTTAGACGTGAAGGAGCAAGTACCATTACTCAGCAATTGGCAAAAAATCTTTATGAATTAAAAACAAGTAATGAATCGCTCTTTGGGACTGTTGTAAGAAAAGTGAGAGAATGGATAACGGCAATTCAAATCGAGAAGACATATACTAAACAAGAAATTCTTGAACTTTATTTTAATGTTTCTTGGTTTGGACATGGTGCTTATGGTATCGAGATGGCTTCAAAAGTTTATTTCAATAAAGATGTGGAGCAGTTATCTGTACAAGATTGTGGCGTAATAGTAGCCTTGCTGAAATCGGCTGTTTATTATGATCCGTTTGACCGGTATGAAAACGCTATAAGAAGAAGAAATCTTGTGATGAGCAATATGGTCGATGAAGGTTACCTTTCTGAAGATCAATATGAGAAACTAAAATTAAAACAGATCGAACTTTCATATAAAAAAATTGAAGAAGGAATCACGGGAAGTTTAGCTCCTCATTTTCTTGAATATGTTAGAAAGCAGATGGAAAAGATCGCCCGCCGTCATGGATATGATTTATATGAAGATGGATTGAATATCTATACAACACTTGATTCGAGAATGCAAAAAATAGCAAATAATGCTGTGCAAACTCACTTGACTGAATTTCAAAGACAGTTTGATGAAAAATGGGATTGGAATCGATATTCTAAGATTCTCAAAGAAGTACTTGATAAAGAGATTAAGAAACATAAAGATTATCGTGCAGCCGAAACCGAAAATGAGAAGCGGGCCGTATATCAAAGACTTTATAATGATAAATCGTTTGTTGATTACATAAAAAGATTAGAAAAAAATATTCAGGTTGGATTTGTAAGTGTGGACGTTAAAACCGGCGGGATAAAAGCAATGGTCGGAGGAAATGATCCTAACGAAATGCACGGTTTGAATAGAGCAGTACAAATTAGAAGGCAACCCGGTTCGTCATTCAAACCATTTGTTTATGCTACTGCAATTGATAATGGATTATTTCCTGCTTATCCAATTCTCAATCAACCATTTAATTATAATGGTTGGAGTCCACGTAATGATGATAGAAGCACAAGTGGATTTGTAACCTTAAGGCAAGGGATTACAAAATCACTTAATCTTGTTACAGCCAGATTAATTATTGAAGGGCATGTAGAACTTTGGCAAGTTGGCAGATTAGCAGAACGAATGGGAATAAAAAGCAAATTAGATTTAGTACCTTCGATCGCTCTTGGAACTTCATTAGTTTCACCATTAGAAATGGCGAGTGCATATTCCACTTTCGGAAATAAAGGAATTGCAAACGAACCTATTTCAATTGTAAGAGTTGAAGACAAGAATGGAATTTTAATTGAAGAATTTACTTCATTGCCAAGCGAGGCAATCTCGGAAGAAACAGCATATCTTACAACGGATTTGATGCGTTCGGTAATTGATGAAGGTACCGGTATGAGAGTAAGAGCCGGATATAATTTTGTAAGACCTGCGGCAGGGAAAACCGGTACTACTCAAGATTATGCTGATGCATGGTTCTGCGGATTTACTCCACAACTTTCAGCTGCTGTATGGGTGGGATTTGATGATCAGAGAGTTTCATTTACCGGAAGTTATGGGCAGGGTGCCAGAGCAGCTTTGCCAATTTGGGCACTTTTTATGAAAGGTGTTTATGATGAATTAAAACTTCCATTAGAAGATTTTCAAGCACCTGCAAGCGGTGATGTAGTGCCTGCTAATTTTTGCAGAGAATCGATTTTTGAATATGGTGATCCTAAACTTTATTCCAATCAATGCAGAGGTGGAATATATACTGACTTGGTAAATGTAAGGTCATTACCTGAGATGTTTGATCCGAGAAGGGATGCTAATATAAAAATATTTGATCGGTATCTTATGACAGATACAGTATCGAACGAGGCACAAGAGATTAAGTAATATAAGCCCGGGTGGTGGAATTGGTAGACACGCCAGCTTCAGGAGCTGGTGATTGCAAAGTCATGCAGGTTCGAGTCCTGTCCCGGGTACTTACGGATAAGTGTAATTATAAAATGTAATTACACTTTTTTATTGACCAAACAGACGGACTTTTAATTTATGAAGGAGCACGATATTGATGAAGAATAATAGAACTCCAATTAAGAACGAAGCAATTATAGTATTTGGTATTTCATTAGGAGCAGCATTTGGAGCCGCCACGGGAAGTATTTTTGAAAGTATTTCTATTCCGGTTGGAATTTCTTCGGGAATAATTATAGGACTACTTATTGCATCATTCTTCGGAAAGAAAATTGTACAAATGTTTGGCAACCCTGATAAAAAAGATTCAAACGAATAAAAATAATAGTTAATCCATACGTTATTCAATCCCAAATAAATTACACATAGTATTTCTCGCTTTTTGTTTGTGCACTTCTGTTATATAAATAGCTACGGTAGCTAAAGCGGCAGCGAAGTACCCCTGCATCATCTGAATATCCTAGTAATGGAGTAAAATCAGGAATAGCATCAAAGGGCATGATTAGATATCCAAGTGCCCCCATAATTACTGCTCCCGCCCGCATAGGAGTACTTGAATCAATTAAACTGTAATATAGCGTAAATGCAATCTCAATTGTAACTTTAACAATAGTCTTGAATTGGTTTAATAGTTTATTAAAAAAGAACTTTCTGAATAATATTTTTCTGAGGATGCCATTGTATTCTCTTTAAAATTAATTTTAATTTTTTAGTTTACCTTTATTAATATAGAGTAGAAGATTAGAGAATTTTCCAGGAATTGTTTTATCGTTTAATTCATTGTTTCATTTTGTCTTATTAATATAGAGTGGTGGTAAAAAGGATTTCCCGCAAAAATGATAATTAATTTAGAATTTATGTTTGAGAAGACTTTTTTTTATATGTACATTAAGACTATACAATCTTTTGTAATTTAATTTTAGGCAACCTGTTTTGAAAAAAGAACTTATTGATTCCTATCTAAAAAAAGTAAAATCTGCCAATAAAGAGCTTCCCAAAAAAGAGGCATTCAAAGACCTATTAAATCGGCTTTACCATAGTGATCAAGAAATATTAAGGATAATTGATAAAATATCTCTTGGTGCTGAAACAACAATTTTAAACATCCCTCGCAAAGATAAACTTCATCGTGGAAGTGCTGATTCCCTTTATAATAAAATTATTATTGAGTTTGAAAATGATTTGAAAGTAACTCTTAATCATGCTAAAGAGCAGCTCGCAGGTTATCTTTTGGGGCAATATAATGCAGGTGAAGGTTATAATTTTATCTTAATCGCTTCTGATTGTATTAATTGGAAAGTATTTTCTCTTGACATTTCCTGCATCGAAAATATAGCGCAATTAAGAGAAGATGAATTGATTTTAAATGAGGTAAAAAGTGTTTCATTTACTTTAACAGATAAAAATTCTGAAGATTTTTATTATTGGATTGACCGATTTCTCTTCCGAGAAGAAAAACAAAAAGCTTCATTAAAAAAGATTGAAGAGGCATTTGGGTATCAAAGTAATGTGTTCATAGAATGTTTTCGAGAAATGAATAACCATTTCCAAAACGCCAAAAAATTTGGCGAAGTTCAAGTCTCGTATGAACAATGGAGTAAATTCTTAAGCATTGCTTATGGGTCCTATGATGCAAGTGAAAATAATTTTATTATTCATACATATCTCAGCGTCTTTGCTAAATTATTAGCGTATAGTGTGGTTAGTAATGATGATTACATTGATGATAACGAGATAAAGTCAATTATTGATGGAACAATTTTTCATAATTATTCAATCAATAATTTTGTCGATGACGATTTCTTCCATTGGGTGAAGAATGAAAGAAATTTTCGACCACTTAAAAAGGTTTTTCGTTTAATAGCACAAGAAATATCTTTGTTCGATTTTCATAACGTGGATGAAGATATTCTAAAAGGGGTTTATCAAGAATTAATAGACTTAGATACGCGCCATGCCTTAGGCGAATATTATACACCCGATTGGCTTTGCCAAAGAGTTATGAAGGAATTTGATCTGAAGGAGGGGGATAGAGTACTCGACCCTGCTTGTGGAAGCGGCTCATTTTTAATAGCTGCCGCGCATCGTTTCCGACTTCTTAATCCTTCAATTTCAGTGGAAGAATTGAATTCATCATTATATGGAATCGATATTCATCCATTGAGTGTTCAGATAGCAAAAACAAATATGCTCCTTTTCCTTGGTAAAGAAGTTGTTAATTCTAAAACTCCAATTCATATCAATATAATTTTAGCAAATACATTACTTTCACCCGATGGGGTAGAGGACTTATTCGGAAAAACTTTTAAGATACAGATCGATAAAGAAACACTTGAACTAAGTTCCCATATTTTAGAAGATGTAAAAATATTCGATGAAGCTTTAGAGATAGCCGAAGACCTTGCCGAGCAAACTTATAATAAGAGTGAAACTTCTGCAAAAATATTTGAAAATATTCTAATTAAGCAAATAAGAGGCGGAGGACTAAATAAGTTAGTAATTAATAGTTTTTATAAAATCTATCTAAGCTTACGTACAGTTAAAGAAAAGGGGAGAGATAGTATTTGGAAATTTATAGTCCAAAATCTATATAAACCTTATTTCTTATCGGGCAAATTTGATTATGTAATTGGTAATCCACCTTGGTTTACATATAGTTCAGTAAAAAATGAAGAATATCAAAATATACTTAATGAATTAGCAATAAAATATGATATAAAACCGGAACGAGTTGCTAATTTTCCGCATTTAGAAATTGCGGCGATTTTTCTTGCCTATTGCAGTAGCTATTTCTTGAAAGAAAAAGGGGAGATCGCTTTCGTTCTTCCAAGAAGTTTTTTTAGTGCCGATCATCATGATAATACTCGAAGCGGTAAAGCTAAAGGATTTCGTTTAAACCAAATTTGGGATTTAAATGATGTATCGCCACTCTTTAGAATTCCAAGCTCAGTATTATTTGCATCTAAAGAAAAAGATAATGTAAAAAGAAATATTTTATCGGCAGGAATAGATGGTATTACTTTTAGTGGTAATCTGCTTTATCATAATTGCAATTTAGAATCTACTAAGGAATTAATAAAAGAAAATAGTTCTAAATGGTATTATTCCAAACAAGGTAAATCCACTGCACTATCACTTCATAAATACAAAAAACAATTATTATCAAATCCTTATAAAGATAGTTTTAGACAAGGAGCTACAATTGTTCCTCGTTCATTTTATTTTGTTGAATTAATGCAAGATGTTCCCGAAAATTTTCAAGATAGAATCATTAACATAAAAACTTCTGATGCTATTAATGCCGATGCAAAAATGCCATGGAAAGATATTGAATTGAAGGGAAGAATTGAAAGCAACTTTCTCTTTCGAACTGCATTATCAAAATCTATTCTTCCATTTGCTCTTTATAAACCGGAACTAATTATACTCCCTATTACCATAAAAATTGATGAAGAGAATAACAGAAATATTATACTTTACTCTGCCGATGAATTAATGAGTGAAGGTTATATTAATGCTTCACGATGGTTCAAAAGTGCTGAAAGATTTTGGGAACAATTGAGAACGGAAAATAATCAAAAATATTCTGCGGAATATTATTTGAATTGGCAAAACAAACTCACCTCACAAAGTTTATCCTCTCCTTATTTAGTTTTATATAATTCTTCTGCTGCTGACGCGAATGCAACAATTGTTAAAAGAGAAGATTATGATTTGGAGTTCATAGTGGAGAGTAAGACATATAGCTATGGAACGAATAATATTGATGAAGCATATTTTCTTACTTCATTTCTTAATTCTTCAATTCCCAATGAATTGATGAAAGATTTTCAAACTAAAGGGCTTTTTGGTCCAAGAGATATTCATAAAAAGATTTTAGATATTTATTTCCCAAAGTATGATGAAGAGAATGAAAAGCATATTAATCTTGCCGGATTAGGGGAGGAAGCGCATAAGAAAACATCTCAATATTTATTAACTAATCCCCCTAAAAAAGTTCTTTCACCAATGCATTTAGGGAGATTAAGAACTGATATAAAAAAACATCTACCAACAGAAATGAAAGAGATAGATAAAATCGTTAAGCAATTAATCAGATAAATATAGAGATATGAAAAAACAATTCCCGATATTAGAATATGACTCAGATAGGCGAGCAATAATAAGTCCTTCTGACTTAGTCAAAGAAATTCCTGATATTCCTAAGCACGCTGTTATTTGTTTCTTCAACGATGTTATTACACATTTAGCAGAAAGCGAAAAGCTAAAAATAATTCACTCTATTAAGAGTGAGATGGGATTTCATCATGTATATAGTTACAAATTTGAAAATCGCTCGATAGTTTTGTTTCATCCCGGAGTTGGAGCACCTTTAGCAGTGGCAACATTTGAAGATGTGATTCAAATGGGTTGTGATAAATTTATTGTTTGTGGCGGTGCAGGTGTATTAGATAAAGAGATTGCATCCGGGCATCTTATAGTTCCCAGCAGTGCAATAAGGGATGAGGGTACTTCATATCATTATATAGAGCCATCGCGCGAAGTATCTCCCACGACAGAAGCAGTCAATGCAATTGAAACAATTTTGAAAAAAAGAAATATTCCTTACCTTAAGGGAAAAACTTGGACAACCGATGGTGTCTATCGAGAAACTCCGGCAAAAATCGCACTAAGAAAATCTGAAGGGTGTATATCAGTCGAGATGGAAGCTTCGGCTTTATTCGCTGTCGCAAAATTCCGAGGTGTTTCGATAGGTCAGATTCTCTATGGGGGTGATAATGTCGATACAGAAATTTGGGATCATAGAGATTGGCAATCTAATTGGGATGTTAGAGAGATGCTTCTGGCTCTTTCAGCCGAAGCTTGTCTCCAATTATAAAACTCTCTGTTTATTATAAGTTACTATACCGAGTAATTGATCGCTATTTTACTTTGCGATAGGACAAAATCTTTAATTTCTCCGGGAATATTTTTCCCCAGCATCAACTTATGTGTATCAATTAGAACTTTTTCTTCGGTCAAAGAAATTCCTGGAGGAAAGGTTTTTGATTTTATTAACTCAGGTATAAAACTCTTAATAAGGTTTGCAGCTTGTTGCAGAAGGAATCCTTCAAATTTTGTTTCCCATGTAAATGCTATTTCACCATTCTTAAAACCATCATATACTAATTTAACAGGTATTTCTTCAGGGACTAGCGGAACGCCGGTATCATATAAAATAGTCATTCTGAAACCATCGCTAATTCCTTCCAATTGTTTTACATATTTTTTTATATAAGGTTTTGCAAGGAAAGCTAATTCATTAGTGGTAAGTTCTAATATTGCCATAAATTCCTCCATGCTCTAAAATGATAAAAATAGACAAAAATCATATTACTTATTAGCAATAATATTAGGTTTAGTAATATAAAGCAAAAAAAGCTTTTAACGGCACCCACCAAAATATCGCCCTCACCTCAGCAGGTGCCAATTAAAAGCACATTTTAATTTTATTCCCACTATTAAAATAATTTAATTCTCACTTTTGTTCAGTATCATTTAATGATATTAATATAGAGGGGAGAATTAGAAGTTTTTCCGGAAAAAATTTTAAAATGTATTTATGTAAAATAGATTAGAATGTATATTGAAGATTAATACCTGCGCCATTAGGCAGATAAACAGCTGAAAGGTTTATATTGTTTCCTTTTTGCATATTATCATATTTTACAACCGCTTTGCCGATTACATAACCAATTACAGAGCCTGCTAAGCAATCCGATGCCCAATGATTATCGCTATACATCCTTTGTATAATAGTAGTTGATGCCAATCCATATAAAAGAATGGAAGCATAAACATTATCAAGTCTTTCAGCGAGAACAGAAGAGAAAGCGAAAGCAACGGTGCAATGACCCGAAGGCATGGAATTATAATCATTCGAAGTTTGAAACCATTTGAAATTCGTATTGTCTTCATTCATATACGGTCGGCTTCTTCCGAGGACGGTTTTTAATATTATAGTAGTCGCACCCGCATAGAATAATCCTTCAATTAGCATTCGACCCGTAACCGAAAGATATTCACTTCCAAAAATCTTACCGCCTACATAAACCCCTGCAGATATTCCGCCCATATAATATAGGTCTCCATATCGATGTCCAATTTCACCGAGATTGTCCAAGGCTTTTGAATGGCTTTTACTAAGAGATGACCGTATATCGTCATCTAATAAAAATGTTAATCCGGTAGCTACAATTGCTGCACTTCCATATAACAAATCATTTGAATCAAAATGAGTCGGTGAGGAAACTAATTTTATTCCGGTATTAAATCCAATTGAAATATCCTGAGGTATAGTAGTGGTAAGCGTATCTTGTTCAATTTTTGCAGTAATTCCAAATGAACTGTTGCTAGAGAAGATATTAATAGGTGTACCCGGCTTTGGTACGCTATTAAATTCAGTAATGAATTGATTCGAGATGGATTGTGAGGTTTTATCTTTAAACTGCGCATTAATTTGCACAAAGCAAAGCAGCAGAATAGCTATAAGTGAAATACGCCACATAAAGCTATTAAGCCGCAACTACCGCAATAGAAGAGAGTTTCTGTTCTAATTGTTCTAATTCTTCTCTAATTCTCTCTCTAACTTTTTCAGTTTCTTCTTTTATTTCGGGAAGAAGTTCACGGTAGTAATTTATCCCTTCGATTATATTATTCTTAAACGTATTAAAAAGTTTTTCTTCGCTAACACGTTTGTGCATATAATCGATATAGAGTTGGATCTCTTTGATAAATATATTAGGTCGTTCTGAATTAGTAATTAAATTAATCCTTCCATAGATATGGTCAACCATCTCTTTGAGAGTAGAAATTTTAGAAAAATATGCAAGGTTAGGTCCGGGGCATACAGATACTGTTGTGCTTCCTTTTGGTGCTTGTATATTATTTGCTTTATAAACGGAAGCCGATAAACCTTCACATAAACATGATTTTTCGGCAGCCCAATTAAATTTATCATTTAGCTCTTGTGAATCAGGTTCAGAATTCTTGAGATCGCTAATTTTTTTCATAAATGTAATTGAAGCAGGGCATATTGGTTTATCTGAGTAATCTTTATTTGAAACTAAGAATTTTTTGG
>Ga0209643_1001768_pt1 | contig 17506 bp, 15 predicted proteins | sample AutmiccBRH37_all_FD_187383 | JGI IMG/M metagenome (GOLD analysis project Ga0209643, IMG submission 187383) | Deep subsurface microbial communities from Mt. Terri, Switzerland - Autotrophic microbial communities BRH/37_all (SPAdes) (version 2) | ecosystem: Environmental > Aquatic > Deep... | reverse complement strand
TTAAGAATATATTTTTTCAATAAATATTATTGAACAGTATCTTGTGTAACAGGTGTTGAAGTTGCCGGTTGTGCTGGAGCATCCTGAACTTCACGATTTTGAATAGTGTTTTCAATTTCTGAGCTTGTGTCAACAACATTTGCTTTAGGTGCAGCAAAATTTGACAATAAAATTAAGGCAAGCAAAATGATCGAAAGCGTCCAAGTACTTTTATCTAAAAAGTTGGTTGTATTTTGAACACCCCCTAAAGCTTGAGTTCCGCCACCACCAAATGAAGAAGATAATCCTCCGCCTTTTGGATTTTGAACCATAATGATTAATATGAGCAAAAATGCTACGATCATAATCAGAATTAAAAATAATGTATATGTCATGACTTATTTTTTTGTAAATTTTTTATTGCTTTAATTCGGTCTGCAAAGAAACCACTTTTTTCTGGATATTTCAAAATTAAAATGCGATAAGCTTTGATGGCATTTTCATATTTTTTTTGTTCAAGATAAACTTTAGCCAAGGTCTCTGTCATCAAACTCTCATTTTCTGTTGGAATTTCTATAGAAACCTCCATATTTATGGTATTTTTGTCTATCGGTTTTATTTTTGGGTTTAACTCTATAAACTTGTCTATTAAGTTAAATTTCTCTTCAATTTTTTCAAATTTTCGGACCGAATTTCCCTCTCTTTCGATAGGTTTTTGGGATATTAGCTGCATCCACTCATTAAATGAATGTGGTTCGGAGCTTAAAAATGGAATGGGCTTGCCTATTTCCAGCACATCAGTTAATTTTGCTGCTACTTTTTCAATTTCTATATTTTGAATTACATTGGATTCGGTTTCTCCACTTTTATTTAAAATGGCATCGGCAATTTTTTTATGAAGCGATTTAACATCTTCAGCATCAACGACTTCAATTTCTTCTAAAGATTCAATCTCTTTTTTTGATTTTGTTATAAATATTGGTGAAGTGATAAAATCAAAAAGCACTTTTCTGTCTATGGTATAAGCGGCTGTTTGTTTTAATTTTTGGTTGTACTTAAAGCTGTTTGTTTTATTAAGCCCTTTTAGCTGAATTGCCCTGGCCGATTGAAAATAAGGAAATTCGGAAATTACCTCATTTAATTGTTGCGTTTTAAGGGCGTCAATGTTTTCGGGATATTGCAATAAATAGGTGAATTCAGCGCTGTTCATAATTTACCATTTAGCCACAGAAGCATTAAAAATATCTTGTGTGATTCGTTCAATAATTTCCTTAAAAGCATCATCTAAAATACCGCCTGTTAATTGCGCATTTCCATCATAATCATAATAGTGTGAAAAAGAACGCTCAAAATTGTCTTCTTCAAGTTTGTTATTGAAAAAGCGAACATTTACCGTAATGGTGAGTCGGTTTTGTGCAGCAGTTTGTTCTGCTGTTGCAGTCATTGGATTGATTTTGTAACCGGTAATTTCTCCTTCAAACTGTAAATCTCCTCCCGATTTTACCAAACTTAAATTGGTTTGCTGCAAAAACAAATCTTGTAATTTTACGGTAAACTCCTGACTTAAAGTAGGTTCAACCAAAATGGCGTTGTTGGGAAAGTAATCAATTTGAATCGTTTTTACGTCAGGTTGTATGTTGGTTCCCGTAAATGAGTAGATTCCGCAACTTTGCGTTGTGAAGATGAACAGCAATACTATAAGGTAACTAATTTTTTTCATTTTATTTTTTTTGATGTTGTTTGAGGAACCCATAATTAAGCCCAAAGTTACTTATTAAATTATAGGTCGTAATGTTTTATTTTACGATATAAGGTTCTTTCTGAAATTCCCAATTCTTTTGCAGCCAGTTTTCGTTTTCCTTTATTGCGATCCAACGATTTTTTGATCAACTCAATTTCTTTATCTTGAATGGACAAGCTTTCGTCGGCATCAATGGTTTCTTCAAAATCATAATCGTCAGATTCTTTGTATTTTTCATTAATTCTTACAACTTCTACTTGATTTTCGGTTTCAGCATCTGAAACATCTTCTTTGTATATTTTCTGAATTAATTTTTTGCTTTCCTCATTAACTTTTTCAGTATTTCCGGTTTGCATTAAATCGAGCGTTAATTTTTTCAGATCGTTAATGTCGTTTCGCATATCAAACAAAATCTTGTACATAATTTCCCGTTCTGATGAAAACTCACTGCTAGATTTTTTACTTTCGATTACCGAAGGTAAATTGGTGCCTTTTGAAGGTAAATACTGTAACAATCGATCAGAGGAAATCAATCTGTTTTCTTCAACAACCGAAATTTCTTCAGCAATATTTCTCAACTGTCGAATATTTCCCGGGAAACCATAATTTTCCAAAACTTTTACGGCATTGTCGGAAAGTTTAACGGGCGGCATCTTATATTTTTGGGCAAAATCCGAAGCAAATTTTCTAAATAACAAATGAATGTCGCCAACACGTTCACGCAATGGCGGCAAATTTATTTCAATGGTGCTTAAACGATAATATAAATCTTCCCTAAATTTTCCTTTATTAATGGCTTGTTGCATATTTAAATTGGTGGCGGCCACAATACGTACATTGGTTTTTTGCACTTGTGATGAACCCACTTTGATAAATTCGCCGTTTTCCAATACACGCAACAATCTGACTTGTGTGGTTAAAGGCAATTCGCCAACTTCATCCAAAAAAATAGTGCCGCCGTCGGCAACTTCAAAATAACCGCTTCGCGCAGCTGTAGCGCCAGTAAAAGATCCTTTTTCGTGGCCAAACAATTCACTGTCTATCGTTCCTTCAGGAATTGCGCCACAGTTTACGGCAATATATTTTGCGTGTTTTCTATGAGATAAGTGATGAATTATTTTTGGAATATTCTCTTTACCCACACCGCTTTCTCCGGTAACCAATACCGAAATATCGGTTGGCGCAACCCGAATTGCTTTTTCAATTGCACGGTTGAGATGAGGATCGTTTCCAATAATTTCAAAACGTTGTTTTATGGCTTGTAATGATTCCATTTATTAAACTCTTTTTCCTATTAGTGTGGCAGAAGTGCAATCTTCAATAAAAACATTTACAAGATCGCCCAATTTTTCGTCACCTTTTGGAAATACTATCACCGCATTTTGTGAATTTCTTCCTTTCCAATGGGAATCCGATTTTTTTGAAGCGCCTTCAATCAATACTTCAACGGTTTGTCCAACAAATTTTTGGGTATGGTACAAACTGTGTTTTTGTTGCAGCAAAATAATTTCTGCAAGTCGTCTTTTTTTAACCTCAAAAGGAACATCATCATCCATTTTTTTCTCTGCCAACGTTCCCGGACGTTCAGAATAGGCAAACATAAATCCGAAATCGTATTTCACATATTCTAATAAACTCAAGGTTTCTTGGTGTTCTTCTTCTGTTTCGCCGCAAAAACCGGTCATCATATCTTGTGAGATGCCACAATCAGGAATAATTTTTCGAATGTTGTCAATCAATTCAATATATTCTTCACGCGTATGTTGGCGATTCATTCTTTTTAACACCGAAGTGCTTCCGGATTGGACTGGCAAATGAACATAATTGCAAATATTTTTGTGTTTTGCCATAGTATAAATCACGTCTAAACTCATATCCTGCGGATTGGAAGTTGAAAAACGAATCCTCATTTTAGGAAATGCTGTTGCCACCATATCCAGCAATTGTGAAAAATCCACCGCAGTCGCCTGCGCAATTTCCGAAGCATTTTTAAAATCCTTTTTCAATCCGCCGCCATACCAAAGATAACTATCCACATTTTGACCTAAAAGCGTAATTTCTTTATAGTTTTTATCGCTTAATTCTTTAATTTCTTCTAAAATGCTTTTAGGTTCACGACTTCTTTCCCTGCCGCGTGTGAACGGAACAACGCAAAAAGTGCACATATTGTCACAGCCTCTTGTGATGGAAACAAAAGCAGAAACACCGTTACTGTTTAAGCGAACCGGAGAAACATCGCCATAGGTTTCTTCTTTGGATAAAATGACATTTACGGCATCACGGCCAGCATTTATTTCTTCCAATAAATTTGGTAAATCTCTGTAAGCATCTGGCCCAACAACCAAATCAACAATTTTTTCTTCTTCTAAAAATTTGGCTTTTAACCGTTCGGCCATACAACCCAAAACGCCCACTTTCATAGCGGGATTTATCTTTTTTACGGCATTGTATTTTTCCAAGCGCTTGCGAACCGTTTGCTCGGCTTTTTCACGTATTGAACACGTATTTACCAAAACCAAATCGGCTTCTTCCAACAAATGCGTGGTGTTGTATCCTTGTTTTGAAAGTATGGAAGCAACAATTTCACTGTCGTTTAAGTTCATTGAACAACCATAACTTTCTATATATAATTTTTTGGAATTTCCGTCAATTTGTTCAGTTAACAAAGGTTGTCCCTGATTTTTTTCCACGATAATTTTTTCGTTCACCATAAGTTTTTATTGGAAGGCAAAGATATAACCAATTTTTTAAAAATATGACAGATTGGCAGAATTTTAACAAAGGATTAAAGCCTGAAAAATATAGTTTTTGACGGTTATTATTCAGATTAAAAAAATTCTATATACTTTTGCAATCCAAAACCCAAATTATATTAAGCGTTTTTTGTAAGATGAAAATGAAATTAAGGAAGGGTTTAAAATTATAATTAAAAAAATATGGCTAAAAATTTAGTAATCGTAGAGTCACCTGCAAAAGCAAAAACCATTGAAAAATTTTTAGGAAAAGATTTTCAGGTTGAATCAAGTTTTGGACATATAGCCGATTTGCCTTCCAAAGAAATAGGCATTGATGTTGAAGGTAATTTTAATCCAAAATATGTGGTTCCTGCCGATAAAAAGGCCTTGGTAAAAAGATTGAAAGATTTGGCTAAAAATGCCGATATGGTTTGGCTGGCATCGGATGAGGACAGAGAAGGTGAAGCCATTGCCTGGCATTTATACGAACAGTTAAAATTAAAGGAAGCCAATACAAAGCGCATTGTTTTTCACGAAATTACTAAAAAAGCTATATTAAAAGCTGTTGAAAATCCAAGAAGTATCGATTACAATTTGGTAAACGCCCAACAAGCACGACGTGTTTTGGACCGATTGGTTGGCTATGAATTATCGCCTGTGCTTTGGCGGAAAATAAAAGGAGGTTTATCGGCCGGGAGAGTTCAATCCGTTGCAGTTAGGTTAATAGTTGATAGGGAACGTGAAATAAAAAGTTTCGATTCACAGGCTTCTTATAAAGTAATGGCTCAGTTTATTACGGAGGAAGAAAAGAAATTTAAAGCTTCTTTGCCGAAGAATTTTGACACCAAAGAAGATGCCGCTTCATTCTTAAATTCTTGTATAAACGCCAAATTTAAGGTGGACGATTTGCAGACCAAACCCGCCACAAAATCTCCTGCAGCACCATTCACAACATCAACATTGCAGCAAGAAGCATCCAGAAAATTGTATTTTCCGGTAGCCAAAACAATGATGATTGCACAGCGTTTGTATGAAGCCGGATTGATCACTTATATGAGAACGGACAGTCTTAATTTATCGGAAGATGCAAAAATTGAGGCACAAGAAGAAATTATTTCCTCTTTTGGAAAGGAATACAGCAAACCAAGAAGTTTCCACACCAAAGATAAAGGTGCACAAGAAGCTCACGAGGCAATAAGGCCAACAAGTATGAGCCTTCAGTCGGTATCTGTTGATTATGATCAGGACAGGCTTTACGATTTAATTTGGAAAAGAACCATTGCTTCACAAATGAGTGATGCGCAATTGGAACGCACAAACGTAAGAATTACAAATACCAATAATAAGGAAGTTTTTACCGCAAATGGTGAAGTAATAAAATTTGAAGGATTTTTAAAAGTATATTTGGAAGGCACTGACAATGAAGATGAAGAGCAAGAAGGAATGTTGCCAAAATTATCGAAAGGTGAAGTTTTAGTCAATAAATATATCACGGCAACTGAGCGTTATACCAGAGCGCCTTACCGTTATTCAGAAGCTGCGCTTGTAAAAAGATTGGAGGAATTGGGCATTGGGCGTCCGTCCACTTACGCGCCAACAATTTCAACCATTCAAAAAAGAGAATATGTTGAAAAAGGAAATATTGAAGGCGAAGACAGAAGTTATACCGAGCTGAAATTAAAAGGCGGCGAAGTTATTACCAAAACGCTGACCGAAAAAGTAGGGTCAGACAAAGGTAAATTAGTGCCTACAGATATTGGAAATATTGTAAACGACTTTTTGGTGGAAAATTTCACCTATATTTTAGATTTTGGTTTTACGGCAAAAGTGGAATCGGAATTTGATGATATTGCTGAAGGAAAAGAGGATTGGATTAAAATGATCAAAGATTTTTATAAATCATTTCATCCAATGGTTGAAGATGTTGCCGAAAATGCTGACAGGGCAAAAGGTGAACGTTTATTGGGCGTTGACCCTGAAAGCGGCAAAAATGTGTACGCCCGTTTGGGAAGATTTGGCGTGATGGTTCAAATTGGAGAAGCTACAGATGAAGAAAAACCGAAATTTGCAAGTTTGCAGGGCGACCAAACATTGAATTCCATCACTTTTGAAGAAGCAATGGATTTGTTTAAACTTCCAAGAACAATTGGCGGTTATGAAGGAAAAGAAGTGGTGGTTGCAGTTGGCCGTTTTGGACCTTACGTTTTGTATGACAATATGTATGTGTCTATTCCAAAAGATGAAAACCCGATGTCGGTTGATATTAACCGCGCCATTGAATTAATTCAGGAAAAACAAAAAGCTGATGCGCCAATTTGTGAATATGAAAATATTCCGGTGCAAAAAGGCATTGGACGATTTGGGCCTTTTTTGAAATGGGATGGAATTTATATCAACGTAAATAAAAAATACGATTTCGATAATTTGACAGAAAAGGATGTTATTGAATTAATTGAAGAAAAGAAACGAAAAGATATTGAGAAAGTCATTCATCACTGGCCTGAAGAAGGAATTTCTGTTGAAAAAGCACGTTGGGGAAGATCAAATATTTTAAAGGGAAAAACGAAGATTGAATTGTCAAAAACAGTGGATCCCAGTAAATTGACATTGTCAGATGTTAAAGACATTATTGAAAAAAACGCGCCCAAAAAGAAAACAACAAAAGGAAAAACGGCAAAAAAATAATTTTTTTATTATATTGCCGTCGAAAAAGAAATCTTACAACCCCTTAATAATGAATTTCGATTATCTTAAACCTATTGATGATGCCTTATTGGAATATGCAAAATTGCAATCCGGTCAATCATTTGGCCGATGTATCGAAATTTATTCTGCACAAAATGGATTCCCGGAATTATTAAATAAAAAAATTGCCATTGTTGGCGTTGAAGAAGGCCGTTCAGCAATTGGAAATCAAGAAACTGGTTCCAATTTAAATGAAATCAGAAAAGAATTGTACAAACTATTTCCGGGGAATTGGCCAATCAGCGTAGCCGACATTGGGAATATTCCACAGGGAAATACCATTGAAGATACTTATTTTGCGTTGTCAGAATTATTGACCTGGCTCATAAAAAATAAAATAATCCCCATCATTATTGGCGGTGGACAAGATTTAACCTATTCAAATTACAGGGCTTACGACAAGTTGGAGCAGACCGTAAATATTGTTTCGGTCGATAATAAGTTCGATTTAGGCACGATTGAAGACGACTTAACTTCTCAATCTTTTTTAAGTAAGATTGTAATGAACCAGCCAAATAATTTATTCAATTTCAGCAATATTGGTTATCAAACCTATTTTAATTCGCAAAATGAAATCGATTTGTTGGATGGTTTGTTTTTTGAAGCCTATAGATTGGGCGAAGTTTCAAGTGCAATTCAATTGGTTGAACCCGTTTTGCGCGATGCCGATATTGTGAGCATCGATTTATCTGCAATTAAAAATGCAGATGCTCCTGCCAACAATAATGCAACGCCTAATGGTTTTACGGGTGCAGAAATTTGCGCCATTTCAAGGTATGCAGGCATCAGCGATAAAGTGACTTCATTTGGAATTTACGAATACAATCCAAAATTTGACATAAAGAATCAAACCGCTCAGCTAATTTCACAAATGATTTGGTATTTTATCGAAGGCGTAAATTATAGGGCAAATGATTATCCTTTCGGATTAAAAGACAATTACCAAAAATATATTGTGCCTATCGATAATGAAGTGCTGAATTTTTATAAAAGCAACAAGTCGGGTCGATGGTGGATGGAAATTAATTTAATTGAAAGTAATAAATTTAAGAGACATACGTTAATACCTTGTGCGTATCAAGATTATATTAGTGCAACCAATCAGGAAATTCCTGATAGGTGGCTAAAAACGCTAAAAAAATTGGTATAAAAAAAATGTGGTGCCGTATACTAAAACACAATTATTTTTGTTTAAACAGATAAATTAAATATTGTTTTTTAAGTTTATTAGTAATACGTTTGCCTTAAAGGATAAGAAAAAAAATATGAAGAAAATATCGTTGTATATTTTACTGGTCTTAGTTATATATAGTTGTGGATCTAGCGATCAAGGAGAATTAGTTGGCGTGAGATCAAGTGGTAAATGGCATTCTCAAAAACCATTAGGAATGGCTTTAATACCTGGCGGATCATTCACTATGGGAAAACAGAGCGAAGATGTTGCAGGCGCTTTAAATTCACCAACCAGAACTGTAACCGTTCGTCCTTATTATATGGATGAAACTGAAATCACCAATAGCGAATACAAAGAATTCGTGTTTTGGGTTCGGGATTCCATCGTAAGAACGGAACTGGCTTTATTTTCTGAATTAATGTCTTCAGATGGAAATATTGTTTTAGAAGATTATCAGTTTATGGATATTGACTCTTCTAAAATGTCGCCATATCAAAAATATATGATGAAAACTTACGGCAGCCTTGGGGATATTAATTCGCCTACACAAGGCAAAATGCTGAATTGGAAAGAGAAAATTGTTTGGAATGTAAATGAATTCCCAAGTGAAGAATATGCAGAAGTGATGATTGATTCAATTTTAATGCCTATTGAGGATAGTTTTGAAGGCAGAAGAATGGTGAATCCAGCAAAATTAAAATTTAAATATTCTTGGTTAGACCAAGAATTAGCAGCGAGAAATCAAGGAAATAGAAGAGATTATATAAAAACTGAAGTCGTATCGGTATATCCTGACACAACAGTTTGGATTAAAGATTACAATTACTCTTACAATGACCCAATGCATCAGGATTACTTTTACCACCAAGCCTATAATGATTATCCGGTAGTTGGGGTATCTTGGATGCAGGCAAAAGCGTTTTGCCTGTGGAGAACAAAAAAGAAAAATGATTATTTAAGCACTAAGAAAAACCCAACCCAAATTCCGCAATTTAGATTAGCGACTGAAGCTGAATGGGAATATGCCTCACGTGGCGGTCTTGAAAATGCCACTTATCCTTGGGGAGGACCATATACCACAAATGACCGAGGCTGTTTTTTAGCAAACTTTAAACCTGCAAGGGGTAATTATGCCGTTGATGGCGCTTTATATACGATGGAGGCAAAATCCTTTTTTCCAAATGATTTTGGATTGTACAATATGGCAGGCAATGTTTCTGAATGGACAAACACAGCTTACAGTGAAGCATCCTATTACATCGGCTCCACGATGAATCCGAATGTGGAAATTGATAAAAACAAAAGAAAAGTGATTCGTGGAGGCTCTTGGAAAGATGTAGCCTACTTTTTAGAGGTAAGCACTCGGGATTACGAGTATGCGGACTCTGCAAGAAGTTATATTGGTTTTAGGACTGTTCAGGATTTTCTCGGCACCAATATAAACGGAAAATAAAATCGACCAAAAAAACTAACAAACTAAAAAATTATTATTATGGCACAATCAAAAAACAGAAAAAAATTATTTAATTACGCTTATGGTATTGGAGCATCTATTGTAATTTTAGGAGCATTGTTTAAAATTCAGCACTGGACTGGGGGTAGTGAAATGCTAACCGTTGGAATGGTTGTTGAAGCAATTGTGTTTTTTATCTCAGCTTTTGACTCTGTTGAAGAAGATTTAGATTGGACTTTAATTTATCCTGAATTGGCTGGCGGTGACAAGCGTGAGAAAGACGCCGGGCAAGCAAGAGAGGCGCAAGGGATGCTTTCTCAAAAATTGGACGATATGCTTAGAGATGCAAAACTGGATTCCGGTTTGATGCAAAGTTTAAGCGAAAGCATACAAAATTTTAAAGGAGCCGCCGAAAATATTGCTCCTGCTGTAAATTCAATCGCAGCAACCAATAAATATAGTGAACAAATGTTTTTGGCCGCTGCACAAATGGAATCTTTAAATAGCTTGTATAAAGTGCAAGTGGAAAGCACCAGCAAACAAGCCGAAATTAATTTAGAAGTCACTGAAAATGCAACCAGATTAAAAGAACAAATGGAATCATTGGCAACAAACCTATCTTCACTTAATGGTGTTTATGGCGGAATGCTGTCCGCAATGTCAATTAAAAACTAATTAGTTGAGAAATTAATTAATTATTAACTTAAAAACTAATTGGTATGGCTTCAGGTAAATTATCACCAAGGCAGAAAATGATTAACGTTATGTACTTAGTTTTCATCTCTATGATAGCGATGCAAATGTCTAAGGAAGTACTTTCTGCATTTGGATTTATGAATGAGAAACTTACAGAAAACAACACAACGGCTTCTGTAAAAAATATGGCAACGCTCGAAAATTTGGCAACAAAAGCAGATGAGCAGCCTGAAAAATACAGTGAACTTTATGCGAAAGCGATAGAAGTGAACAAATTATCTTCAAAATTTAATGATTATTTGGAAGAAAAAAAACAGTTTTTTCTTAAAGATCAAAAAGATCTGACCAACTATGAAGCTATGGATCAAACAGGCATTGTGGATGAACACTTTTTTAAAGGTGATAATTTCACAATGGAAGGCCAAGAATTTTTGGACCAAATAAATGGCTACAGAGACGCAATAATAAAGCTAATAGGAGAAAAAAGTCCGTTAGCAACAACCATAAAGAACAGGTTCGACACGTCACCCCAAGATGCAAAAGGCGGCAAACAACTTTGGTTAAAAAACAGGTATGAGGGTTTTCCTTTGATTTCTACTATTACCAATTTAACCTCTATGCAAACAGATATCAAAACAACCCAAACTGATATTTTTGGAACTCTTTTGGGCGGACAATTGGAAAGTGATGTATCTATGTCCAATTATAAAACAATTTTAATTCCAGAAAAATCTGCTTTCTTCCAAGGCGAAAACTTTAAAGGTAAAATTGTTTTGGGGCGTTATGATGCTTCTTTAGTGCCTTCAGAAGTTGTTGTTAACGGTCAGAAAATAACAACCATTCAAGACGGAGGTGCAATTTTAGATTTTCCTGCTGGCGGAGTTGGAGAACGCGAAATTAAAGGGAAATTTGTTTTTATTGAAAACGGAAAACCTGTTGAAATTGAAATTAGCAGCAGTTACGCAGTAATTCCAAAACCAAATAGTGCCGTAATTTCTGCCGATAAAATGAACGTTGTTTATAGAGGCGTGGCCAATCCAATGACCATCTCAATACCTGGAATACCTGATAATTTAGTGAATGCATCGGGTGCGGGATTATCCAGAGCAAGCGGATCAGGTAAATATATTATGACACCGGGCACAGGAAGAGAAGTGAAAATAAATGTTACCGGAAAACTGCCTAACGGACAAACGGTTAGTTCTTCGCAAGATTTTAGGATTAAAGACATTCCTTCGCCTAGCGGTGCTATCAGAAAACAATCGGGTTATGTTAAAATGCCTTCATCAAGTTTAGAGAATTCTACCGTTAGCGCAGAATTACCAGATTTTGATTTTGATTTGTCGTTGAACACTTCTGGATTTACAATTAAAGTTCCCGGACAATCTGCCGTGGTTGTTAGCGGAAATAAAATGAATGATGCTGCCCGAAAAGCGATTGCCAAAGCAAAAAGAGGTGATGTTATTACAATATTCGACATAAAATCGTCGTTATCAGGGAACACTTCGTATAAAATAAAAGATGCTTCGGCGGTGAGTATAGAAATACAATAAAATAAATTTTAAATGATAAATAAGAAAAATATTGGAATTTTTATTTTGGCATTTGTGCTCTTTAATAACTTGTATGCACAGTCAAATCTATTGAATGCCAAAAAACCTTCTGATATTGGTAAAAAAACGGAAGCTCAAAAAGCCGTAGATTTTGACAAACCTTTAGCGTATGGATATGTTGATGACAGAGATATTCTTTGGTCTAAAGTTGTTTGGGAATATATTGATTTAAATGAGCGAATTAATATGCCGTTTTATTATCCTGTAGACACAATGAGTGTTTCATTGGATAGGAGATCGCTGTTTGACACCCTTTTAAAAGGCATTAAAAACGGAGATATTACAGAGATTTATGACGATTCTTATTTTACGGCTAAAATGACAAAAGCTGAAATAAACAGCAAGCTTTTTCGAATTGACACCACAGATGCCGGTTTTGATGAAATGAATGCCGGAAACCAAAATATTGATGAGTATATTGACAAAATTAATTTGACTTCCCAGGATATTGAAGGATTTAAAATTAAAGGGCTTTGGTATTTCGACAAGCGTCAGGGTGAATTAAAATATCGCTTGATTGCATTGGCACCAGTTGCTCCGGATGTGCAAACAATGGGAAGAGAGGATATCAATATTTCTGAACAATTGGCTTTATTTTGGGTTTATTTTCCCGATTCACGCGAAGTGCTTCATAGCGCAAAAGTTTTCAATCAAAAAAATTCAGCGTATCCCATTTCTTATGACCATTTGTTGAATGCAAGAAGGTTTAGTTCCATTATTTATAAGGAAGAAAATATTTATGGAGATAGAGAGGTGGATCAATATGTGAAAGGGAATGCCTTGTTCCAAGTTTTGGAGTCTGATAAAATTAAAGATGATATCAGAAATAAAGAACTCAATATGTGGAATTATTAAAAAATTAATAATGAAAATTAAAAACTCCTGCAATTTGCAGGAGTTTTTTGTTTTATGAAGTAAATTCGCAAGATGAAAGCAGATTATATCGTAGTTGGTTTGGGATTGGCAGGATTGGCATTTACCAAAGAACTGGAAAAAAATAAAAAATCATTTTTGGTTTTTGAGAACAATTCCCAAAATTCTTCTATGGTGGCAGGAGGTGTTTATAATCCGGTAGTGTTAAAACGCTTTACACCAGTATGGAATGTAACTGATCAATTGAATATCGCATTGCCATTTTACAAAGATTTGGAAATTCAATTCAATAAAAAATACGATTATCCAGTTGATATTTACAGAATTTTCAAATCGGTTGAAGAACAAAATAATTGGTTTACGGCCTGCGACAATCCAGTGTTGTCAAACTATATGTCCACCAAATTAATCAAAGAAAAACACGAAGGCGTTTTGGCGGATTTCGGTTACGGTAAATTATTGAATACCGGAAGAATTGATACAAAATCATTGCTGGAAGATTGTCGGAACTATTTGTTGAAAAATAATTTAATCAGAAATGAAAGTTTTCAATATTCTGAATTAAAAATTGCAGCAAACGGCGTTGAATATAAAGATATAATTGCTTCAAAAATAGTTTTTTGTGAAGGCTTCGGACTCAAAAAGAATCCGTTTTTTAATGAATTACCAATGCAAGAGGCAAAAGGAGAGTTAATAACCATACACGCTCCCAATTTAAACATCGATTTTATGATAAAATCTGCGGTGTTTGTGCTTCCTTTAGGAAATAATAATTATAAAGTTGGCGCCACATTTAATTGGAAAGACAAAACCCAGCTTCCAACCGAAGAAGGCAAAAACGAACTTACAGCCAAATTGAAATCGGTTATAGATGTTCCGTTTGAAATTGTGGAACATATTGCAGGGATTCGGCCAACAGTTAAAGACAGACGGCCTTTGGCAGGAAAACATCCTAAGCATCAAAATTTAGCCGTATTAAATGGATTGGGAACGCGTGGCGTGATGATTGCACCAACGGTTGCAAAAGCACTTTATGATCATTTAGAAAATAGAATTGCGTTGGATCAAGAGATTTCTATTGCTCGTTTTCTTTAGATTTTATAGATTTTGGATTGTATTTTACAAAAAGATTGATCCAACCTATTCTTGAAAATCGAATGGTGACCGGTGCTGTTATTACCAATGCAATAACAATAGGCATAAAACTTTCCACCAAACTAAAGTCGAAAAACAGCGTGACTATAAAAAATGCAGCAACTGAAATTCCAACTGTGAGCGCATAATTTATATACATAGCGCCATAAAAGAAGGAAGGTTCCATCATATATTTTAATCCGCATTTTGAGCAATGTTCATTCATTTGAAAAGCCTTATGCAATTTAAACATATTCTTTTCTTTCATAAAATCACCTTCGTGGCATCTCGGACATTTATTATATAAAATGCTGTAAAGCTTGCTTCCTTTTTTAAACATTTTTTAATTTTTTTGCTTGATATTTAGCTAATTATTAAATTAAAAACTTTAATTGAGTGCCAAATTTATTTGTAGTACTTTTGTACGATTTTTAAAACGCATACAAATTTACATTAAATAATAAACTATTAATGCTTAACGTACATAATTTATCGGTTTCTTTTGCCGGTTCCGATTTGTTTTCTGGAGTAACTTTTAAATTAAATAAAGGTGACAGAATTGGATTAATCGGGAAAAATGGCGCAGGAAAATCTACCCTTCTGAAAGTGCTTTCAAAAGATATTGAGGCCACTGGAGGAACGATGGCTTTTGATAAAGAGGTGCGTATCGGATTTTTGCGTCAGGATATCGATTTTGTGGAAGGAAGAACAATTTTGGAAGAAGCATACCAAGCTTTTCAAGAAATTAAGCAACTGGAAAGTAAATTGGAAATTATCAACTACGAATTGGTAACAAGAACCGATTATGAAAGTGAATATTATCACGATTTAATGGTTAATTTAAATGAGTTTTCTCATCGATATGAATTGTTGGGCGGTTATAACTACCAAGGAAACACAGAAAAAATATTACAGGGTTTAGGATTTCAACGAGAAGATTTCGACAAACTGACGGATACATTTTCCGGAGGCTGGAGAATGCGTATTGAACTGGCGAAGTTATTATTGCAAGACAATGACATATTATTGTTGGATGAACCAACAAACCATTTGGACATAGAATCTATTATTTGGCTGGAAAATTTCTTGAAAGTGTATTCGGGTGCCATTGTTCTGGTGTCTCATGATAAAATGTTTTTAGACAATGTCACGAACCGAACTATAGAAATTTCTTTGGGTAAAATATACGATTACAAAAAACCATATTCGCAATTCTTGTTATTGCGTGGTGAAATAAAGGAAAAACAGCTGCAAGCACAAAAAAATCAAGACAAAGAAATTAAAGCCACACAAGTTTTAATCGATAAATTTAGGGCCAAAGCCAACAAAGCAACGATGGCGCAATCTTTAATCAAAAGACTGGACAAAGTGGAGCGCATAGAAGTTGATGACGATGATAATGCAGTGATGAATGTGAAGTTCCAAATTTCTAAAGAACCAGGTAAAATTGTCATTGAAGCTGAAAATTTATCGAAGAGTTACGGTAAAAAACACGTGTTGGAAGATGTTGATTTGCTGATAGAAAGAAATAGTAAAATCGCTTTTGTTGGTCAGAACGGACAAGGGAAATCGACTTTGGCAAAAATTATGGTGGGGGAAATTCCGCACGGCGGTCATTTAAAATTAGGCCACAATGTTGAAATCGGCTATTTTGCCCAAAATCAGTCGGAATATCTAGAGGCAGAAAAAACGGTGTTGGAAATTATGGAAGATGCCGCAACAGACACCAACAGAGCAAGAGTTAGAGATATGTTGGGATCGTTTTTGTTTAGCGGTGACACGGTTGACAAAAAAGCAAAAATGTTGTCGGGTGGCGAAAGAAACAGGTTGGCATTGTGTAAGTTGTTATTGTCTCCGTTCAACGTTTTAATTATGGATGAGCCAACAAACCATTTGGATATCGCTTCAAAAAATGTGCTGAAAATGGCGCTCAAAAAATTTGAAGGAACGCTTATTTTAGTGTCCCACGACAGGGATTTTTTGCAAGGATTGGCTACTACGGTTTATGGGTTTAAAGACAAAGTGATTAAAGAATATTTGGGAGATATCGACTTTTTCTTGGAACAACATCAGATTGAAAATTTGCGTGAAGCAGAAAAACGAACAGTTGTTGCAAAAAAAACCGATACATCAAAAAAAGAAGTGTCACAATCATCAAGAGGTGACGACAAGGAACTGAAAAAATTAAAAAATCAATTGTCTAAAATTGAAACGCAGATAGATAATTTGGAAAAGGAGATTTTAGAAATGGACGAAGCTTTGGTGAAAGATTATGAGGCAACTTCAGCCAAACCCAATTTTTTTGAAAATTATAAAGCTAAAAAAAATAAAGTGGAAATGTTGATGGATGAATGGGCCGAGATTGAAATAAAAACAGAAAATTGTTCTTAGAAAATAAAAATAGCCGCATACAACAAATTCACTTTTCCGAAATTGAAAATTGTGGCATTTCTCTTTTTATAAAACGTGAAGATGAATTGCATCCGTTCATTTCAGGAAATAAATACCGAAAATTAAAATACAATTTGGCGGAAGCTGCCAAACAACAAAAAAACACCTTACTAACTTTTGGCGGTGCTTATTCCAACCATATTGCCGCTGCAGCCGCTGCCGGATTTGCCTATAACTTTAAAACCATCGGAATTATAAGAGGTGATGAATTGGCCAATAATTTGGACAAAACAATTCAAAATAATCCAACGTTAAAATTTGCATCTGAACACAATATGCAGTTTGAATTTGTTTCAAGGTCAGCCTATAGAAATAAAACAGAATCCGAATTTATTGCTTCACTTCAAGAAAAATTTGGCGACTTTTATTTAGTACCGGAAGGCGGCACAAATAATTTTGCCATAAAAGGCTGTGAAGAAATCCTGGCTGAAGAAGATGAAAAATATGATTTTATTTGTTGCGCTGTTGGAACGGGAGGTACCATCTCCGGAATCATAAATTCACTAAAGAATCATCAAAATGCGATTGGTTTTCCGGCTTTAAAAGGTGATTTTTTACCGCAAGAAATTAGAAAATACATACTAAAAACGGAAAATTGGAGTTTAAATAGCAACTATCATTTTGGCGGTTATGCAAAAGTTTCAGAAGAATTAATTATATTTATCAACAAATTTAAAAGTGAAACAAAAATCCCTTTAGACCCAGTTTATACCGGAAAAATGATGTACGGAATCATAGATTTGATAAAAAATGGTTTTTTTGAAAAAGAAACTAAAATTTTGGCGATTCATACCGGCGGTTTGCAAGGAATTGACGGGATGAATTTATTATTAAAAAGGAAAAATTTAGCGCAAATTGTGTAAAATATGAAGTTTAAAATTGTTTTAATTTGTTTGTTTACCATAGGTTTTT
>Ga0209643_1001766_pt1 | contig 17531 bp, 15 predicted proteins | sample AutmiccBRH37_all_FD_187383 | JGI IMG/M metagenome (GOLD analysis project Ga0209643, IMG submission 187383) | Deep subsurface microbial communities from Mt. Terri, Switzerland - Autotrophic microbial communities BRH/37_all (SPAdes) (version 2) | ecosystem: Environmental > Aquatic > Deep... | reverse complement strand
GGTTTTCGGGCCGAATCCGGAGGCCGTCGGCCACTCCGGCTGGGGCGGCAGCTGCGCCTGGGCCGACCCGGACGTGAAACTATCGGCGGCCTATGTGATGACCCGCCAGTCGCCGCACCTGATCGGCGATCCTCGGGCCGTGCGGCTGCTGAACGCCGTCTACGCCGCCGTCTGAACCCGGCCCGGGGCCGTCAGCAAGCCGACCAGCCCCGCGATCGCCGCACAGGCCGCGCAGGTCAGGATCACGGCCCTGAAGGCGGCGTGGAAGGCGTCGCGCGCGGCAGGCGTCAACTCCGCCCCGGACATGACCTGGGCCAGCAGGGCGCGCGCGTCCGGCTGATCCACGACCAGGGCGAACACCGCCGACAGGACAAGTCCCAGCAGAGCCACGGCCAGCAGGCCGGCGACCCGCGCCACCGCATTGTTGACCCCTGACGCCACGCCGGTGTGTCCCGGCTGGACCGCCCCCATCACCGTCGCCGTCAGCGGACCGACGGCCAGGGTCATGCCGACCGCCATCACCGTCATCCCGGCTAGGGGGCCGTCGACATAGCCGGCGCCGGGCGCGGGCAGCGCCAGCAACGCCAGTCCCACGCCCGCCAGCAGCGGCCCGACGCTGAGCGACAGTCGGGCGCCGAACCGGTCGGCGATCCGCCCCGCCAGGCCCGAGAACAGGCCCATGACGGCGGCGAAGGGCAGCATGGCCGCCCCGGCCTCGGTCGCGCTCCAGCCGTGAACCCGGATCAGGTCGAACGGCAGGAAGAACATGGCGCCGCCCAGCGCAAAATAGAGCAGCAGCGTCAGCAGATTGACCCCGCTGAACACCGACGAGCGAAACAGGCCCAGCGGCATCATCGGCCGGCCTTGCCGCGCCTCGGCCCACAGGAAGCCGGCCAGCAGCGCCGAGCCTCCGACCAGACCCGCGACGATGGCGGGCGCCCCGAAGCCCAGGTCCGGCGCCGCCGTCAGCGCCCAGGTCAGCGCGCCCAGGCCCGCGACGGCCAGGGCGGCGCCCAGCCAGTCCAGGCCCCTGGCGTCGGGATCGCGGCTCTCGGGCGTGGCCATCAGAGTGACGACAGCGGTCAGGATCGCCAGTGGCACATTGATCCAGAAGATGGCGCGCCAGTCGGCGGCGTCGGCCAGCCAGCCGCCGACCAGCGGCCCGATCATGCCGGTCAGGGCGCCGAACCCGGCCCAGGTCCCGAAGGCCTTGCCCCTCTCCTCCGGCGGGAAGGTGGCCCCGATCACGGCCAGGGCGCCGGGTGTCAGCAGGGCGGCGCCGACGCCCTGGATCGCGCGGCCTGCGACCAGGGCCTCCACCGTCGGGGCCAGGGCGCAGCCGATGGAGGCCAGGGCGAAGATCGCCACCCCGATCAGGAAGACCAGCCGCCGGCCGAACCGGTCGCCAGCCGCACCCCCGATCAGCACCAGGGCGCCCAGGGTCAGCAGATAGGCGTTCGACACCCACTGGACCGCCGCCGTTCCCGCCGCCAGATCGCGCTGCACTGCGGGCAGGGCGACGCCCAGGGCCGAGCCGTCGATAAAGGTCAGGCTGGATCCCAGCACGGTCGCCGCCAGCACCCAGCGCTTGCGCGCCGTCGACAGGGGAAGTTCGGGCGGAGGCGCGGCGCGGACTTGCCCGCTGTCGCAGGGGCCGGGCTGGTGAGCGGTCGTCATGGCCTCGCCTCCGTGAGAGGCGAGGCTACGCCGGTTCCGCCGTGGCCTTCAACGCCTCGCGCGCCGCCCGGCTGCGATTATAGGCGGCGAAGGCGAACACCCCGGCGCCGGCCCAGATGAAGCCGAAGGAGACGATCCGCAGCAGGGTCAGGGCTTCGCCGGCCCAGACGCCGCAAGCGAACTGAAGCGTCGGCGCCAGGAACTGGATGAAGCCGATGGTGGACAGGGGCAGGCGGCGCGCCGACCAGGCGAACAGGACCAGGGGGATGACCGTCGCGGGGCCGTTGACCAGGGCCCAGGCCAGGCCGGCCGGAGAGGCGAAACCGGTCGCCTGGCCGTGGGTCGCCAGCCAGGCCAGGAACAGGGCGCCGAACGGCAACAGCACCAGACATTCGACGAACAGGCCGGTCTGGGCCGAGGCCGGCACCCGTTTGCGGATCACCGCATAGGCGCAGAAGGTGACGGCCAGGGTCAGGCCGATGACCGGCACATGGCCCAGGGCGATGGTCTGGATGACCACTCCGACGGCGGCCAGGGCGATGGCGGCGGCGCTCCAGCGGTCGATCCGCTCGCGGAACAGGACCGCCCCCGCCGCCATGTTCAGCAGTGGATTGATATAATAGCCGAGGCTGGCCTCCAGCGTCGCATGATGGGTGGTGGCGAAGACGTAGAGGCTCCAGTTGGTGGCGATCATCGCCGCCGACAGGGCCAACCAGGCCAGGGTGCGCGGCGTCGCCAGCACGCGCCTCGCCTCGCCCCACTGGCCCGCCAGCAGCAGGAACAGGCCCGCCACGAACACCGACCAGACCGCCCGGTGGGCCAGGATTTCGGGCGCGCCGAAGCCGTGGGCCGCCAGGGCCATGAACAGCAGGGGCAGCAGGCCCCACAGGGTGTAGCAGGCGACGGCGGTGGCGACCGCGCGGGGGTCGGCGGGCGGAGTGGAGGCGGTCATGGGGACGTGTCCTTCAACGCCCTGCCGTCATCCTCGGGTCAAACCCGAGGACGACGGGGCGGAGGGTCAGAGGGTGATCGAGCGATACCCCGACGACGAGGTGATGACGCCCGTCTCGTCCAGCAGTTGGGCGATCTGGACGGCGTTCAGGGCGGCGCCCTTGCGCAGGTTGTCGGACACGACCCACAGGTTCAGGCCGTTCTCGACGGTTGGGTCCTTGCGGATGCGCGACACATAGACGGAGTGTTCGCCGGCGGCGTCGACGGGGGTGATATAGCCGTCGTGCTCCTGCTTATCGATGACCTGCACGCCCGGCGCCTCGCGCAGGATGGCGCGGGCCTCGTCGGGGGCCATGGGGCGGTCGAACTCGATGTTCACGGCCTCGGAGTGGCCGACGAAGACCGGCACGCGGACGCAGGTGACGGTGACCTTGATGTCGGGGTCCAGCATCTTGTGCGTCTCGTCCGACATCTTCTGCTCCTCGTCGGTCGAGCCGTCCTCGAGGAAGGAACCGATGTAGGGGATGACGTTGAAGGCGATCTGTTTGGGGAATTTCTTCGGACGGGCGTCGCCCAGGCCGTAGATGGCCTTGGTCTGGTTCCACAGCTCGTCCATGCCTTCCTTGCCGGCGCCGGACACCGACTGATAGGTCGAGACCACCACCCGCTTGATCTTGGCCGCGTCGTGCAGGGGCTTCAGCGCCGTCACCAGCTGGATCGTCGAGCAGTTGGGGTTGGCGATGATGTTCTTCTTCTTGGCGTCCTTGACCGCGTCGGGGTTCACCTCGGGCACGATCAGGGGCACGTCCGGATCTTTGCGGAAGGCGGACGAGTTGTCGATCACGATGGGACCGGCCTTGCCGATCTTCTCGGACCAGGCGCGCGAGACGTCGCCGCCGGCCGACATCAGGACCAGATCGACGGTGGAGAAGTCGAACTGTTCGATGTCCTGGCATTTGATGGTCTTGTCGCCGAACGAGACCTCGACCCCCTTGGACTTGCGCGAGGCGATGGCGTGAATCTCGTCGACCGGGAATTCCAGCTCCTCGAGGATGTTCAGCATTTCGCGGCCCACATTGCCCGTGGCCCCGACGATCGCGACGCGATAACCCATGTTTCTTGTCCTTCGGACGCGCTGTCGCTCGGCCCACGGGGCCTCGCTGCTTGAGCGCATTGTAGTGATGGCCTGCAAATAGGCGTTCGCAGCCGCGAAGCAATCGCTTTTCGGCGCGGGGGACTTTAAGCAGGCGCCCATGACCTCCCGCATTCGAAACGCCTACGACATCCGCGTGGAAGAGGGCGTGCTGACGCCCGATCCGGCCCAGTCCGAAGTGCTCGTCGCCCTGGAGCGGCTGGAGCGCGATCTGGCCAGGCGGGGCCTGTTCGGCCGGCCGCCCGAGGTGAAGGGGATCTATCTGTGGGGGCCGCCGGGACGGGGCAAGTCCATGCTGATGGATCTGTTCTATTCGGCCACGCCCGAGCCCCGCAAAAAGCGCGCCCATTTCCACGCCTTCATGGCCCGGGTCCACGACCTAGTGCGCCAGTGGCGCGAAGGCGACGCCAAGGCCCGAAAGGCCGTGTTCGGAACGCACAAGGGCGACGATCCCATTCCGCCCATTGCGAAACTGATCGCTGCCGAGGCGCGGCTGCTGTGTTTCGACGAGCTTCAGGTGACGGACATCGCCGACGCCATGATCCTGGGCCGGCTGTTCGAGGCCCTGTTCGAGGACAGGGTGGTGCTGGCCATCACCTCGAACCGGGCGCCGGAGGACCTGTACAAGAACGGCATCAACCGTCAGCTGTTCGTCCCCTTCATCGAGATACTCCGCGACCGCTGCGTCGTGGTGCAGACGGCGGGTGCGCGCGACTGGCGGCTGGACCGGCTGAGCTCGACCGAGATCTGGCACATGCCCGACGACCGCGCCGGGTTCGAAGACCTGTGGCGCGAGCTGAAGGGCGGCGAGCCCGAAGAGCCGGCCCATCTGACCGTCCTGGGCCGCGACGTCGTCGTGGAGCGGACCGTGGGCTCGATGGCGCGGGCGAGTTTTGCGGACCTGTGCGGTCGGCCGCTGGGGCCGCAGGACTATCTGGCGATCGCCGAGCGGTTCCACACCCTGTTCCTGGAGGATGTGCCGATCCTGGGGCCGAACAATCAGCAGGAGGCGCGGCGGCTGGTGACCTTGGTGGACGCCCTGTACGAGGCCAAGACCAAGCTGGTCGTCCTGGCCGCCGCCCGGCCCGAGGCCCTCTATACCGAAGGCGTGGGGGCGTTCGAGTTCGAACGGACGGTGTCGCGGTTCAACGAGATGCAGAGCAAGGACTGGCTGGCGTTCGAGCGGGAGTGACAGCAGACCCTCTCCCGGCGGGAGAGGGACGAATTGAAAAGGGCCTGCGGAGTGATCCGCAGGCCCTTCGCCATTTGATCTGTGTAATCGCTTAGACCAGCGAGGCGTCGATATCCTTGCAGGCCTGCAGCAGGCCCTGGACCGAGGCGACGGACTTTTCGAACATCGCCTTTTCTTCGTCGTTGGTGGTGAACTCGATCACCTTCTCGACGCCGGCGGCGCCGATCATGGCCGGGACGCCGACATAGAGATCCGACAGGCCGTATTCGCCCGACAGCCAGACGGCGCAGGGCAGGACGCGCTTCTGGTCGAGCAAGTACGACTTGGCCATGGCGATGGCCGATTCAGCCGGGGCGTAGAAGGCCGAACCGGTCTTCAGCAGGGCCACGATCTCGCCGCCGCCCTTACGCGTGCGGTCGACGATGGCGTCCAGTTCGTCCTGCGACAGGAAGCCGGCCTTGACGGCGTCCGGCAGGGGCAGGCCGCCGACGGTCGAGTGGCGCACCATCGGCACCATGTCGTCGCCGTGACCGCCCAGGGTCCAGGCGTGGATGTCCTGCACCGAGACGCCGGTCTTTTCAGCCAGGAAATAGGCGAAGCGCGCCGAGTCCAGCACGCCGGCCATGCCGACGACCTTCTCCTTGGGCAGGCCCGAGAACTTCTGCAGGGCCCAGACCATGGCGTCGAGCGGGTTGGTGATGCAGATGACGAAGGCGTTCGGGGCGTGGGCCTTGATGCCCTCGCCGACGGCCTTCATGACCTTCAGATTGATGCCGATCAGGTCGTCGCGGCTCATGCCCGGCTTGCGCGGCACGCCGGCGGTGACGATGCAGACGTCGGCGCCCGCGATGTCGGCGTAGTCGTTCGCGCCCTTCAGGGCCACGTCCGAGCCGAAGACGGCGGTGGCCTCGGCGATGTCCAGCGCCTTGCCCTGAGGGGTGCCTTCGGCGATGTCGAACAGGATGACGTCGCCCAGCGCTTCGCGCGCGGCCACGTGGGCCAGGGTGCCGCCGATCATGCCGGCGCCGATAAGGGCGATCTTCGCGCGAGCCATGGATGTCTCCGTTTATTGCGTGTGCGAAAGGGGATTAATCGTGCGGGCGGTCTAGACCCGCAAAGGCGGCGCTGCAAGGCTGGCTGACGCGCCTTGAGGAGCCCTGATGACCGACTTTCGTCCAGACCCCGCCTTCGCCGCCGGCTCGGTCGCCGCCGCCGAATGGCCGCTGTGCCATGTGCGGCTTCAGGACGACGCGCGCTTCCCGTGGCTGATCCTGATTCCGCGCGTCGAGGGGGCGGTGGAGCTGGCGGACCTGAGCGTCGAACAGCGGGCCGTTCTGATGGAGGAGACGGTGCGGGCGGGGGCTCTGGTGCGGCGGTTGGGCGTCGTCGAGAAGCTGAACATCGGGGCGATCGGCAATGTGACGGCCCAACTGCATGTGCATGTCGTGGGCCGCCGTCGCGTCGACGGCCTGTGGCCCGATCCGGTCTGGGGGCGTGGGCCGGCGGTTCCCTATGCGGCGGAGGAGCGTGCGCGGCTGCTGGCGGTGATCGCGGGGGCGTAGGGGCTTCCTGTAATCCCCACCATATGCCGTCATCCTCGCCCTTGTGGCGAGGATCCATACTCCCGGTGTGTCGAACAGAGCGCACCCTACGGACGCACCGGGCGTATGGATCCTAGGGACAAGCCCTAGGATGACGGTTCTAAAAGGGGGTTCTTTAACGGAGCGTCGGCCTTTCCTCGACCGAGCTTCTCCCTCAAATAATATCCAGCGGCGTCTCGCGCGTGGGCGGGGGGAAGGCCTCGTCGAGGCGTTCCAGGTCCTCGAGGTCGAACTGGATCTCCAGGGCGTCGGCGTTGGCCTCGACGTGTTCGACGGAGCTGGCCTTGGGGATGGCGATGACGCCGTCGTGGCGCAGGACGGCGGCCAGGGCGACCTGGGCCGGATCGGCGTCGTGGCGGTTGGCGATGTCGCGGATCAGCGGCTGTTCCAGCAACTCGCCGCGCCCCAGGGGCGAATAGGCCATCATCGGCATGTCGCGGGCCTGCATCCAGGGCAGCAGATCGAACTCCACACCGCGCGAGCCCAGATTATAGAGCAGCTGGTTGACGGCGCAGTCCTCGCCGCCCTCGATCTCCTCCAGCCGCCGCATGGCCCGCAGGTCGAGGTTGGACACGCCCCAGCGGGCGATCATCCCCTCGTCCACCAGCTCCTGGAAGGCGGCGATGGTCTCTTCCAGCGGAACCCGGCCTTCCCAGTGCAGCAGATAGAGGTCCAGCCGGTCGGTCCCCAGCCGTTCCAGCGACTTTTCGCAGGACAGCATCATCTTCATTTCCGAGGCGTTCTCGGGCCGGACCTTGGAGACCAGAAATATCTCGTCGCGCCGCCCGGCGATGACCTCGCCCACCAGCCGTTCGGAACGGCCGTCGCCGTAGAGCTCGGCCGTGTCGATCAGGGTCAGGCCCAGGTCGATTCCCCGCGCCAGAGCCTGCTGCTCCTCATCGCGCCAGGCGGGGTCGTCGCCCAATTCCCAGGTGCCTTGGCCCAGGGCGGGAACGGTCGTACCGTCTGCGAATGTGACGAGGCGGGTCATTTCCGTCCTGTTCTGTGAGCGGCGAAAGCCGCCGGAGAGGTTAGAATGCGCACCCGGCTTATCAAGACCGACGGCCTTGTCCAACAGGTGCTGGAGGCCGGGCATGAAGACCCGAACGCGCCCCTGGTCCTGTTGATCCACGGTTTTCCCGAACTGGGGCTCAGTTGGCGCGCCCAGGTCGAGGCCCTGTCGCAGGGGGGCTATCACGTCTTGGCCCCCGACATGCGAGGCTATGGCGGGACGGACAAGCCTCGGGGTGTCGAGGCCTATTCGATTCTGCACCTGGTCGGGGACATGGTCGATCTGGTCCGGGCGCTGGAGAAGCCGTCCTGTATTGTCGTCGGTCACGACTGGGGCGGGCCGGTCGCCTGGCACTGCGCCCTTCTGAGGCCCGATCTGTTCACCGCCGTGGCGGGCCTGTCGGTCCCGTTCCAGCCGCGTCGCCCCAAGGGGCCGCCGACCCAGGCCATGGCGGCGATCTCGGAACGGGCCGGACTGGGCGACCTCTATATCAACCGCTTCCAGGCGCCGGACGCCCATCTGGCGCTGGAGGCCGATCCGGTCACGACGCTGAGGAAGCTGTTCTGGGCCTTTGACGGCGCGACGCCGGCCGCGAAACGCTCGACCGGCTTCATGCCCAGGGGCGTCAGCCTGTTGGACAGCGTCGACGACGCGGCGACCCTGCCGCCCTGGATGAGCGAGGCGCATTTCGCCGAATATGTCGAGGCCTTTGCGGCCGGGGGTTTCGACGGGCCGTTGAACTGGTATCGGGCGCTTGACCTGAACTGGTCGCTGACGGCTTTCGCCCAGAACCAGCGCATCCTTCAACCGGCCCTGTTCATCGTCGGCGAGGACGACCCGGTGCGCCATTATGCTGGCGCGGCCGAGGCGGGGCTGAAGGACTGGGTTCCGAACCTGACCCGGTCAGTGGTCGTGCCCGGCGCGGGACACTGGATCCAGCAGGAACGGGCGGACACGGTGAATGACCTGCTGCTGGAGTTTCTCGCGCAAATTGCGAAGGCGCGTTAGGGCTAAAGGAAGGTTCGGCCCTTAGAGTAGGGCTCTCCCCAGCGAGTTCAGCTCGCCACCCCAAGCGTTCCGGAGACCGGGCGTCCGTGTTCAAGTCGTTGCTTTCAGATCGTCCCGGCACGGAGCCGCTTGCCGCCGCCTTCCGCGCTTGCCGCACCCATTTCGTCTGGGCTGCGGTGTTCAGCGCCCTGGTCAATCTGCTGTATCTGGCCCCCACACTATACATGCTGCAGGTCTATGACCGGGTCGTTCCGACCGGAGGTCTGACGACCCTGGGCCTGATCACGGCGGTCGCGGTCTTCGCACTGGCCTGTCTGGCGATCCTGGACTGGCTGCGGGGTCGGCTGCTGCTGCGCGCCGGACTGCGGCTGGATCGGATGCTGTCGAGCCGGATCCTGGCGCGCGTGGTCGATATCCAAGCCAGGTCAGTGGGCCAGGCGCCGGGCAGTCAGGCCTTGAGGGAGTTCGACAATGTGCGAACCGCCGTCTCCGGGCCGGGGGCCCTGGCCCTGTTCGACGCGCCGTGGACGCCGCTCTATCTCGGCTGCTGCTTTCTGCTGCACCCGGCGATCGGCCTTCTGACCCTGGTCGGCGGCCTGATCCTGTTCACCCTGGCGTGGCGCAACGAACGCGACAGCCGCCCTCGTCTGGCCAAGGCCATACAGTCCAACGCCGCTGCCTACGCCGCCCAGGAAAGCGTGGCGGGCCAGGCCGAGGTCGTCCGCGCCCTGGGCATGCGCGGCTCCAGCATCGCGCGCCAGATCGACCAGAGACGCGGCGCGGTGGCTCAACAGGCCGACGCCCAGCTGACCGGCGGCAAATATTCCGGGGCCATAAAGTTCGTGCGGCTTGTGCTGCAATCGGCGGCTCTGGGGCTGGCCGCCTATCTGGTCGTAAAGGGCGAGATGTCCGCCGGTTCGATCATCGCCGCCTCTGTGCTGTTGAGCCGGGCCGTGGCGCCGGTGGAGCTTCTGGTCGGGGCTTGGCCGGGACTGGTCCAGGCGCGCTCCAGCTGGAACACACTGGTTGAACTGTTCGCCAAGACCGCGGCCCAGGACCGGTCGCGCACAGCTCTTCCGCCGCCCGCCGGACGGCTGAGGCTGGAAGGTGTCACGGTGCGGCTGCCCGACACCGAAACCGCTCAACTGCGCCACGCCGTTCTGGGGCTGGAACCGGGTCAGACCCTCGGCGTCATCGGCGCCAGCGGATCGGGCAAGACCACACTGGCGCGGGTCATCGCCGGCGCCCTGGTCCCTACGGCGGGCGACGTCCGTCTGGACGGGGCCGAGTACGGCGCGCGCGACGGCGACGAACTGGCGCGTTTCATCGGCTATATGCCTCAGTCGCCAAGCCTTTTCGCCGGGTCGATCAAGGACAATATCTCGCGCTTCTCGTCCGCCACGGGTCTGGAAGCGGCCGAGGTCGACCGGACAGCCGTCGCCGCCGCCATCGCCGCGGGCGCACATGAGATGATCTTGCGGTTGCCGCACGGCTATGACACCGCGCTCGGCCCCTATGGCGCCGGCGTGTCGGCCGGGCAGGCGCAACGTATCGCCCTGGCGCGCGCGCTTTATGGCGACCCCTGCCTGCTGGTGCTGGACGAGCCGAACTCGAACCTAGACCAGGAAGGCGAGACGGCCCTGATGGCCGCCATACTGGGCGCCGCGACGCGGGGCGCGGCCGTGGTCGTGGTCGTGGTCGCCCACCGCGCCGGGGTTCTGGCGCGGGTCGATCGGCTGTTGGTGATGCGTGACGGAGCCGTGCAGCTGGAAGGGCCCAGGGAAGAAGTTCTGGCCCGGCTGAGAGAGGCGCCGCCCGCCATGGTCGCCGCGGGGAGAGCCTGACATGACCGATTTGAGCCTTGTCGCCGGTGAATCGGAGCAGCCGGATTCGCCGCGACGCGAACTGATCCTGGGCGGCGTGGTGATCGTGGCCTTCTTCGTGATCTTCCTGGGGTGGGCGGCCTTCGCGCCCCTGGACGCCGGCGCCTTCGCCCAGGGCCAGGTGACGGTGTCGGGCAATCGCCAGGCGGTCCAGCATCGCGATGGCGGCGTGGTCAGCGCGCTGAAGGTCGCGGAGGGGGACCGGGTCCGTCAGGGACAGGTTCTGGTCGAATTGAACGCCGGCGAGTTGCACGCCAGCGAGCGGGGCGCGGCCGGACAGGTTTTCGCCCTTCTGGCCCAACGATCGCGACTGATCGCCGAGCGCGACCGTCTTCCCGTCCTGCCCGTTCCGGCGGAGTTCACCGATCTGTCCGAGGCGGATCGGGCGTTGGCCGACGAGGCCATGCGCCTGCAGCGGTTGCAGTATTCGGCCCGGGGCGCCGGCCGTTCCACCGAAACTGGCGTGCTGAACCAGCGCGTTGGACAGCTGCGCGACCAGATGGACGGCTATGAACGTCAGATCGAGGCCAACGCCATCCAGCAACGTCTTATCGGAGAGGAACTGGAGGGTTTGAGATCGCTCGCCGCCCAGGGCTATGCGCCGCTGACGCGGGTCCGAGCGCTAGAACGCACCGCCGCCGCTCTCGAGGGCGAACAGGGCGCGCTGCGGGCTCAGGTGGCCAGCACGCGCGAGCAGATCGGGGAAACCCGGCTGCAGACCCTGGGCGTGTCCACCAGGCTGAACGAGGATGTCGCCGAACAATTGCGCCAGGTCGAGGTGCAGTTGAACGAGCTGCGACCAAAGATGATCGAACTGCGCGAGCAACTGGCGCGGGCCGAGATACGCAGCCCCGCGACGGGCCAGGTCGTGGGCCTGACCGTCTTTACTCAGGGCGGGGTGGTTCAGCCCGGACAGACCTTGATGGAAGTGGTGCCGGACCAGGCATCCCAGATCATCGTCGCCCAGGTCGATCCGGCGGATATCGACAATCTGCGGGTCGGCCTGGATACCGAGGTCAAATTCCCGGGCTTGCGGGAGCGGAATCCGCCGATCGTGCGCGGGATGGTCACGCGGATATCGGCTGACAGTTTCACCGACGAGGCGACCGGACGCAGTTATTTCCGCGCCGAGGTGGTCGTTTCACCCCAGCAACTGGAGAAGCTCGGGGCCGCCGCGCGCAGCATCCGCTCCGGCATGCCGGTGCAGGTGGTCATTCTCACGCGCAAAAGGACAGCCCTCGCCTATCTGTTCGAACCGATGGCGCAGAACCTATGGCGCTCCGGCGCTCAACAGTAGGGCTGGGCCGGGTTTAGACAGCCTGCTTCTAAGCCGCCGCCGCTTCGCTCAGCCGGATGCGGGCTTCGGCGACGATCTCGAGGCTGTGGATGCGGGCGGCGTTGTCGAAGGCCATGCCGGTGATCATCAGTTCGTCCACCCCGGTCAGGGCGATGAAGTCGGCGATCTGTTTCCGCACCGTCTCTGGTCCGCCGACGGCGGAGTAGAGCAGACGGCTGCGCGCGCCCTCGATCTGCTGCGGGGTCAGGACGGCGGTGATGTCGTCGACGGGCGGGGGCAGTTTGCCGGGCTTGCCGGTCGAAAGACGGGCGAAGCTCTGTTGCATCGAGGTAGACAGGCGCACGCCGTCCTCGTCGGTCTCGGCGGCGAAGACGTTGATCGCGGCCATGGCGTGGGGCTGGGCCATTCGGTCCGACGGGGTGAAGCTGCGGCGATAGAGGGCCAGGGCCTCCAGCAGAAGCTCGGGCGCGAAATGGCTGGCGAAGGCGTAGGGCAGGCCCAGCTGCCCGGCCAGTTGGGCGCTGAAAAGGCTGGAGCCCAGAAGCCAGATCGGCACCCGCAGGCCGGCGCCGGGAACGGCGCGGACGGGCTGGTTCTCTGAGGCCGGCTCGAACCACTGGATAAGTTCGACCACGTCGCGCGGGAACTGGTCGGCGCCCTCGAAATAGCGGCGCAGGGCGCGGGCGGTGGCGCCGTCCGTGCCGGGCGCCCGGCCCAGACCGAGATCGATCCGGCCGGGGAACAGGGTCTCCAGCGTTCCGAACTGTTCGGCGACGACCAGGGGGGCGTGGTTGGGCAGCATGACCCCGCCGGAGCCGACGCGGATACGCTCGGTTCCCGCCGCCACATGGCCGATGACGAGGGCGGTGGCCGCGCTGGCGATGCCCGGCATGTTGTGATGCTCGGCCAGCCAGAAGCGGTTGTAGCCCAGCCGGTCGGCGGCCTGGGCCAGGGCAAGGGTCTCGTCGAGGGCGCGGCGAGCGTCGCCGCCTTCGACGATGGGGGACAGGTCGAGCACTGAGAACGGGATCATTGCCGTTAGATCGGGGCTGCGGGCTCCGGTTCAAGGGGACGGGTCGGGAACCCGAGCGGGTCGGATGCTTTGACTCCGCGAACAGGAGACCTGGGCCATGACGGACGCCAATCCCGAACATATCCCGACGGAAGAAGGCCGCGAGGGCGAAGACGCGCGCGAGGCGGCCGACATGGGCGAAAAGCCCGATCTGGGCCACAGGGCCGACGCCTTGATCGAGGCGTTGGACGGGACCGATTCCGGCTCCGACACCCGCGCAGGGTCGCTGCGCGGCGGATCGGCCAGCGGATCGGACGACGACCCTGATTCGCAGGCGATCAACGCGAGGCTGGCCGAGGAGGGACGGGCCTGGGCCGATCCGGATTCGCCGTCGGACGCGGAACCGGACGCCGTGGGCTCGGGTCGTCGTTTCGGCGGCGCGGGCGGCGATCCGGCCGAAGGCGCGCGAGACGACTGAACACGCCTTGCCGCCGCCTCATCCATGCTCCACGGTGGAGCCTTGACCATGGGTTCAAGGGAAGAATCCCAGATGATACGCCGTCTGGCGGCTTCGGCCGCCTTAGTCTTATTCTGCCTTGCGGGTTGCGACGACCGGTCGAAGACCGAAGGGGCCCGAGCCGAGGTTCCCACCGCCACACCTCGCGAAAAGACCGCCGCGGCGATCGTGGAGGCCCCGCCTTCGGCGGAGGCGGCCTTGCCGTCTAAGGCTGAGATTCTCGCGGCGCCCGGCGCTCCTGTCTTCGCGACCCTTTATCCGGGCGCGGCGCTGGACGAGCCCGCGACGACCGCGACGGGTCCGGACGGAGAAGGCGGGCTGGTGACCTTCCACACCGACGCAACGCCCGACGAGGTGGTGGCCTTTTATCGTGCCCGCGCCGAAGAGGCCGGCCTGATCTCGGTCATGGGCATGAACCAGGGCGACGCTCGGGCCTACGGGGCGGCGGGCGGCTCGGACGGGGCGACCAATATCCAGGTGGTGGCGGCGCCCGGCGAAAACGACCAGACCTCGGTGCAACTGAGTTGGAGCGCGGGCCGGTGAGACCCGTCGCCGCCCCGCGTGCGGCGACGCTGCTGACGCCTCTAGCTCTGATTATGTCCGGGCTGGCGGCCTGCGCTCCGGCCGAACGACCCTCGGCCCAGCCGATCTTCATCGCCGCCGACTCCGGATATCTGCAGCCCGGCGCCCTGGCGCGCCTGGCCCAGGCCGCGCCCTCGGCCCCCGTCGCGGACTCGCCCCAGGACCGGGCCGACAAGGCCGGATCGGCCGGGTTCGCAGCGCTGGAGGATACGGACCGCTGGCTGTTGGCCACCACCCACGCCGAACTGCGCCCGCCGCTGGCCTTGCAGCATTTCGACTGCGCCCTGGGGGTGAGGCTGGGCTCGGCGGAGACGCCGGCGCTGGACCGGATGGCCGCCAAGGCTTTTCACGACGTCCAGGCGGTGGTCGCACAGGTGGCGGCGAGCGCCGCTCGCGGACGGCCGGTCGCCGACGAAGCGGCGCGTCGGGCCTGCCAGACCCTGACGCCGGCCGCGCGCCGCAGCGCCTCCTATCCGTCCGCAGGCGCCGCGACCGGGACGGCCTATGCCGAGGCCCTGGCCGCCGTCGAGCCTGAACGGGCGGCCGAGACGCGTCGCATCGGCCATGAGATCGGCGTCAGCCGTTTGGTCTGCGCGATGAACTATCCGAGCGACGTGGCGGCGGGCGAGGCCATCGGTCGGGCCGTCATGGCCGAGATCGTCGCGACGCCGGAGTTCCAGTCGGAGGCCGAAACCGCGCGGCGCGAACTGACGGCGGCGCGGGCGACGGGGCGGACCAACCCCGGTTGCGCGGCGGAACGGGCCGCCCTGGCCCAGACTGTTTCAACGGCTCGGCCCTGATCATGTGGGAGGCGCTGGCCCTGGCGGCGGCGGTCGATCTGGCGGCGGCGCGCCCCTGCACGCAGCAGGAGACGCGCGACCTGACCACGCCGGCGGACCAGCCTTATCGCCTGACCTGCCGCGCCACCCTGGCGGGGGCGACCGTGGCGCGACCGATCCTGATCGAGGGGGCCGAGGCCTCGGGCGCGGGGATCGACTGCGGCGGCGGTACGATCCGGCGCCCGGGCGAGGCGACCGCCCAGGCGCCGACGGTGGCGATCTGGTCGCGGCATGACGACGGCGGCTGGAGCCGGCCGGTCGAGACCTATGTGCGGAACTGCACCGTGGTCGGCAATGTGCGGATCTGGGGCATGGGGGCGGGCGGCTCGATGCGCGACCTTTTGGATTCGTCGCGGACTGCGGATCATACGACGGCGGCCCAGAGCGCGGCGCCTGTGGGGACCCTGCTGGAGCGGGTGCGGTTCGAGGCGACAGGGACCATCCCCCTCTATGTCGGGCCGGGCGTGACGCGGACGACGGTGGTCCGGTCGCGCTTTTCGGGCCGGTCGGTCTCGACCGCCGTCTATCTGGACGCCGAGAGCGCCGGGGCGCTGATCCAGGACAACGACTTCTCCATCCGTACCGGCCGTGAGCAGATCGCCGTGGACGGATCGGGCGCCAACCGGATCCTGGGCAACCGGTTCGCCCTTGGCGGCCGGGGCGGGATCTTCCTGTACCGCAACTGCGGCGAGGACGGGGTGATCCGGCATCAGACGCCGTCCTATAATCTGATCACGGACAATGTGTTTTCAGGAACGAACTGGCTGAGGCCCCGGACGGTGGTGGTCGGCGCGCGCGAGGGGAACCGGCGCTATTGCGGCGACGACGCCGGTTATCCGTTCGGTTCCAGCGCCGATGACGGCGACGAGGCGGCCGGCAATCGGGTCGAGCGGAACCGTACGGTTCGCTAGGCCCTCGCACTTGCGAAAAGCCGCAGTCTCGGCCCTATTGGCGCCATGACGCCTCGGGGGATGCATCTAATGCGGTTGGCCTTGCTTCTGACGTCCCTGGCGGCCGCCCTGGGGTTGGCCGTCCTGACGACCCAGACGCCCCGACCCGCCCCCGCCGACGCCCCGGCCGAGCGGTTCTCAGCCGAGCGGGCCATGACCGACGTGCGAAGGATGTCGCAGGCGCCGCGTCCCGTCGGCTCGACCGACCACGCCCTGGTCCAGGCCTATTTGCATGGGCGGATGATGCAGCTGGGTCTGGCGCCGACCTTCCAGGGGGGCGCGCTTTCGCCGGCGGCCGTACGCCGGATCGAAGATCGAGGAGACTCGGTCGAGGGGGTGTCGGTGGTCAATCTGGTGGGCGTCCTGCCCGGCCGCGATCCCAGCCTGCCCCTGGTCGTGTTGATGGCCCATTACGACAGCGTGCCGGGCTCGCCGGGCGCGGCCGATGACGCCAGCGGCGTCGCCGCCGTGCTGGAGGCCGTGAGGGCGATCAAGGCGCGCGGACCGGCGGATCGCGGCCTGGTGGTCCTGTTGACCGACGGCGAGGAACTGAACCTGGACGGGGCGCGAACCTTCTTCAGCGATCATCCGCTGCGCCACCGGGTGGGGGCGGTGGTCAACCTGGAGGCGCGGGGTGGAGGCGGCCGGGCCCTGATGTTCGAGACCGGCCCCGGCAACGCCCAGACCATAGACCTGTACGCCCGCGCCGCCCGCCGCGCCGAGGGGGGCCCGTCTAGCAACGCCCTGGCCGTGTTCGTCTATCGGCTGATGTCGAACGACACCGACTTCACCCTGGCGCGGGATCGGGGGCTGACGGGGTTGAACCTGGCCTTCATCGGCCGTCCGGATCAGTATCATTCGCCGCGCTCGACGCCGGAGGCGCTGGACCAGGGCAGTCTGCAGCATATCGGCGCCCAGGCGCTGGAGAGCGCCGACGCCCTGCTGCGCGCGCCGGTTCTGCCGGTCGCGACGCGGAACGCCGTCTATTCCGACGTCTTCGGCCTGGGGGTGCTGAGGCACGGGCTGGATACCGGGTGGTGGCTGCTGGGCGTGGCCGGATTACTGACCGTCTTCGCGGCCTGGGGGGCGCGGCACGCGACGGGCCTGACGTGGCGTCAAGGCGTCAAGGGTCTGACGGGCGGACTATGGCTCCTGACGGCAGGGGGTGTTCTGGCCCAGGCCGCGCGGTTGCTGGGCGGGCCGATCTGGGACCGGAGCCAGTCGGTCGAGACCTATTATGTGATGTTGCGCCGCCTGCCGTGGATGGAGGCGGGCGTCGGCCTGGTGCTGCTGGGCGCCGTGTTCGCCCTGACGGCCGGGCGGGCTACGATCGGGCGCCGACTACTGGCCGGGGTGATCGGCGCGGCGGCCGTGCTGGCGACAGCCTTGGGCGGGTTCGATCCCGTCGTGCTCGGCGCGGCCCTGGTCGCCGTGGGGCTCAGTCTATGGCCGGGCGGGGAGGACGAGACGGTCTGGGGCGGCTGGCTGGGGGCCATCGTCCTGGTGCTGATGCTCGGGGTCCTGGTCCAGGCCGCAGCGCCGGAGGCGGCTCTACTGTTCGTCTGGACCGGTCTTGCGGCCTCGGTCGCGGCGGCCCTGGCGGCGGCGATCGGCGCGCGGCTGGAGCGATGGGCGGCGCTGGTTCCGGCGGCCGTGGCGACCGTGGTCGTCGGCGGCTGGCTGGCGGGGCTGGGCCATTTCATCTTCCTGGGCGTCGGCATGGACCAGCCCGGCGCCCTGGGCCTGATCGCCCTGCTGATCCTGATTTTGGCGCGACCGCTGGCGCCGGCCGCGACTTCGAGCGATCCGGCCTCGGCGAAGCTGGCGATCCATACACTGGCCGCCATGGGGGCTGCG
>Ga0209643_1001764_pt1 | contig 17609 bp, 17 predicted proteins | sample AutmiccBRH37_all_FD_187383 | JGI IMG/M metagenome (GOLD analysis project Ga0209643, IMG submission 187383) | Deep subsurface microbial communities from Mt. Terri, Switzerland - Autotrophic microbial communities BRH/37_all (SPAdes) (version 2) | ecosystem: Environmental > Aquatic > Deep... | reverse complement strand
CACGCTGATCGCGCAGGGCGCGGTGAGCGCGGCGGCGCCGTTCCTGGATGGGCAGGTGCAGCCTGCGAGCCTCGATCTGCGGCTCGGCCCCAAAGCCTATCGCATCCGCGCGAGCTTTCTCGCTGGACGGGGCATGACGGTCGAACAGCGCTTGAGGGATATCGCGCTCCACGAGATCGACCTCACCGGCGGTGCCGTGTTCGAGGCCGGCTGTGTCTATCTCGTGCCGCTCCTGGAAAGCCTCGCGCTGCCCGCCGACATCGCTGGTATCGCCAATCCCAAAAGTTCGACCGGCCGGCTTGACGTTTTCACGCGCCTGATCGCCGATCGCGGCGAGGCGTTCGATCGCGTCGAGGCGGGTTACCGCGGACCGATCTACACCGAAATCAGTCCGCGCACGTTCTCGGTCGTTGCGCGCACCGGGTCACGCCTCAACCAGATGCGTTTCCGGCGCGGGTCGGCGCTGCTCGATGACGCGGCGCTGGCGAAGCTCCAGGCGCGCACGCGCCTGGTCGACGGCACGCCGGACATCGAAAGCGGGATTGCGCTGCGCGCCGATCTCACCGGTGACGCGAAGAGCGGCTTTATCGGCTACCGCGCAAAGCGCCATGTCGGGCTGGTCGATGTCGACCGGATCGGCGCCTACGAATCGCTCGATTTCTGGGAACCGCTGAGCGCGCGCGCCGCCAAGACCCTCATTCTCGACCCCAACGAGTTCTACATCCTGGCGTCGAAAGAGGCGGTTCACGTGCCCGCGACCCACGCCGCCGAAATGGTGCCGTTCAACCCCCTGGTAGGAGAGTTCCGCGTTCACTATGCCGGGTTCTTCGATCCCGGTTTCGGGAGCGCGGAGGCGGACGGGGTCGGTGCGCGCGGCGTGCTGGAGGTGCGCAGTCACGAAGTGCCCTTCGTGCTTGAGGACGGGCAGATCGTCGGACGCCTCGTCTACGAGGAGCTGGCCGGTACCCCGGGCCGCCTTTACGGCCAGGGCATCGGCTCGTCCTACCAGCGCCAGGGGCTCAAGCTGTCCAAGCACTTCAAAGCATGAGCGTTACCGCCGCATTTTTCGCTGTCCCGCCGGGATCTCGCCCACTTGTTCATCTCAACATGAGGGAGCAGCATGCGTCATGGTCCGATCTCGGGGAGCCGCTCCATGACGACGACGAAACCGTCCGTTTCCTACGCCATGCCTCTCGGCGGGGTGACCGCCTACCTTCACCTCGACGGTGCGACAAAGGCGTCCGCGTTCTACAAGATGGCGTTCGGCGCCCGCGAGATCGCCGCCCATCCGGTGGACGAGAAGGGGCGCACGATGCACATTCATCTCGACATCAACGGAAGCTCGGTGATGCTGAGCGATTTTTACCCCGAGCACGGCCACGACTTTAAGATCCCCCAAGGCTTCATGCTTCACCTTGAGGTGGATGACGTCGAAGCGTGGTGGCACCGCGCGCTGGACGCCGGGGCGCAGGTCGCGATGCCGCTGCAGGACATGTTCTGGGGCGCGCGCTATGGGATTGTGCGCGATCCCTTCGGGGTGAGCTGGTCCATGGGAATGCCGTCCGGAAACTGAGGAGAGGCGCGCGTGCTCGATTTTCTGATCATTTTTGCGGCGGTCGCCGTCGGCGCGTTGGCGTTCCTGCTGAGTGCCGCTGCGCGCAGGCCCGATGTCGCCCACATCGAGCGCACGCGGCGCATCAACGCCGCCCCCGACCGGATCTTTCCCCTCATCAACGATCTCAGGAACTGGGAACGCTGGTCGCCGTTCCTCAAAGACCCCAACATGTCGAAGAGCTACGGCAGTGTCGCGCAGGGCGTAGGCGCGACCTATGCCTGGTCCGGCAACAAGAAGGTGGGCGAAGGCCACGTCGAGATCGTCGATGCCTCCGCACCGTCGTCGATCGCGATCAAGCTGACGATGCTCGCACCGTTCGCCTGCGAGAACGACGTACGCTTCACGCTGGTGCCCGATGGCGATGGGACCCGGGTGACCTGGGCGATGGACGGCAAGGCCCCGTTTATCGCCAAGGTGATGAGCGTCCTGTTCAACATGGACAAGATGGTGGCCGGCGAATTTGACCGCGGTCTCGAAAAGCTCGCGGCTGCCGCCGAAGCGTAGGAGTTCAGCTCGCGCGCATCTGCTGGCGGTAGAGGTCGATCGGCACCAGCTTGCCCTTCATCTCGACATGCCAGAACGTCCAGCCGTTGCAGGCGTCCAGACCCTGCACATGGGCGGCGACGCGGTGAATCGAACCTGTCGCATCGCCGGTCACCAGTGACCCGTCGGCGCGCACTTTCGCGATGAACCGCCCGCGCGGATCCTTGAGCAGCGTGCCCGGCGGGATCAGGCCGCGTTCAACCAGGGAGCCAAAGGGAATGCGCGGTGCTTCCCGTTTTGATTCAGTGACTTCTACGACGTCGCTCTCAGGCAATGTGATCTGCATGATGCGCTCGCGTGCGATCTTGGCGTAAGCGGGGTCGCGCTCGAGGCCAACGAAATGGCGCCCCAGTTTCCTGGCGACAGCCCCGGTCGTGCCGGTGCCGAAGAACGGGTCGAGCACGATGTGGCCGGGCTTGGTGGTCGCGACCAGAATCCGGTGAAGCAGCGCTTCGGGCTTCTGGGTCGGGTGGGCCTTGTTGCCGCTTCCGTCTTTCAGCCGCTCCGCGCCGGTGCACAGAGGAAACAGCCAGTCGGAGCGCATTTGCAGATCGTCGTTGGAGACCTTGAGCGCCTCATAGTTGAAGGTGTAGCGGCGTGCATCCGCTTCCTTCGCCGCCCAGATCAATGTCTCGTGCGCATTGGTAAAACGGCGGCCGCGAAAATTCGGCATCGGGTTCGATTTACGCCACACGATATCGTTGAGAATCCAGAAGCCGAGATCCTGGAGCGCGGTGCCGACGCGGAAAATATTGTGGTAGGAACCGATCACCCACAGCGACCCGGTCGGCTTCAGGATGCGGCGCGCTTCGGCGAGCCATGCGCGCGTGAACGCGTCATAGGTCGCGAAGTCGGTAAACTTGTCCCAGTCGTCATCGACCCCCGCGACCTTGGAATTGTCCGGGCGCTTGAGCTCGCCTTCGAGCTGGAGATTGTAGGGCGGGTCGGCGAATACCAGATCGACCGACGCGTCCGGCAGCCGGCGCAGGCTCTCGATGCAGTCGCCCTCAATGATGGTGTCGAGAACATCGCCGACCTTGAGCGCAGCAGGCGCCTTCCGCATTGCGTCCATCGATAGTCACCCCTCCCGCGCGAATCACAAGCGACCATCCTGATTCGCGCCGAGTCTCACGTCAAGATTCCTTTTGAAATCAATATGTTAACGGAGAGTCTTGCCACTATATCTGGTGGACGCCGGCGAAGCCCATGCGATGATGTGGTGTCGGACCAAGGGCGGCGAGGGCCGAACGATGGGCCGCGGTGGGGTATCCCATGTGCTGCTCGAAGCCGTAACCGGGCCAGCGGCCCCCGAGCGCGGACATGATCCGGTCGCGAGTCACCTTGGCGATGATCGACGCCGCGGCGATCGAGAGCGAGCGCGCGTCGCCGCCGACGATCGCTTGCGCAGGGCACGGCAATGCGGGGCACCGGTTGCCGTCGATGAGCGCCATCGCGGGCGCCACACCCAGGGCGCACACCGCACGCCGCATCGCCAGCATCGAGGCATGAAGAATGTTGAGCCGCGCGATGTCGGCGACACTCGCGGCGCCGATCCCGATGCACGCGCTCTCGCAGAGCGCCTGATAGAGCGCTTCGCGCCTTCGCGCCGAGAGCACCTTGCTGTCGTCGAGGCCCGGCGGGATGCGCGCAACGTCGAGGATCACCGCCGCCGCGACCACCGGGCCGGCCAGCGGTCCGCGCCCGGCTTCGTCCACACCGGCGACGGGCCCCAGATGGGCAAACTGGCGTTCGATTTCAAAATCAGGCATCGGCGACTCAAATGTGCGGCGCGCCGATCGTTGCGCGCCGCCGCCTTGATGTCACGCCTGGTGAGGCGGGGGATCGCGTTCGAATGTCGCCAGGCTGGGATCGGTGTAATCCCACGCCGCACGCCGGCTTGCATACAGGACACGGTCCGGCTTGAAGCGGGTCAGGTCGTCAAGGCTCGCCGCATTGAGCAAGATCTCGTCCGGTGCGATCGAGTAGACCGCGAACAGGTGAACGCCGCAGGTTGCGCAAAAGCTGCGTGTGACAGTGTGCCCGGTGTCGGTCGGGCGGACATATGTTGCGGGTGTTCCGGTGACGGTGGTCGCTGATTTGCGCACCGCGAGGTTCGACGAATGGCCGGTTCCGCTCCACAGGCGGCAGTTGTCGCAATGGCAATGAGCCGCGAAAGTCGGTTCCGCCATGCATGTGTATCGGACCGCGCCGCACATGCATCCCCCTTTGATGGGTTCAGTCATCCGCATCCCTCCCGCAGCGAGCGAAGCTCACCATAGCACGAGCTGATCGCCTGGCGCAGGAGGGGGCTTGAACAGGGTCAGATCGAACGGCGGCGGGTCGTCCCCGAGCCCGAAGCGACTGCGCGCAGCCCGGGCCCGGTCGGCGATGAGTTTCGCAAACGGCCCGTTGCCGCGCTGGCGCTCGAACCAGCGCGCGTCATAATCCTTGCCGTCGCGCATTTCGCGTAGCAGCTTGAGCACGCGCGATGCACGGTCGGGCACGTTCTCTTCCAGCCATTCGCGGAACAGGTCCTTGATCTCCAGCGGAAGGCGCAGCAGCACATAGCCCATCGACGTCGCTCCCGCTTCCGCCGCGGCCTCGGCGATCGCCTCAATTTCGTGGTCGTTGAGGCCCGGGATTATGGGTGCGACCAACACCGCCGTCGGAATACCCGCCGCGCTGAGCGCCCGTATGGCGTCGAGGCGTCGCTCGGGAGTTGCCGCGCGCGGCTCCATCGCCCGGGCGAGACGCCTGTCGAGTGTCGTGACCGAGATCGCGGCGCGCGCGAGACGGCGCTGCGCCATCGGCCCCAGAATGTCGATGTCGCGGGCGATCAGATTTGATTTCGTCACGATCCCGACGGGGTGGGAGAAATCGCGCATCACCTCAAGGAGGGAGCGCGTGATTCCCATCTTGCGCTCGAGCGGTTGATAGGGATCGGTGTTGGTGCCCATCGCGATCACGCGTGGCTGGTAGGATTTCGCGCGCAGTTCCCGGTCGAGCAGGCGCGCCGCGTCGGGCTTGTAAAGCAGTCGCGTTTCGAAATCGAGGCCGGGCGAGAGCCCGAGATATGCGTGGGTGGGGCGTGCGAAGCAGTAGGAGCAGCCGTGCTCGCAGCCGCGATAGGGATTGATCGAGCGGTCGAAGCTGATGTCGGGCGACTGGTTGAAGGTGATGATGGTGCGCGTCGCGTCGGGAGTGGCCTGCGTGCGGAGCGCCGGGAGCTCCTCCTCGATGTCCCAGCCGTCGCCGACCGCCTCGCGCGCGACGCCCTCGAAGCGGCCGCTGCGGTTGGAGACTGCCCCCCGGCCCGCCGGTGCGACGCGGGGCAGTGCAGGGGCGCGAGCGGGCGAACGGTGTTGCTTCATCGCCAGCAGCCTAAGCGAAATGTCGAACAAAGCAAGAACATTAACATTGTGACCAGAGTTCTGTGCGCTTTTGTGCGGATGCGCAAAAAACGGCGCTATAATGGGAAGATGCTGACTGTTATTATTCCAACCTGGAACTCCGAAACGACCTTGCCCCGGACACTGGCATGTCTGGTCGGGCCGACCGTGCGCGGGGTTGTGCGCGAGGTGATCATGGCGGATCGCGGTTCCAGCGATGGAACCGAGGAGATCGCCGAAGAGGTCGGGGCGCGGTTCATCACGGGATATTCGACATTGGGGGCCTCGCAGCGTGCCGGGGCGCACGCCGCGCGGGCACAGTGGCTTTTGTTTCTCCCGCCCGAAACGGTACTCGAGCCGGGATGGGCAGACGAGGCGGTGTCCTTCCTCGAGCGCTGCGAGCGCCTGGGCGCGGCCGGTCTCGAGCAGGCAGGGGTCTTTCATTTTGCGGTGGATGATTTCGGTGCGCCGGCGCGCCGACTCGAAGCGCTCGTCGCCCTGCGCAACCGGATGTTTGCGCTTCCGCACGGCGAGCAGGGGCTTTTGATCTCGCGTCCCTTCTACGAGAAGCTCGGCGGCCACGCCGACCTTCCGCGCATGGAAGACGTCGACCTCGCGCATCGCATCGGCCGCCCACGCCTGTCGTTCTTCCGCACCAACGCGGTGACGAGCGCCGCGCGTCATCGCACGCGAGGCGCGTGGCTGCGTCCGCTGCGCAATTTCGCATGCCTGTCGCTGTCGGTGGCGGGTGTGCCCACGCGCGTGATCGCGCGGCACTACGGCTGAGGCGGACTAGCGCTCCATCAATCGCGGCATCAGATCAACGAGATTGCAGGGCCGGTGCCGGTTGTCGAGCTGGTGCTGAAGAATGCCGTCCCAGCCGTCTTTGCATGCACCTGTCGAGCCTGGAAGACAGAAGATCAGCTTGCCTTGCGCAAGGCCGGCGGTCGCGCGCGACGCCATCGTCGACGTACCGACCGTGCCGTAGCTGATCTGATGGAAGACGGCGCTGAAGCCCTCGATCTCCTTGTCGAACAGCGGCCGCAGCGCCTCGATGGTGACGTCGCGGCCGGTCAGGCCCGTGCCGCCGGTCGAGATGACGGCATCCACCTCGCGTGAGCCGATCCACCCTGCGACACGGCTGCGGATCGCGGCGACGTCATCACGCACGAGATCGCGCGCGGCCAGCACATGCCCGGCGTCCTTGATCCGCTGTTCGAGCAGATCGCCGGAAGTATCGTTGGCGCGCTCGCGCGTGTCGGAAACGGTCAACACCGCGATGCGGATCGGCTTGAATTCGCGGGAAAGATCGATGCCGGCCATGCGCGCTGCTCCGCTCTCAGTGCCCGGTTCTGGGGCCGGGCGTAATCGACGTCGTCTGACTATAAACCGGCCATTCGTTGGCGGCTGCTTCGTCGAGCGTCGCATCCGGGCCCGACAGACGGTCGCGGTATGCCCAGTAATTCGTCAGCACACGCTCAATATAGGCGCGGGTCTCGGCGGCGGGAATGCTTTCGATAAACAGCAGCGGGTCGTCGTCGATATTGAGCGAACGGCGCCAGCGACTGAGATTTCCCGGCCCGCCATTGTATGCGACCGCAAGCATGAACAGGTTGCCGCGCGGTTCCACCATCCCCATCAACGATTTGAGATAGTCCTGCGCGATCGCGAGGTTCGTGCCGGGATCGAGCAGGCGGTCCTTGTCGCTGCGCGCCAGCGTCGCGTCACCGGCGACGTGGCTCGCCGTGCGCGGCATCAGCTGCATCAGCCCGCGCGCGCCGCTCCCGCTTTCCGCGCCGATCTTGAAGCGGCTCTCCTGGTGCATGAAGGCATAGAGGAGCGCGGGATCGACATCGAAGCCGCCTTGCGGCGTGTAGCTCGGCAATGGATAGCGGCCCGAATCGTAACCCGCGGCGGACAGGCACTCCGCGGCTTCAAGCTGGATCGCGGGCAGATCAAGGGTGTTTGCAAGCGCGAGGAACGCGGTTTCCAGCGTCGCGGGAATGCGCCCGTGCGCGCGGAACAGCTCCTCGTCGGCCGCGGACGGATTGCCGATCTGGACGAACGCGACCGCTCTGGCGACCGCGGGCTCTTCGCTCAGCGCCCTGAAGTCCGCGGCCGTGAGCACCGGCGTCGACCATTCGAAGGGAAGATCGCGGCCGAGCTGGCGCGTTGCGAGCACGCCGTAGAAGCTGCGCGACGCATCCGCGGCCTGTTCGAGCAGCGGCGCGACTTTTTGCGGCTGGTGATTGGACAGATAAGCGCGTGCCGCCCAGAAGGCGCCGGCCGCGCGCGTCGCGCCGGTGGTGGCCTTGGCGCGCGCAAGCGCCTCGAAATGGGTGGCGGCGGTCTCCCGGTCGCCCATGCGCCATGCCGCCAGACCGGCGGTCCAGTCGGCAGCCGGCACCTCGTCGCGATTGCGCGCGGCAACCTCGGAGGACAGCGCATAGGCCATGTCGGCCTTGCCTTCGGCGTAATAGGAACTCGCGATCAGCGCGGTCAGGTCATCGGCCTCATTGTCGCCGAGCGCGGCGCGAACCGAATGTTGCTCCAGATAACCGAGCGCCTGGGTCGGGCGCTCGTCTCGGACCAGCCCTCGGATTTTGGCGACGATCTTCTCGACCTTGGGTGAGCTGGCGCGTGGGCTGAGCGCCTCGCGCAGGTCGCTCGCGCGCGCCCGGTAGGTGCGCGGCTGCGGGCGATCGAGTGCACCTGCGCCTTTGGGCTTGCGGCGGACCGCGAGAGCGTAGATTCGCGTGGCGCCGGGCAGGTCGCTGTAATGCGCCATCCAGTCGCGCAGTTCTTCGTATCGCGCGCGATAGGCGGTGGGATGAAGGTATCGCTGGTAAAGGACGTAGCCGAGCAGAACCGGATTTTCGACTTGCTGGACGAGCGCCTCCGCGCGTCCCATCTGTCCGCGCTCCTGAAGATCGAAGATATGCTGGTAGCGCTCGACATCGCTCGGGCTCAAGACGGCGACGTCGCTGATCGTCAGCCCCGCAGGCGCGCAGAGCGCTACGCGCGGTGCAACTGCAGCTGCAAAAACGCCGAGCAGGATTGTCGCGGCAAGACGCCGCGCGCATCGTGGCAAACGCACGGCAGTCTCCCTTCGACGGCCTAGCAGAAGGCACGAGATTAGGCCAAGGTCCGGCCCCTCTGCAAGCGCGAATTTTTAAGGATTAACAATAGCTTAACGCGCGGACCCCGGCTCCTCCGCCGAGCCCTCGGCAAGGCGCTTGCGCACATTGAGAAGGTCGTACCATACCAACCGCTTATGAGCGGGCTGGCGCAGCAGGTATGCCGGGTGGAATGTCGGCATGGCGGGGACCGGACCGAGCCCCGGCACGGCGACGTTCTGCCAGCGTCCGCGCGTGCGGATGATGCCGGCGGTGCCGTCGACGAGTGTTTTGGCGGCAACGCCACCCAGAATCACGATCGCCTTGGGACGGACGAGCGCGATATGGCGCAGCACGAACGGCAATGTCGGCGCAACCTCCTCCGGGTTCGGCGTCCGGTTGGCGGGCGGGCGCCAGAACAGGACGTTGGCAATGTAGACGTTCGTGCGATCGCGTCCGATCGCACTCAGCATCCGGTCAAGCAGCTTGCCGGAGCGCCCGACGAAGGGCAGCCCCTGCTCGTCCTCGTCGCGGCCCGGCGCTTCGCCGATCAGCATCAGATCGCTTTGCGGGTTGCCGTCCGAGAACACGAGATTGCGCGCGGTCGCCTTGAAGCTCGCACCCTCAAACGCCAGCACGGCCGCGCGCAGTTCGCCGAGCGTGGCGCAGGCTGCGGCGAGCCGGACGGCCTCGGTGTCGGTCCCGCCGATGGGCGCGGGGCGTGCCGGGAGCCGCGGTGCCTCGGAGGGCAGGGAGAGTGCGGGCGTAACGGCCGCGCTTGAGCTCGCCGCGTCGTCTGGCACGCTGTCGCCGGTCTCGTCGCGTACGGCAGCGGTTGCGTCGAGGACACCGGCATCGTTATACCAAGACACGAGATCATGGAGCGCACGCGAATGCGGGTCCATCGAACGGCGTGCGGAGGGCCCGGGGCCCGGTCGTGAAGGGTTTGCCAAAGCTGTCGTCCCATGCGTGTGTCTCACTATAGGCATCCGCGGCACATGGCGCCAATCACTGCCGGTTACGCTGCGCGGGCCCGGTAAAGCGTCAAAATCGAAACCAGGCCGGTGACAGGAATTGTTTTATCGACTTAGATTCGAGAAAATAAACTTCGGGGATGAAGGCGAGGGATAAGAACGAGATGAGCACCGCGGAACGCGAGTCGATGGAATTTGATGTTGTGATCACGGGCGCCGGCCCGGCGGGGCTGGCGGCGGCGATCCGTCTGCGTCAGCTGGCGGCGGAGACCGGGCGCGAGTTGACGGTCGCGGTGCTGGAAAAAGGCTCGGAAGTCGGCGCGCATATTCTCTCGGGCGCGGTGATCGACCCGATCGCGCTGAATGAGTTGCTGCCCGACTGGAAGGCTCAAGGCGCGCCGCTTGACACGCCCGTCACCGACGACAGGTTCATGCTGCTCGGCCACTCCGGCGCGCTGCGCGTTCCCAATTTTCTGATGCCGCCCCTGATGAGCAATCACGGCATGTACATCGCGAGCCTCGGCAATCTGTGCCGCTGGCTGGGGCAGCAGGCTGAAGCGCTGGGCGTCGAGATCTATCCCGGCTTTGCCGCCGCAGAGGTGGTGTACGACGAGAGGGGAGCGGTCAAGGGCGTCGCGACCGGCGACATGGGGATCGGCAAGGACGGCCAGCCCAAGGACAGCTATACCCCCGGGATCGAACTGCACGGCAAATATACGCTGATCGCCGAGGGCGTGCGCGGCTCGCTCGCCAAGGGCCTGATTGCGCGCTTTGGGCTTTCGGAAGGGCGCGACCCGCAAAAATTCGGGATCGGCCTCAAGGAACTGTGGCAGGTCGAGCCCGGCAAGCACCACCCCGGCCGGGTTCTGCACACGATGGGCTGGCCGCTCGACAACACGACCGGCGGCGGCTCGTTCATGTACCATTTCGGGGACAACCTGGTTTCGGTCGGGTTCGTGGTCCACCTCAACTACAAGAACCCCTACCTCTCGCCGTTCGAGGAATTTCAGCGCTTCAAGCAGCATCCCTCGGTCCGCCCGGTGCTCGAAGGCGGCAAGCGTCTCGTCTATGGCGCGCGCGCAATCACCGAAGGCGGATTTCAGTCGATTCCCAAGCTGACCTTCCCGGGCGGGGTACTGGTCGGCTGCTCCGCGGGATTCGTCAACGTTCCGCGCATCAAGGGTACGCACAATGCCATGAAGAGCGGCATGCTCGCGGCGGAGGCGGCCTTTGCGGCGATCTGCGAGAACCGTTCGGGCGATGAACTGACGGCCTACCCGAAGGCGCTTCAGGAGAGCTTCGTGTGGCGCGATCTGAAGCGCGTGCGCAATGTGAAACCCCTGTGGTCGCGGTTCGGCACCATTCCGGGGGTGGGTCTCGGCGGGCTCGACATGTGGATGAATCAGCTCGGGATCGGCCTGCCGCTCACCCTCAAGCACGGCAAGGCGGATTTTGCGACCCTCAAGACCGTCGACCATGCGAAAAAGATCGCCTATCCCAAGCCGGACGGGGTGATTTCCTTCGACCGCCTGTCCTCGGTGTTTCTCTCAAATACCAACCACGAGGAGGACCAGCCGGCGCATCTTAAGCTTAACAATCCGTCCATCCCCATCACAGATAATCTGCCCCTCTACGATGAACCGGCGCAGCGCTACTGCCCGGCGGCCGTTTACGAGGTGGTCCGAGATGAAGATGGCGCGAATCCGCGTTTTGTCATCAATGCTCAAAACTGTGTGCACTGTAAGACCTGCGATATCAAGGATCCGGCCCAGAACATCAATTGGACCGTGCCAGAAGGGGGCGGTGGACCCAATTATCCCAATATGTAACCGCCGAGCCCTGCGTCACCTGATGCTCGCCGCGATGCTTGTGTCCGTGGGTGCGTGCTCGCAGATGCGCGAGTTCGTCAAGATCGACCCCGATGCGGTAGCCACGCGCACGAGCGCGCCGCGTGTTGCCGCGCCGGTCGAGCGTCCCGCCAACGCACTGTTCGGCTCCTATCTGTCCGCGCGGATTGCCGGCGCCGAGCGCGATCCCCAGCGCGCCGCGGAATTCTATTCGCAGGCCCTCTCCCTCGATCCCGACAACAACGTCATTCTCGACCAGGCGTTTCTGCACGAGATTGAAAGCGGCAACATGAAGCGCGCGGTTGCGCGGGCCCGCGAAATCGTCGAGCGCAGCAAGGACAAGCGCCTCGCCCAGCTCGTGGTCGGGCTCGACGATTTCAAGCGCGGCGCGTACGACGATGCGCGCACGCATCTGGAGGCAGCCGGGGTCGGCACCTTCAACAAGCTCGCGACATCGTTAATCGCAGCGTGGACCTTTCAGGCGCAGGGCCGCACCGACGATGCCCTTGCTGCCCTGGGCGAGGATCAGGCGGACGCCAGTTTCCAACTCTACTACCTCATGCACAAGGCGCTGATCCTCGATCAGGCGAACCGCGCCGAGGACGCCGACCTCGCCTATCAGGACGTGATCGCGGCCGGAGGCGGAGATTCGCTGCGCGTGATCCAGGCCTACGGCCAGCTCCTCGAACGTCAGGGACGCGGGCAGGAGTCGCTCGCGCTTTACCGCGCGTATTCCGGCGATTCCCCGATGCACCCGCTGCTCGACGAGGGGGCGCGGCGTGTGGCGCGCGGCGAGACGCCAGGGCCGATGGTCGCAACTGCACCGGCGGGCATTGCCGAAGTGCTCTATGGCTTGGCAAGCGCGCTCGCACAGGAACGCTCGACCGACGTTCCGATCGTCTATCTCAATCTCGCACTGTTCCTCGATTCGCAATGCGACGTCGCGCACCTGCTGCTGGGTGATATCCTGAGTGCGACGCGCCGCTACGCGGACTCCAACGTGGCTTATGGTAATGTGCCCAAGCGGTCGCCGCTGCGCGCGGGTGCGGATATCAGCCGTGCGATGAATCTCGACCGTCTGGGAGAAACCGATCAGGCGATTGCGATCCTGGAAGGCATCGCCAAGAAGGACAGCCGCAATGTGCGCGCGCTGATTTCGCTCGGCGACATCTTGCGCGGTCACGATCACGACGCGGAGGCCGCGCGGGCCTACTCGCGCGCGATCGACGCGGCACCTGCCGGCGAGCCGGGATACTGGTCATTGTACTTTGCGCGTGCGATCACTTACGAACGTACCAATCAATGGCCGCTGTCTGAGGCGGATCTCAAGCACGCCCTGGAGCTCTCGCCGGGCGAGCCGGCCGTTCTGAACTATCTGGGGTATTCGTGGATCGAGCAGGGCAGGAATACCGATCAGGCGATGAAAATGATCAAGGAGGCGGCCGAGATGCGGCCCAATGACGGTTTCATCGTTGACAGTCTCGGCTGGGCGCAGTTCAAGCTCGGACAATATCGCAGCGCCGTCGACACGCTTCAGGACGCGGTCGGCCTCGAACCGCAGGACGCGACCATCAATGCACATCTCGGCGACGCCTATTGGCAGGTCGGGCGGGTGATCGAGGCACGCTTTCAGTGGAAGCGTGCGCTGTCGCTCGGCGTCAGCGGTAACGACGCGGTCGGCTTGCAGGACAAGATCGATTTCGGCCTGAATGCGCCCAGCGCGAAACACAGCGATAAGGAGCTTGTCCCGCATGACGGCTGAGGGACAGGCGGTCGATGATGGGGTGTGGTCTCCGGCCCGCGCCAAGCTCAATCTCTATCTCCATATCACCGGGCGGCGCGCCGACGGGTTCCATCTCCTCGAAAGTCTGGTGGGCTTCGCGGCGATCGGCGACGTCGTCAGCGCGAACGCCGCCGCGCAGCTGACGCTCGCGGTCAAGGGGCCGTTCGCCGCGGCACTTGAAGGGACCGCTGCCGACGACAATCTGGTGCTGCGCGCCGCGCATGCGCTCAAGGCACTGGCCCGCACGCGCGGGATCGACGTGTCCGGCGCGGCCGTGACGCTCGACAAGCATCTGCCCGTCGCAAGCGGCATCGGCGGCGGCTCCGCCGATGCGGCGGCCGCGCTCCACGTGCTTGCGCGCCTGTGGCGGATCGACGTCTCGCTCGACGACCTGAAGGCGATCGGGCAGACGCTGGGGAGCGATATTCCAGCCTGCGTCGCCGGGCGGCCGGCACTGATGCGCGGTGCCGGGGAAATTCTTGAAGCGGTGCCCGCGCTGCCTGCCGCGCCTCTCGTGCTCGTCAACCCCGGGATCGCGGTGCCGACACCGCCGGTCTACAAGGCCTTCGCGGCGTCCGGCGCGCTCACGCACGCGGCGCGTCCCGCACCCACCGGTCCATGGACATCGCCGGCGGCGCTTGTGACGGCACTCGAAAACACGACCAACGATCTGGAACCGGCGGCGATTTCATTGTGCCCGGCAATCGCGGATTGTCTGGCCGCGCTGCGCGGGCAGGGGGCGCTGCTGGCACGGATGTCAGGGAGCGGGGCGACCTGCTTTGGCGTGTTTGCGAGCGAAGCGGCGGCGGGGCAGGCGGCGGCACGCATTTTCGCCGATCACCCGCGATGGTGGTCGGCCGCGACGTCGCTGATCGCCGACTAGTAAACCCGTTCGGCGGAGAACGCGGCGAGCTCGCACAGCGCATCGCGATAGATGTTCTGCGGGAACCCGGCGATCGCATCCTCGGCCTGCCCGGCGAAGCGGCGCGCTTCGTCCAGCGTTGCGCCGAGCGCGTTGTGCCGATCGAGCAGACGCCGCGCGATCGCGAAGTCGCTTTCCACCTGCACGCCCTCGCACAGCGTCCGCCGCCAGAACGCCCGCTCGTCTTCCGAGCCGTTGCGATACGCAATGACCACGGGCAACGTGATCTTTCCTTCGCGGAAATCGTCTCCGGTGTTCTTGCCGAGCAGCGAGCGGCGGCCGGTATAATCGAGCACGTCGTCGACAAGCTGGAACGCGACCCCGAGATCTGCGCCGTAGGCTTCGAGCGCGGCCTCTTCCTCCGGCGGGCGCCCCGCGATCACCGCGCCGACCCGCGCCGCCGCGGCAAACAGCGCCGCCGTCTTGGCCCGGATGACGGCCATATAGGTCGTCTCGTCGGTACCGAGGTCGCGCGCAGCGTTGAGCTGCATCACCTCGCCCTCGGAAATCACGGCCGACGCGGTCGACAGAATGCGCAGGACCTCCAGAGACCCCGGCTCGACCATCAGCTGAAACGCCCGGCTGAACAGGAAATCGCCCACCAGCACGCTCGCCTGATTGCCCCACACGGTATTGGCCGTCGCCTGTCCGCGCCGCATCTCGCTCTCGTCCACGACATCGTCATGAAGAAGGGTCGCGGTGTGGATAAACTCGACCGTCGCGGCAAGGTGGCAGTGGTAAATGCCGTCGTAGCCGCACATGCGCGCCGCCGCGAGGGTGACCAATGGGCGCAGCCGCTTGCCGCCGGACGCGATCAGATGGCTCGCCAGCTCGGGGATCAGCGAGATATGGCTTTGCATCCGCTCCAGAATCAGCGCGTTGACGCGATCCATGTCGCCCGCCATCAGCGCGTGCAGACGCTCGACCGCCGCGGCGTTCACACGTTTGACTGGTGATGCGGGGATCGCGAGAGCCAAGCCCGGCCCCTTGCTTTACGGCGTTAAAAGATGGAACGAGAATAGGTGGCCACATTGAGGACGGTCAAGTGCGACGGCATGCCGCGAAACCGGGCAGGAGGGTGAGAAGATGGGCGATATCATCCGCAGTCACGATCTCGTGCTGCTCAGCTATGCCCAATCGCTGCTCAAGGCGGAAGGGATCGGCTCGTTTATGGCCGATCTGAACCTTGCCGTCGCGGAGGGGAGCATCGGTGCGTTCCGCCCGCGGCTGCTCGTGACCGACGAGGACGAGGCGCGCGCCCGCCGCATCCTGCGCGAAGCCGGCCTTGGCGATGAATTGCGCCCCGATGGATAAAGAGCTGACCGGGCTCACGCAGGACGCGTTCCTCGGCGGGGCCTTGACCATCTGTCAGCCGCAGCGCGGATTTCGCTCCGGCCTCGACGCGGTTGTGCTGGCGGCGAGCATCCCGGCGCGCGCGGGCGAGCACGCACTGGAGGCGGGCCTCGGCGTCGGCGTCGCGAGCCTGTGCCTGCTGAGGCGGGTTCCGGGTCTCCGCGTGACCGGACTTGAGGCGCATGCCGAAACGGCAACACTCGCTGCAGACAACGCGTTACACAATCATCTTCAGGATCAGCTCGAGATCCATCAGGGCTCGATCGAAGCGCCGCCGGTGGCGCTGCGCCAGCGCGTGTTCGATCACGTGTTTGCAAACCCGCCGTTTCTGGAATCGGGCGAGGGAGTCAAAGCCGACGGCGAAATGCGCGCCGGCGCGCGAATGGGCCCGCCGGGGACGCTCGGCGCGTGGGTCGATTTCTGCGTCCGGCGCGCGGCGCCGGGGGCCTCGGTAACGGTCCTCCACCGTGCCGACCGGCTCGACCGGCTGCTTGCCGCGTTCGGCGAGCGCTGCGGCGGCGTGCAGGTCTTTCCGTTGTGGCCGAAGGCGGGCGTGCCCGCCAAGCGCGTCCTCGTGCGCGCGATCAAGGGGTCGCGCCGTCCCTTGACGATGCTGAGCGGTCTCGTGCTGCACGAAGCGGATGGCGCGTTCACGGGGGAGGCGGACGCCATCCTGCGGCGCGGGGCGCCCCTTGCCGCACTCGCGCCACATGCCTAAAAGAAGAGTATGTCAAAGCGGCTCCCCGAGCTCCTCGCCACACGCCTTGGCAAGGTTGGCGGGAAACTCACAAAGGCGCTCCTTGGTCCCTGGCCCCCGGTGGTGCACGCGATCCGCCTCGACGGTCCGATCGGCACGCGCGGCACGTTTTCCAATGCGCTCAATCTCGAAGGCCTCGCGGACGTCATCACCGCCGCGTTCGAGCAGGCCGAGCCCAAGGCCGTCGCGCTGCTGATAAATTCGCCGGGCGGCTCGCCGGCGCAGTCGATGCTGATCCATGCGCGCATCCGTGCGCTGGCGGCGGAGAAGAAAATCCCGGTGTACGCCTTTGCCGAGGACGTCGCGGCGTCGGGCGGCTACATGCTCGCCTGCGCCGCGGACGAGATCTACGCCACAGAAAGCTCGATTCTCGGCTCGATCGGTGTCGTCGCGGCGACCTTCGGGTTCGAAAAGCTGATCGAACGGGTGGGAGTCGAGCGGCGCCTGTACACCGCCGGCACGCGCAAATCGCTGCTCGACCCGTTCCTGCCCGTCAACGACGAGGATGTCGAGCGTCTCAAGCTGGTCCAGCAGGGAATCCACGAGTCGTTCAAATCGCTGGTGCGCACGGCGCGCGGTGCGCGGCTGACGGGAGCGGAAAGCGAGCTCTTCTCGGGCGAATTCTGGACCGGGGTGCGCGCGCAATCCCTCGGGCTGATCGACGGCATCGGCGATGTGCGCTCGGTGATGCGCGCGAAATTCGGCGATGAAGTGCGGGTGCGCGTGATCGAGCCCCAGCGGCGCTTTTCGCTGCGAAATCTGGCGTCCGGCCGCAGCGCTGCGCCCGGGCACGCCGCCGACCAGCTGCTTGAGCAGATGCTCGGCCTTCTGGAAGCCCGCGCGCTGTGGGGTCGCTTCGGGCTTTAGGCGGGCCAAACTGTTATCCGTGCGTCACGTCCGTGGGCGTAATCTTCATTCCAAGGGGAGGGGACTCCATGCGCCTGACACATTTGAAGTGGCTTGTCGTGACGTGCGTTCTGATCGTCGTTGCGTGCAATACCTCACATCACACGGCGAATTTCTCGAACCCCGCGGTGCTGACCAAGGAGAGCAAGTTCATGGTGGGCGAGATTACGAGCGCGGTCACGTTTCCGCCCGATGTCGACTACAAGACGATCTGGAAGAAGGAGCTGAAAGAGCGGCTCATCGAGCGGAAAATTCTTGCCGATGCCTCTGATCCGCAGGCAATCACAATCAACGCCAATGTGACGGACTACGAGCGGGGGAGTGCGTGGCTGCGCTGGGCAGCCGGTAATCTTGCCGGCGAGACCCGGCTGGCTGTCGACGCGAGCCTCACCCAGCAAGGTGCG
>Ga0209643_1001763_pt1 | contig 17617 bp, 12 predicted proteins | sample AutmiccBRH37_all_FD_187383 | JGI IMG/M metagenome (GOLD analysis project Ga0209643, IMG submission 187383) | Deep subsurface microbial communities from Mt. Terri, Switzerland - Autotrophic microbial communities BRH/37_all (SPAdes) (version 2) | ecosystem: Environmental > Aquatic > Deep... | reverse complement strand
ATAGTATAATTAGATACACCAAAACTCCAAAAACATTCTTATTGGATTATTATACTCAATATAAAACCTCCGATTCATTGAAGCTGCCAAAGTATTACATTATACCCGTTCAGTTTAGTTACTTAAAAGATATTTTAATTTTGCATGGAATTACTTTTATTGAAAATAAAACAGCTAAAAAAGTTTTAGGCGAATTTTATAAACTACCAGATGTGAAATTAAGCCCACGATCTTTTGAGGGAAGACAATTACCTTCTTATAATGTAAGTGAATTTTCAAGGGAAGTTAATATTAATCAAGGTGATTTAATTTTTTCGACTAATCAAAAGAACTTTATTCCATTAGTTTATTTGCTTGAACCAAAAAGTCCTGATTCATTTTTAAAATGGGGATTCTTAAACTCAATATTTGAGCAGAAAGAATATTTTGAAGATTATTCAATGGAGCCGATTGCTAAAGAGATGTTAAAGAAGGATATCAATTTGAAAGCAGAGTTTGAGAAGAAACTCGCAGAAGATGAAAAATTTAGAAATAATCCATACCAGAGATTAAATTTTATTTATGAACGTTCTCCTTATTATGATAGTAATTTAAATGTTTACCCGATATATAAAGTAGATGCGGAGCTGGAATAAATTGAAGACTATTTGGAATATAATTAAAAAAATATTTTATACGGGATTATTGTTCGTATTAATAAACATAATCATATTAGCATTATTTATTTTTATTAATCCGGCGAGCAGTGCATTTCAAAATAGTAATAACGAAGATTATTTAGAGAAACTCATTTCAATGAAACCATATCAGCAGAAGTGGGTTTCGATTTCAGAAATAAGTTATAACGCACCATTAGCAGTTATTGCATCCGAAGACCAAAGATTTTTTGATCATTGGGGGATTGACGTCGAGCAGGTGGAAAAGGCATTAAAAGAAAACGAGAGAAGAAAGAGGAAAAGGGGAGCAAGTACCATTTCGATGCAAGTAGCTAAGAATATGTTTTTATGGAATGATAAAAATTTGATTCGTAAGGGAGTAGAAGCTTATTATACGGTATTAATGGAGACTATTTGGTCGAAGAAAAGAATCATAGAAGTCTATCTAAATATTGCTGAAATGGGAAAAGATTTATATGGAATCGAAAGTGCTGCACGAACTTATTTTAAAAAATCGGCAATAAAATTAGGTGCGGGAGAAGCAGCATTAATTGCTTCGTCTCTTCCAAATCCAAAGAAACGCAATGCGGGGAGACCTTCGGGTTATATGCAGGGGAGAAAAGGGAGTATCACGAAACAAATGAATTTTATCGGTGGCAAAGAATTTATTATGAAAGAACTTTATTGATTTGAACAGGAACTGCAATTACAATTCTCATAAATTTCATCATAACCATAGTCGATTGTCAATTCTTCATCTTCTATGATATCGCGAATGGCATATAAACATAGATTATCTTCATCATCATTATCGACATAGCAGTTTGGTTTGCAGTCGTGGTTTATAAATTTTATCTTATCTGAATTATTAGTATCTATATAAGAATCTTCACCATTCCAAAAAATATAAACATTATCTTCTTCGTTTTCTCTTCGTTCACATTCAGCGCCATCGATATATTCTCCTTTAATTACCAAAATTAGAGTATCGGCAGGAATCAATAGATTACTGAATATACCTTTCCCATGCAGAGGGGATTTTTTTACGCTTACTTGTTCAATGAATGGCATTATTTGTTGTTTGCTTTCGTTATATATTCGGTGCAGAAATTAAAAATTTCTCTTTCATCTCCCCGATCATAAATAGGAAAATTGAAATTATACTTTGAATTATCAGTATCTCTGTTGTAACTAAAACTTTTTATTACGTTATTTTTGCTATTATAATAGATCACTTGAAGGAGACTGTATTTTTCTGTTTCTTTATTAAAGCTATAATAGTATTTAGCCTTTTTTATATCATCAGAAATTTCTTCAAGTTGCATCGGGGAATTGTATTCAAAGAGGGACCAAACGAAAAAATATTTATCTGTAAATTTTTCTAATCCGGTTACATTCACGGAGATTGTATGATCGCCTGATGAGGTTAAAGCAACCCATGCTTCGGAGGATTGCGAATAAACTTGAACTGAAAAAAGCAGTAAAAATATTGATATATATAATTTCATAAAACAATCCGTAAATAAATAAAGATGCGGAAAGGGGGGGATTCGAACCCCCGGTTCCGGAATCCGGAACAACGGTTTTCGAGACCGCCGCATTCAACCACTCTGCCACCTTTCCAAAATTAACTAAAAAATTCAATTGGCTAAAATAGCAAAAAAAAATAACTATTGGAAAAATATATATATGATTTTGAGGTTATAATTGGTAATAAGAATGGATTTTTAATATATTTGAGACCCTAAAACGGATAGGTGCAGGAGTGGTTGAACTGGCTACCCTGGAAAGGTAGTATACCCGCAAGGGTATCGTGGGTTCGAATCCCACCCTCTCCGCTGAAGAAAAACAAAAGCTTGTTTTCTGAGATAAATCAAAGAAAACGAGCTTTTTTATTTTAAAGAATCTCACTTATGCAAGATTCTAAGAAGGGTGCAGATTAACTAAATTAAGTATTCTGTTAATATTCTAGTAAAACGAAGATATCTGCAAGATTTATTTACCTAATAAAAAGAAGTCTTAGAGATAAATATTCGATTGAACAAATTATAAGAAATTATTAAATTAGACATAAAGTATAATTAAGGAGTTCCACTATGCAAAAAATTATTCCTCATTTATGGTTTGATAAAGAAGCAAAAGAAGCAGCCGATTTCTATACTTCAATATTCCCTAATACTAAAATAAATTATACAATAATGTTAAATAATACTCCCGGTGGTGATGCTGAAATAGTTGGTTTTGAAGTATTCGATTATAGAATTGACGCAATTAGTGCGGGTCCGATGTTCAAACTAAATCCCTCTAATTCTTTCATGATCAATTTCGATCCAAAGCAGATCGAAAATGCAGAAGAGAAACTTAGAGAAATATGGAAAAAACTATCCGAAAATGGAAAAGCATTAATGCCATTGGATGAATATCCATTTAGCAAACTGTATGGTTGGATTGAAGATAATTATGGAGTCTCATGGCAATTAATTTTATCAAATCCCGATGGAGAAGAAAGACCAATTATTATTCCTTCATTTCTTTTTGTTCAAGAAAATTACGGAAAAGCCGAAGAGGCATCAGAATATTATATCTCTGTTTTTAATGATTCAAAAAGAGGAACAATATCTCGTTATCCAGCCGGTACTGAACCGGATATTGAAGGAACTATAAATTATACTGATTTCAAATTGGCTGGTCAATGGTTCGCTTCAATGGATAGTAATTATAATCATGAATTTAAGTTCAATGAAGCATTTTCATTTATTGTAAATTGCGAATCTCAAGAGGAGATTGATTACTATTGGGAAAAACTCTCAGCTGTCCCTGACTCAGATCAATGCGGCTGGGTTAAAGATAAGTTTAATGTATCTTGGCAAATTGTACCTACTGTATTAAATGATATGATGCTTAATGCAACTCCGGAACAAATGACAAGTTTAACTCAAGCTGTCTTAGGAATGAAAAAGCTAAATATAAAAGAGTTAGAGAAAGCATATAATATTTAGTTTAAATATGAATACGAGCATCAAACAGGGTGGATTGATAAATCAAAAATCCACCTGATTTATTAATAGATCGAAATAAATTTATTACGCAATTAAACTCAATCCTATTCTTTGCTTTACAATATCTACCGATAAAATGGTTACGTCAACTATATCGCCGACTTTCAATAACTCTAAAGGATTCTTTACGTATTTATTTGCTATCTGAGATATATGAAGAAGTCCATCCTGTTTTACACCAATATCTACGAATGCACCGAAATCAACAACATTTCTAATTGTTCCTTTTAATTTCATTCCCACAACAAGGTCTTCGATTTTTAATACATCACTTCTTAAAATCGGTTTAGGCATTTCGTCACGAGGGTCTCTGCCCGGTTTTTTCAAATTTTCGAGTATGTCAATTAAAGTCGGTTCGCCAATTCCGATCTCATCGGCAACTTTTTGAGTGCCTTTTGTGCGGACAAATAATTCAACCAAATTTCCATTCTCATTAATATGAGTGGAGGAGAGATCACATAATTTTAATAATTTATTTGCTGCTTCATACGACTCAGGATGAATAGAAGTATTGTCAAATGGATTTTCGCCATCTCTAATTCTTAAAAAGCCCGCGCATTGCTCATAAGCTTTCTCGCCGATTCCGGTTACTTCAAGTATCTCTTTTCTATTATGGAACTTGCCGATTTTTTCGCGGTGCTTAATTAAGTTCTTGGCAATTCTTTTATTCAAACCCGATACATAATTAAGAAGTGATACAGAGGCGGTATTAACATCCACACCCACATAGTTAACGCAGCTTTCCACTACATCATCCAATTTCTTAGAGAGTAATTTTTGATCTACATCATGCTGATATAACCCTACCCCAATCGATTTTGGATCAATTTTTACCAATTCCGCTAATGGATCGAGTACACGTCTTGCGATTGAAATATTTCCTCTTTGCGACGCTTCGAGGTCAGGGAATTCATCTTTAGCAACGGCACTTGCTGAATAGACAGATGCACCTGCTTCATTTACAATTAGGTAATGACATTTGAGATTTTTTTCATTTATGAGTTCGGCGACTAATAATTCAGTCTCTCTGCTCGCAGTGCCATTGCCGATAGCAATCAAACTGATTTTATATTTAGTAACAAAGTCGAAGATAATATTTTTAGCTTCTTGAGAGCGATTTTGAGGCGGGTGAGGATAGATTGTTTTTCCCTCAAGATATTTGCCTGTCGGGTCTATAATTGCAATCTTAGAACCTGAATAGAAACCGGGATCGATACCGAGAATATTTTGATTGCTCATTGGCGGTTGAAGAAGCAATTGCTTCAGATTGGAGGCAAAGATTTCCACCGCATGTAAATCAGCTACTTCACTTACTTGATTCCTGATTTCTCTTTCTACCGATGGGAAAATCAAACGCATAAATGAATCGTCTACTAATTCATTTAAAATCTCATCAAGAGTAGAATATTGATAAGTGAAATAATTTTTATAAATGATTTTAAGAATCGATGGTTTATCGAAGCTTAAATTCACTTTTAAGAACAGGTCTTTTTCGCCACGATTAATAGCAAGTAATTGATATGGTTTAATTTTATTAATCGGAGCAGAAAAATTATGATACACCTCATAAACATCTGTTTTCTTAGGAGCGATATTTTCTTTTTTAGTATCTGCTTTTGACGATACAAGGAGTGATTCTTCATATAGGTATTCTCTTACTGCCTGTCTTACCTCTGCCGTTTCACTTACCATTTCTGCGATAATATCTTTAGCTCCTTGAAGGGCTTCTACGATAGTATTTACACCCAACTCTTCATTAATATATTTAGCCAATTCATCATCTAAATTGCCATCGAATTTATTATTCTCAAGAATAAAAAGAGCGAGAGGCTCTAATCCCTTTGCTTTTGCAATAGTTCCGCGTGTTTTTCGCTTAGGTTTATATGGTAGATATAAATCTTCCACTTCCTGCAATTTCACGGCAGCCATTATTTTTGAACGTAATTCATCGGTCAATTTACCCTGTTCATCAATACTTTTAATTACTGCTTCTTTTCTTTCTTCAAGAACGGTTAAATAATAATTCCTGTCTTCTATATTTCTGATATAATCTTCATCTAATCCTCCGGTATGTTCTTTTCTATAACGGGCGATAAAAGGAACGGTTGCACCTTCTGCGAATAGTGCCAAAACGGCTTTTACTTGTCGCTCTTCAATATTTAATTCTTTTGCTATTATTAATGACTGGTTCATAAAAAATCCTGTAAAAATTAAGTGCCTAAATTAACGGTATAGATATTATATTATCCACTTGCACTTTAAAAAAGTTATTTAAAGATAGTACCTTATATAAAATAATTTATCTAATTTTTGATTAACAATTATAAGAATCGATATGACTAACCAAAATGAAACCACGAAATGCCTAAATCCAATCACAGGCGAATTATTAAATGAGATGCCTTTGACTGATATCAATGAATTTAAAGGTACAATTGAAAATGCTCGAAACGCTCAAAAGAAATGGTCGGAAATAAGTGTTAATGAAAGGATTAAGTACGTAATAAGAATTAGAGAATTTATAATCGATAATTCTGATCTGATTGCAAAAACAATCTCTCAAGACAACGGAAAAAATTTAGTCGATTCATTGGCAACAGAAATAATCCCTGCTGCAATGGCTGTTACTTATTATTGCAATAACGCAAAGAAATTTTTGAAAACCGAAAAAGTATCGGGCGGCAATATCGCGTTCATAAATAAAAGAAGTAAAATTCAGAGAGTGCCGTATGGCGTTATAGGGATTATCTCTCCTTGGAATTATCCATTTGCAATTCCATTTTCTGAAATTATTATGGGGCTATTGGCAGGCAATAGCGTAATTCTAAAGGTTGCTTCCGAAACTCAATATGTTGGAAAGATATTAAAAGATTGTATTGAATCTGCTAAGCTTCCCGATGGCGTTTTTAATTATGTTAATATACCCGGAAGGATAGCGGGTGATCTATTTTTAGAGAGTGGTATCGATAAATTATTTTTCACAGGATCGGTTGCCATTGGTAAAGTATTAATGAAGAAAGCGAGCGAGACATTGACTCCTGTTTGTTTAGAACTTGGCGGGAATGATCCGATGATTGTGCTTGATGATGCAGAACTTGATAGAGCAGTGGGCGGAGTGATTTGGGCAGGGTTCCAAAACTCGGGGCAGTCATGCGGAGGAGTAGAAAGAATTTATGTCCATGAAACTATATATGATAAATTCTTGGGAAAACTTAAAGAACGAGTGGAAAAATTACGCATCGGGGATAGTCTTTCTTTCAATAACGATATTGGAGGAATGACTACTCAAAATCAGATCAAAATTGTATATGAACATATCGATTCTGCAATAAAGGATGGAGCAAAACTCTTTGCTCAATCAAAGGGAGGGGAGAATAATTTACTTCCCGCAAAAGTTATAATTGATGTAAATCATAATATGGATTTAATGAAGCACGAAACTTTCGGTCCTGTTGTGGGAATTATGAAATTTTCATCCGATAAGGAAGCAATAGAATTAGCAAATGATTCATATCTCGGATTAACTGCTTCGGTATGGTCAAAAAATAAAAATAGAGCAAATGATATAGCAAAGAAAATTAAGGCAGGTGTTGTAACAGTTAATGATCATTTAATGAGTCATGGATTAGCCGAGACTTCATGGGGCGGATTTAAGCAATCGGGCATCGGAAGAACTCACGGCAGATTAGGTTTTGATGAAATGACTCAATCACAATTTATTGTAAATGATCTAATCGGATTTCTTCCTAAAAATCTTTGGTGGCATCCATATTCCGAAAAATTATATAAAGGTTTAGGCGGACTTCTACAATTCCTCTATGGAAAGAAGATCAGAACAAAAATAAGAGGCTTAAAAAATTTAATGAAAATAGTTCCTCGAATGTTGGAGAGGAAATAGTAACTATTTCTTTTTGAATTTATCTTTAATGGATTGGAATCTATGCTTGAATTTTTCTACTAATATTTTTGCCCAAAGAAATTCGGTAGCAAGAATAGAAAGTCCTACCGGGATTACAATTAATGCAGGTCCCGGCAGGACAATTAAGATTATTCCAATTAATAATATTGTTCCGCCAATAATAGCTACGAAAATACGCCGTATTTGTTTTAGAGAATTAAATTTCATTAATTAGTCTAACACAGGTGTAACGCCAAGATTATAGAACAAGAACGAAAATATATCAGCATTTAATTCAATCGATTTAGAAGTACTCGTTCCGGCACCATGACCCACCTTAGTTTCAATACGAATAAGTTTAGGATTTTTATCTGATGCATTATTTTGCAATTCAGCCGCATACTTAAATGAATGAGCAGGGAACACTCTATCATCATGATCGGCAGTTGTAATTAATACAGCTGGGTAATCAACTCCTTTCTTTATATTATGAAGAGGCGAATATTTTATTAAATAATCGAACTGCTCTTTTGTATCGCTCGATCCATATTCAGTAACCCAAGCCCAGCCGATAGTAAATTTATGAAAACGGAGCATATCCATAACGCCTACGGCAGGGAATGCAACCTTAAATAAATCAGGTCTTTGATTAATCACAGCTCCAACTAATAGACCGCCATTAGAGCCACCTTGAATAGCTAATTTTTGCGGATTTGTATATTTCTCTTTTATTAAAAATTCTGCTGCAGAAATAAAATCATCGAATACATTTTGTTTTTTCTCGAGCATACCTGCTTTATGCCAATCTTCTCCATATTCGCTGCCGCCTCTTAGATTAGCCATTGCATAAACTACTCCACTATTTAGAAGCGCTAATCGGGCAACTGAAAATGAAGGCTGCATTGCGATATTAAATCCACCATAAGCATAAAGTAATGTAGGATTATTCCCGTCTAATACTAATCCTTTTTTATAAACCAAAAACATCGGGATTTTTGTACCATCTTTGCTTGGATAGAAAACTTGTTTTACTTCAAAATTATCTGTATCGAAAGGCAAATTTGTTTTTCTAAATAGTTCACTCTTATTATCTATAACCGAGTATTTATAAATAGTCGGTGGAAAATTAAAGCTTGTAAAGGTATAGAAGGTTTCTGTGTCCTCATTCTTCCCACTGAATCCCGATACATTCCCGATTGCAGGTAACTCTATATTATATAAGAATTTTCCATTATCATCAAAAACTTTTACTTGGCTATACGCATCTTTTAGATAAGTAACTATCAGTTTATTATTTAATCTGCTTACACTTTTAATTACTTCTTTTGTTTCGGGAATAATAGTTTTCCAATTTTCTTTAGAAGGATTCTTAAGATCGATTAAAACTATTTTATTATTTGGTGCTCCATCATTAGTCTCTACATAGAATTTATCATCTTTATTATCGATAACGCTATAATCACCGGTGAACTTATCGATCAGTTTTATAATCTCAGAATTATTTTCTAAGTCTTTATAATAGATTAAATTATTTGATGAAGAGCCTTCCGATACTGATATTATTAGGTATTTTTGATCATCTGATACTCCTGCACCAAAGCCATACTTAGGATGATCTTTATCCTCAAGAATAAGAATGTCATCGGATTGTGGAGAACATACCTTATGATAATATAATTTTTTGAATTCATTTGTTGCTTTTAATTCTTCGCCCGGTTTTGGTTCATCGTATCTGCCATAAAAAAATCCATCTTTATACCAAGCATTACCTGAAAATTTTGACCACACAATATGGTCTTCGGTAGGTATCTTAGATTCTAAATCAACTACAAAAAATTCATTCCAATCAGAACCTCCTTTTGAGATTCCATAACTAAAATAGTTATTATCGTTAGAGAAATAGAGACCTGCTAAACTGACAGAACCATCGCTCGAAAGTTTATTTGGATCGATTAAAACTTCCGGAGTGGCATCTAATCCTTTTTGAATATAATAAACGCTTTGCTCTTGCAGACCGTCATTTTTTGAGAAAACGTAGTAATCGCCAACCTTAAAAGGTGAGGAATAACGCTCATAATTCCAAAGTTTTGTAAGATAATTCTTGATTTTATCTCTGTAAGGGATAGCGGAAAGGTACTCTTCCGTTACTTTGTTTTGTGCTTCAACCCATGGATTTAGAACGGCAGGATCAGTAGTCTCTAACCATTGATATGGGTCTGGTATTTGGGTGCCGAAATAGCTATCCACTTGGTCTGTTTTTTTAGTCTCTGGGTACTTAATAGGGGGATTTTGAGCTAAAATCGCAATATTTAATATGATAAAGGATATTAGAAGTGTTAGTCTTATTTTCATTTTTTTACACCAATTGTGATTTATTTGGCTTACAATTTAATCTAAGAATATGATTAATACAAAAGTTAAAATATTATCTCGTTTTTGATTGCTTAATAGTTTTTAAGTCTATATTTTACTTGTACCAATAACATTAATCAAGTCGGAAATATGATGAGTTATTGGATAAAACAATCTTAATGTAATATTTCCGACCATTATAAAAAAACAGTTTGAGGTTTTGTATGTCAAGTAAAGATTTTAATGCTTTTGAAATGGCACAAGCACAGTTTGACAAAGTAGCTGATATTCTAAATCTTGATGATTCTACTCGTCAACTATTAAGAAATCCACTTCGCGAATATCATTTTAGTATTCCCGTTAAGATGGATGATGGAAGTGTAAAAGTTTTTAAAGGGTTCAGAGTTCAGCATAATGATGCACGCGGTCCGGCAAAAGGTGGAATTAGATTCCATCCACAGGAGACTGTTGATACGGTAAAAGCTTTAGCTACATGGATGACATGGAAATGTGCAGTTGTTAATATTCCTTTAGGCGGAGGAAAGGGTGGAGTAATTTGCGATCCACATAATCTTTCAATGCGTGAACAAGAAAATATTTGCCGCGGCTGGGTTAGGCAATTAGCAAGAAATGTTGGTCCATTGAATGATGTTCCTGCTCCTGATGTTATGACAAATGGTCAACACATGTTATGGATGTTAGATGAATTTGAAACCATTCATGGCGCTAAATATCCCGGATTTATTACCGGTAAACCTGTTGGAATGGGCGGTTCTTTAGGTAGAACTGAAGCTACCGGTTATGGAGTTATCTATACAGTAAGAGAAGCACTAAAGCAATTAAACATTGATATCACTAAGACTACTGCAAGTGTTCAAGGTTTTGGAAATGTTGCTCAATATGCTATCGAACTTTACACTTTATTAGGAGGCAAAGTTATTTGCGTATCCTGTTGGGATCAAGAAGACCAAGTATCTTACACATTCAAGAAAGCTGATGGAGTTGATCTAAACGTTCTAAGAAGCATTACAAATAAATTCGGTGGAATTGATAAAGATAAAGCAAAGGAATTGGGTTATGAAATCCTTGGTGGCGATATTTGGATTGAGCAAGATGTTGATATCCTTATTCCTGCTGCTTTAGAAAATCAGGTAAGAGGCGATAATGCTCAGAAGATTAGCAAAAAAGTTAAAGTATTAGCTGAAGGTGCTAATGGCCCAACCACTCCGGAAGCAGATAAAATATTACAGGAAAAAGGAATTTTTGTAATTCCCGATTTCTTAGCAAATGCAGGTGGAGTAACATGTTCTTATTTCGAGCAAGTTCAGTGTAATATGAATTATTATTGGGAAAAAGAAGAAGTACTTACCAAATTAGATTCCAAAATGACAGCTGCATTCCATGCAGTAAGTGATTTAGCTTCAAAGAGAAAAATGTTTATGCGTGATGCAGCTTATGTTATATCAATTAATCGTGTTGCGCAAGCATGCCGCGATAGAGGTTGGGTATAAAAAGCCTAATTTATTTCTTGATGGGATTGGATTAATACCCAATCCCATTTTCTTTTCTTTTACTTCCCTCCTAAATTCCTTATTTTAATCAATCCAATAACAATAAAATAAAAATACATTTATGAAGACTACTAATAAACCTGCAGATAGTTTAGTGCTCGAATTGCAAGAACGTGCAAAAGAATTAAACTGCCTATATATAATTGAAGACACTTTAAATAAATCTGATATATCTGCCCGGCAAGCATTTCATACAATAATTAATACTTTACCTCAAGGATGCCAATATCCTGATTCATGCAGAGTAAAATTATTTTATGAGGATATCACTTATCAGACAAGCGAGTTTGAAGAATCAAAATGGTTTATTCAAGTTGATATTGTTGTACAAGAAAAAGTTGTTGGACTCATAAAATTATTTTATTTAAAGGAACTTCCCAAAGCTGATTTTGGTCCTTTCCTTAAAGGAGAAAAAAAATTATTAAATACTGTTGCAGAAAGACTTGGGCATTTTATTCTTCATAAAAAACTTAAAAATGTATTTAAGGAAATGAATGATGTTAGAGAGACGGTTTCCAAATCATCTAAAGGTGAATGGCAAATAGTACTTGATATGATTAGAAAGACTGACCCAAATCTCTTCATGAGTTTAATGCGTAAGCTACTTCATTTCTTATGCTGGAAAGGAGTTGAAGAAGCAGAGATGCTGATGAAACACGCTAGTATCAAAAGAAGAGTAGTGGAGTTTGAAGAAGAGAGCGATGAAAACAAACCGATGAAGATAAAAAAGATTGCCAACTATGATGAATACGTTGATACTATAATTAGACTTGCAGGTGAAAACTTAACCGATGATATAATTCTTGCACGAATTCAAAAATGGATTCAAGAAGATAAATCAAGCGGATTAGTAAAAGTAGTAGAAAATCAAGATACATCATTAACTGAAATTTCGGATGCAATCCGAAAGTATTATCATATCTCTCCCGAAAAATTAGAATTATCACCATCGACAGTGAAGGGATTACGTGTTTCATTATTAAGAAGATTTTTTACCGATCAGCTTGATTTTATTAGTGTTGCTAAGGAATACGTGAAGCTTACAGATTTTTATAAGCTAATTGATAAAATGATTTTCCCGCCCGCAAGCCACGGTAAGCTTGGAGGTAAAAGTGCCGGTTTATTTTTATCATATCATATAATTAGCAAAGAATCTGAAAATGATCCTCTTATTCAAAATATAAAAATTCCTAAAACATGGTATATCTCATCTGATGGTGTATTGTATTTCATGCAATATAATAATCTTGAAGAAGTGCTCGAGCAAAAATATAAAGAGATTGATGAAGTGAGAATTGAATATCCACACATAGTACAATTATTTAAAAATTCAGAGTTTCCTCCGGATATTGTAAAAGGTTTATCGGTAGCATTAGATGATTTGGGAGAGAAACCATTAATTGTCAGAAGTTCTTCATTACTGGAAGATCAACTTGGTGCTGCATTCTCGGGGAAGTACAAAAGTTTATTCCTGGCAAACCAAGGGAGTAAGGAAGACCGCCTTATAGCGCTAATGGATGCTATTGCAGAGGTTTATGCTTCTACATTTAGTCCTGATCCTATTGAATATCGTGCTGAAAGAGGTCTCCTCGATTTTCATGAAGAGATGGGAGTTATGATTCAAGAAGTAGTTGGTGTTAAGGTAGGCAATTATTTTCTCCCTGCTTTTGCCGGTGTAGCATTCAGTACAAATGAATTCAGATGGTCGCCCCGTATTAAAAGAAATGATGGATTAATAAGAATTGTTCCGGGTTTAGGTACAAGAGCAGTTGATAGATTAAGTGATGATTATCCGCTTCTGGCATCTCCGGGTCAGCCAAGTCTAAAAGTAAATGTAACTCCCGAAGAGATGTTCCGATATTCACCTAAAAAGATCGATGTAATTAATTTAGAAACTAATGAATTTGAATCTATTCACATTAAGGACTTGATAAAAAAATATGGTCAAGAGTACCCTAATTTTAGTGAAGTATTTTCAGTTTATGATTCTAATATTGTAAGACCTGCCACTCAATTTGATTTGGATGATGAGAAGAAGGAATTGATTGTTACATTCGATAAATTATTCATAAAAACAGATTTTCTTAAAAAAGTTGATCTGATATTAAAAACCTTGCAAGCAAAGATTCAATCTCCGATTGATATCGAATTTGCGTGTGATGGTAATGATTTTTATCTGCTTCAATGTCGCCCGCAGAGTTTTACGGGCGATATAACATCGGATAATATTCCTAAGGATATTCCCGAAGAGAAGATCTTATTTACGGCAAAGAAATTTATTTCAAATGGACGTGTCCCTGAAATCACTCATATTGTTTATGTCGATCCGGTTCACTATTCAGAAATTTCTGATAGAAATAGACTTCTTCAAGTCGGAAGAGCGGTTGGCAAATTGAATAAATTACTTCCGAAAAGAAAATTTATTTTAATAGGACCGGGAAGATGGGGAAGTCGCGGAGATATTAAACTTGGAGTGAGTGTAACTTATTCTGATATTAATAATACTGCAATGTTAATAGAAGTAGCTAAAAAGAAGGGTAATTATCTCCCTGATTTATCATTCGGAACACACTTTTTCCAAGATTTGGTAGAAGCAAATATTCGCTATCTACCATTATATCCGGATAATGAAGGAATAATATTTAATGAATCATTTTTTCATAATTCAGTAAATATTATCAGGGATTTAATTCCAGAATATTCTCATTTAGAAGATACTATTAAAGTAATTGACGTAGTGAATTCAACAGGGGGAAGCATACTTAAAGTAATGATGAATGCAGACCTTAATATAGCTTTGGGAGTGATTACTGATGAGACCGGAGTATCAGAATCAGAAAAAGTCCACAAAGACCTAGTTGAAAATCATTCGGGAGAGCATTGGAAATGGAGAATGAAAATCGCCGAGAAGATAGCATCGGAATTGGACGCAGAAAAATTCGGTATTAAAGCAATGTATGTTTTTGGAAGCACAAAAAATACTATTGCAGGTCCGGGAAGTGATATTAATCTTTTAATTCATATTAATGAAAAGGAAGCGAAATTAAATGATCTAAATCTTTGGTTTGAAGGTTGGAGTCTCTGTTTAAGTGAAATTAATTTTTTACGTACAGGATATAAGTCTCCGGGTTTATTGGATATTCATTATGTGAATGATGAGGATATCAAACATAAGAGTGGATTTGCATCAAAGATAGATGCTGTTACTGATGCCGCTGCGCCACTAAAATTAAAAAATAATCAATCATAGGATTTGCACATTGCGATATATTTCATATATTTCGCAATCGAAAAAAGGAAAATCATGTTTACCGTGTTAGTACATCATCATCATTCTAATATTCCATACAAAGGAAGCCGGTAAGCTATATCCAAATATTCAATAAATATTTCAGAATTTAAAGCTCGGCTCTGCCGAGCTTTTTTCGTTTAAAGGAGTGTATATGAAAGAGAACTTGAAACTTGCAATACAGAAGAAAGGCAGATTAACAGAGAAAACAATTGAGTTATTAAAAAACTGTGGTCTCGAAATAGAAAATTATTCAGATCGATTAATGGTGCCCGCTCGTAATTTTCCAATCGATCTAATATTCTTAAGAGATGATGATATCCCTGAGTATGTTCAGGATGGTGTTACGGATATTGGAATTGTTGGTGAAAATGTTTTGTTTGAAAAAAATACTAATGTCGAGATTGGTTTTAGATTAGGCTATAGCAAATGCAAATTGACAATTGCAGTACCAGAAGCAAATGAATTTAATTCAATTTCCGAATTAAACGATAAAAGAATTGCTACTTCATACCCCGTAATTTTAAAAAACTTTTTAATAAAAAATAATATTAATGCAAAAATAATTGATATTAGCGGTTCAGTCGAGGTTGCTCCATCACTTGGAATTACGGATTTAATCTGCGATATAGTTTCAACAGGTAATACACTAAGACTCCATAAGCTAAAACCATTTATTGACATATTTAATTCAGAAGCGGTATTAATTAAAAATACATCTTTAGCACAAAACAATTATAAACAGGAGATTCTAAACAAATTAATATTGCGAATTGAATCTGCAATAAAAGCGAAAAAATCGAAATATATAATGATGAATATTCCAAAAGAGTCTTTAGAGATCGTGTCAAATATAATTCCATCACTCAAGAGTCCGACAATACTGCCACTTGCAGATGAATCGATGCTGGCAGTTCATGCTGTGATTCCTTCGGATCAATTTTGGGAAATAAATGATAAATTAAAAGACGCCGGTGCTTCCGGGATTTTATTAATTCCAATTGAGAACATGATATTATGAAAAAATATTTTTATAAAGAATTATCTGAAAAACAAAAATCAACTTTGATGAATCGCACTCGTAATATAATGAGTGATATAGATTCTGATGTCAAATTTATATTAGAAAATGTGAAGAAAGGTGGATTAAAATCAGCAATTAAATTTGCAAAGAAATATGATAATTATTCTTCTCAATCTCCCTTTGTTTCTCCTATTGAGATTAAAGAAGGTACTAATTTAATTTCTAAATCGGTAAAGCATGCAATAAAAGAAGCCTACAAAAATATTTATAAATTTCATGCGCTTCAGAAGAGAAAAAATATAGACGTTAATATTTCGGAAGGGATAAAATGTTCTTTGAATTATCTTCCTATCAATAATGTTGGATTATACATTCCGGGTGGCACGGCGGTTTTACCTTCGACCTTATTAATGATTGCAATACCCGCAAAAATAGCGGGATGTAAAAGAATAGTAATTTCAACACCGGCAAAAGATAAAGTTGATCCACATATTCTATACATCGCAAGGATGTTAGGAATTACTGAAATTCTAAAAATTGGAGGAGTTCAAGGAATCGGACTTATGGCCTATGGAGATATACAATTCAAGAAAGTGGATAAAATTTATGGACCCGGGAATAGATACGTAACAGTGGCTAAAAATATGGTTTCAATTGATCCTGAAGGATCGGCTATTGATATGCCCGCCGGACCTAGCGAGGTACTTATAATCGCAGATGAAACTGCTAATCCTGGTTTTACGGCTTCTGACCTTTTATCTCAAGCTGAACATGGAGTAGATTCTTCCAGTATTCTTGTAACAAATTCAGAAGATTTTGCCGAATTAGTCTTGAAGGAATTAGATATTCAATTAAAGACTCTTAAACGTGCTAAGTTTATTAAAGAATCATTAAATAATTCATTTATAATTATAACCGACAATTTAGTAGATGCATTTGATTTTAGTAATGAATACGCACCGGAGCATTTAATTCTCCAAGTAAAAAAAATCACGAAATATAAAAGAAAAATTGAAAATGCTGGCTCTGTATTTCTTGGTAATTATTCTCCGGAAAGCGCAGGGGATTATGCTTCAGGCACTAATCATACTCTTCCTACAAACGGATTCGCTAAATCTTTTAGTGGAGTAACGCTGAATTCATTTCAAAAAAGTATAACATTTCAGGCGCTTACAAAAACCGGATTAAAATCGATTGAAGATACTATTATTACTTTAGCTGAAATCGAGGGACTGGATGCTCACGCAAATGCTATCAAGGTTAGGAGATGATTATGAATATTATAAATAAAGTAAGAAAAAATATTTTAGAATTAACACCATATTCTTCTGCAAGAAGTCTTAATCTCAACGGAATCTTATTAGATGCAAATGAAAATCCATATTGTAATATGGGGATAACAGAAAATGAAATTGATATCAATAGGTATCCGGATCCATTTCACACAAAAATGAGAAAACGATTGAGCGAATATCTTTCTATTAAACCTGAAAATATCGTTTTTGGAGCGGGCTCTGATGAATTAATAGATTTAATAATTAGAATATTCTGCGAACCTGGGAAGGACAATATTATTATTCCAAAACCAACTTACGGCATGTATGAAGTCGCAGCCAAAATCAATGATATTAGCGTTAATTACTTTGACTTAAGCAAGTATTTCCAAATCTCTCAAGAGAATTTTTATAAATCGATGGATGCAAATAGCAAAATATTATTTTTATGTTCACCAAATAATCCGACAGGCAACTTATTAGAGAAAGAATCT
>Ga0209643_1001762_pt1 | contig 17632 bp, 18 predicted proteins | sample AutmiccBRH37_all_FD_187383 | JGI IMG/M metagenome (GOLD analysis project Ga0209643, IMG submission 187383) | Deep subsurface microbial communities from Mt. Terri, Switzerland - Autotrophic microbial communities BRH/37_all (SPAdes) (version 2) | ecosystem: Environmental > Aquatic > Deep... | reverse complement strand
CCAATATTTCAATTCTCAGAATAATCTATTTTCTACAACAATAATTTTCTATGAAAAAAGTAAATTTTGAAATAATATATTTCGTTTCACGTGAAACAGCTCTTAGACAAACCCACTCGCTTAAGTATTAATTTTATAAGTTTAGTGTATAGTGTTTATGCAAATAGTCTCATTTTACGCATAAATCGCTACTTCCCAATGCAAAACTTTGAGAATATATTATTTAATATATCATCATTTGTAACTTTACCTATAATTTCGCTCAATGAATTTTCAGCATTTCTTAAATCGACAGCTATAAACTCACCTGATAATTTTTCGTCGATTGAAACTAATGCTGTCTCCAATTGCTTCTTTGCTAATTTAAGCGCTTCAAAATGTCGAAGGTTTGATACTATCGCAGTTTTTTCACTATAATTAGAAGAACCGATCGCTTTCTCTTTCAAAATGCGATACAATTCATCCATTCCTATTCCGGTTTTAGCCGAAATCTTTACGTCTGCATTAAAATGTTCACCGTGCATTAAATCAACTTTATTAAGCACCTTAATAATTCTATCATCGGTTGTTAATTCCAACAACTCATTATACAAATCAAGTGAGAATCCCGTTTCGATATCGTTAATAAAAAGAACAACATCAGCGGCTTTAACTGCATCTCGACTTCTAAATACTCCTTCTTTCTCGATTATATCTTCAGTAAAGCGAATCCCCGCAGTATCAAATAATTTATATAAAATTCCATCAATAACTACTTCTTCGCGAATTACATCTCTCGTAGTTCCCGGAATTTCGCTTACGATTGCGCGTGATTCCTTTAGCATATAATTAAGAATAGATGACTTGCCAACATTCGGCTTGCCGACTAATGCAGCATTCACGCCATCTCTCATCACTCTTCCGAAAGAATATGTTTTCAGTAGTTCGGAAATTTCATAAATAATACTATTTATCGATTCAGCCACTTTCGAAAGTGAAATAAATTCCAATTCTTCTTCGGCAAAATCAAGTTCCAATTCGATAAGTGATGATGTTGTTATAAGCTCTTCTCTAAGTGAATCAACTTTTTGCGAAAGCAAACCATTGAGCTGATTTCTCGCACCTCGAAGCGATGCATCACTTCTTGAATTAATTATATCGGCTACTGCTTCGGCTTGAGCTAAATCTATTCTTCCATTTAGAAATGCACGCTTAGTAAATTCTCCCGGCTCGGCTAAACGAACTCCATTATCTAAAAATAAAGAGATAATTTTTTGTACGATTAATTGACTTCCGTGAGTGCTTATTTCTACTGAATCTTCTCCGGTATATGAATGTGGAGTTCGGAAAACAGAGATCAGTACATCATCAATCTGATCGCCATCTAATGAAATAATTTTACCGTAATGAATGGTATGAGAATCAGATTCAGAAATTAATTTCTTTCCTTTAAATATTTTATCGGTTGCTTCAAAACTAAGAGGACCGCAAACACGAATAATAGATAAAGCTCCTACTCCCGCCGGAGTGGCTAATGCAGTTATTGTATCTTCGATTAAAATCATATTTCTCTTTTAAGAAAATCTTTTAAATTAACAAAATTCGCCACCATTATCAAATTACATATATCTATAACTTATTTAATCGTAATAAGTTACGTCCAATTTTTGCTCGAGGAAATACAATAAAAGAGAATTATAAAAGAAAATCAATTTAATGTAGTTTATTAATCAATTGACTATTTTTATGGATAGAAACTTTTAATACTCATAAATTGTATTATATGAAGTAGGTAATATGATAGGAGGATAATATGGCAATTGATTTTAATAAGTTTACTGTCAAAGCGCAAGAAACAATTCAAAACGCAATAGAGATAGCCCAAAACTACAATAACCCAACAATTGAACCGGAACATATATTAGCAGCAATGATTCAAGATCCTGATAATCTCGCGGTTTCTGTGATACAAAAATCAGGCGGTAATATATCCACCGTTAAAATTAAGCTTAGCGAATTAATGGAAAAATTACCGAAGGTTACAGGCACAAGCACGAGTATGCCACAGCTCTCACAAATAACCTCAAAAATATTAGATAAAGCCGCAGATGAATCGCGCTCAATGAAAGATGAATATATATCGACTGAACACATCTTAATTTCATTAGCCGATTCGGGTACATCATCATCACAGCTTCTAAATAATAATGGAATTACAAAGAACATAATTCTTGCCGCATTAAAAGATATTCGAGGCAATCAAAGAGTAACATCTCAAAATCCCGAAGAAACTTATCAAGCATTAAAAAAATATGGAAGAGACTTAAATGAACTTGCCCGCTCAGGAAAACTTGATCCCGTTATCGGACGGGACGAAGAAATCAGAAGAGTGCTTCAAGTGCTTTCGAGAAGAACAAAAAATAATCCTGTATTAATCGGGGAACCCGGAGTGGGTAAAACCGCAATTGCAGAGGGACTTGCGCATAGAATAATTTCAGGAGACGTTCCCGAATCATTAAAAACAAAAAAAATAGTCGCTCTCGATCTCGGTGCATTAGTAGCCGGTGCTCAATACCGCGGACAATTTGAAGAAAGAATTAAAGCCGTTGTAAAAGAAGTTCAAGATTCAGCAGGTGAAGTAATTCTATTTATTGATGAGCTTCATCAGCTTGTTGGTGCAGGCAGAACTGACGGCGCAATGGATGCGGCTAATATATTAAAACCCGCATTAGCAAGAGGCGAGCTTCATACAATCGGAGCCACCACACTTGATGAATACAGAAAATATATTGAAAAAGATGCTGCATTAGAAAGAAGATTTCAACCCGTAATAGTAAATGAACCAAGCGAAGAAGATGCTATATCTATTCTCAGAGGATTGAAAGAGCGTTACGAGGTTCATCACGGAGTACGCATTACCGATGGAGCAATCGTAGCAGCAGTTCAATTATCCAATAGATATATCTCCGATCGATTTCTGCCCGATAAAGCAATTGATCTTATCGATGAATCGGCTTCTAAACTTAGAATTGAAATCGATTCTATGCCCGAGGAATTAGATACTATCGAACGAAAAGTAAAGCAGCTCGAAATCGAAAAAGAAGCATTAAAAAGAGAACGAGATGAAAATTCGCAAATTCGCTTAACTGAACTGCAAAAAGAATTAAGTGGTCTCGAAGAAGAAAGAAATATTTTCCGTCTCCATTGGCAGAGAGAAAAAGAGAGAATACAGACAATCCGTAAAATGAAAAGCGATATCGAAAAAGTAAAAATCGATGCTGATAAATACGAACGGGAAGGCAATCTTGGTAAAGTTGCCGAATTGCGATATGGTGTAATTAATGATATTGAAAAAAAATTAAAGAAAGAAACCGAAGAGCTCGCATCGATCCAAGAGAATACAAAAATGCTTAAGGAAGAAGTGGATGCCGAAGATATCGCAGAAGTGGTTGCTAAGTGGACTGGAATACCCGTAAGCCGAATGCTCGAAAGCGAACGAATGAAATTAATTCGTCTCGAAGATGAACTTCATAAAAGAGTTGTCGGACAAAAAGAAGCTGTCTATGCGGTATCAAACGCTATACGAAGATCGCGTGCGGGATTGCAGGACGCAAATAAGCCGATCGGTTCTTTTATCTTTCTCGGTACCACCGGAGTTGGAAAAACCGAACTCGCCCGTGCATTAGCGGAATTTCTGTTTAATGATGAGCATTCGATGATTCGAATAGATATGTCAGAATATATGGAGAAGTTTTCAGTAAGCCGTCTTATTGGTGCCCCTCCCGGTTATGTCGGTTATGATGAAGGTGGTCAATTAACCGAAGCAGTAAGAAGAAAACCATATTCGGTTGTATTGCTTGATGAAATTGAAAAAGCGCATCCCGATGTTTATAATGTTCTTCTTCAAGTCTTGGATGAAGGACGCTTGACCGATAATCAAGGAAGAACGGTTGACTTCAAAAATACGATAATCATTATGACATCAAATCTCGGTTCGCAATTAATTCAAGAAAAACTTAGTTTAATTTCAGAAGAAAATATTGATAAGGTAATGGGTGAGCTTCGTATTGATCTTTCCGAATTGCTCAAACGCACTATTCGTCCAGAGTTTCTTAATCGTATAGACGAGATAGTACTTTTTAAACCATTATTGAAATCGGAATTAAAAGAAATAATAGATATTCAACTTACACGAGTAAGCAAAATGCTTGCCGAAAAAAATCTATCACTAGAAGTATATGAAGAAGCAAAAGATTTTCTATTGCAGATTGGGTATGATATCACTTATGGCGCAAGACCATTAAAACGAACGATACAGAAATATTTAATAAATCCATTATCAGCGGAACTGCTAATGAACAACTATACTGCCGGCGATACTATTGCCGTAACATATCCCGGAGCGGGTAAATTAGAGTTCAGGAAAAATTAATTGCTTAAAAATTCTCTCGTTTTTATCTCGATTATTATAGGAGTGCTCTTTCCTTTTGGGCATTCCTATACCTATTTAATTCAATATTTTCTTATGGTAATGCTCTTTTGGGCTTTTCTCGAAATCGATTTTTCCGGTAATCCATTCAATAGAAAACAATTTTATCTTGTTGCCGCCAATATTATTACTCCCCTATTTTGGTATTATATAATAATGCCATTTAATAGCACATTGGCATTGGTCGCATTTGTTGCAGCTCTCGCACCTACAGCAATAGCATCGGCTACTCTTGTAAGCATCCTCAATAAAAATATAAAGTTCACTACCGTTTATGTAATGATCTCAAATTTTGCAATGAGTATCGGTGCTTCGTTTCTTCTTCCTCTTGTAGTTTCAAAATCGATTCAAATATCCGTAATTGATGTTCTGCTACCTTCGCTTCAGGTAGTGGGATATCCCTTAATACTTGCGCTTATTATCGATAAATATCTCCCCTCATTCGCAAATTATATGATTCAAAGAAAAGGGAATGCATATTTCCTATTAATAATAAATTTATATCTCGCCTCTTCAAAGGCATCCCATTTTATTGTTACCGAATATACCGGTCCCATCTATTTTATCTTTTTTATTGGAATCGCAATTTCGATAATCGCTTTTATAAATTTTGCAATCGGTAAAAAAATTGGCGGTTCTGATCTAAGATTAGAATGCGGTCAGGGTCTCGGTCAAAAAAATAATTCATTTACAATCTGGATTGCTTTAACTTTCTTAAGTCCCTTAGCAGCGCTCGGACCGATATTTTATCTTTTTTTCCAAAATACTTATATTAGTTATCTTCTACATAAACATCGACACGATATAGGCGTTCGCATAAAATGAAATACATTACCCGCACGGTCTGGATTTTATCGGTAATTAGTTTATTTACCGACATGGCGAGTGAGATGCTTTATCCCATTATGCCCATTTATCTAAAGAGTATTGGATTTACGATTTTCCTTATCGGAATACTTGAAGGAGCGGCAGAAGCTACCGCCGGATTAAGCAAAGGATATTTCGGTAAACTTTCTGATTCATTAGAAAGACGAGCACCATTTGTTCAACTTGGTTATTCCCTCGGTGCTATTGCAAAACCGATGATGGCAATATTTATTCATCCGATCGGAATTTTTATTGCTCGGACTATGGATCGATTCGGCAAAGGAATCAGAACCGGCGCTCGTGATGCAATTCTTTCCGATGAAGCAACTCCGCAAACAAAAGGAAAAATATTCGGATTCCACCGTTCAATGGATACACTCGGTGCGGTCATAGGTCCTCTTTTCGCTTTAATCTATCTTTACTACTATCCCGAAAATTATACTACACTTTTTCTTATTGCCTTCATTCCGGGCTTAATGGCTATCGCTTCTTCTTTCCTTATTAAGGATAAAAAGAAAACCGGTTCAGAAAGTGCACTTAGTTCGAGTGAGCGGAAAAAGATCCCCTCTTTTTTTTCATTCTTAAAATATTGGAAGACGAGTCCTGCTCTATATAAAAAAATTGTCATCGGTTTATTGGCATTCACACTTTTCAATAGTTCTGATCTATTTTTATTGCTGCGGATTAAAGATGCGGGCTTGAACGATACTTCTGTTATCGGAGTATATATTTTTTATAATCTCATTTATGCGCTCGTATCGTTTCCGCTCGGGATGCTTGCCGATAAGATCGGACTTAAAAAAGTGTTGGTGGGCGGACTTATTATCTTTGCGATAGTTTATTTTGGTATGTCTATAAACTCATCGATCTATTATTATCTATTTCTCTTTTTATTATATGGAATATATGCCGCTGCAACGGAAGGAATTTCCAAAGCGTGGGTAAGTAATATTACGGATAAAAAAGAAACCGCCACCGCTATCGGTACTTTCACAGCATTCCAAAGCCTCTTTACCATGATTGCAAGCTCACTTGCCGGATTTATATGGTATGAGTTCGGCGCACAGGTTTTATTTATCTCCACAGCCATAGCCGTTGTATGCGTAGTTCTCTATTTCCTTCTTGCGGTGAATAAAACATCCTTAGTAAAAGAATAGAAATATTCAAAATCAAGTACACTCAAGAATCGTATTAATTGAAATACTACCTCGACAATTTTATAAAACTACAAAACCATTTAAACCTATGCATAATTTATTTTGATATACCTGTTATTTTTTTGATCCTTGTGCGAATAATTGAGAAAGAAAAATTCAAATTAATTATCCAGAAGATGAAAGGATCAAAAATTATGAAGAGGTTAAAAGTTATTATTATTTTCGCAATTAGTCTTATAGCTGTCTCAACGGTCTCGGCACAGGATTTACTTAATACATATTTCAATGGAAATAAGGATAGTTTAGTCGCGGCGGCTACTAATCTAATCAATATGCCAAATCCCACTTTCAGTCAATTCAAATCTGATCAAATTAATACAACTGCATCATCTGACAACGAACCAACAAACAATGCTACCGATTATTATTTCTCGATAAGAGATAATCATAAAATATTTGCTTACAAATTTACCAATAAATCACCAAACACTATTATTCTCATTCACGGAGTAAAAAGTAGTGCTATTAATTACCAAAAAACGGCCCAAATGTTGCAACAAGCAACGCAAGCCGAAGTTTATGCTTTAGATTTGAGGGGACATGGAAAATCGGAAGGCAAACCGGGCGATGTGGACTATATCAATCAATATGCTGATGACTTAGCTAATATTGTTAGCTCTATTCGTAAGAATAAACCGAATGGAAAAATTATTATTGCAGGTCATTCAATGGGTGGTGGTATAGCTCTACGATACTCAATGGAAAATTACAATGATAAAGTTGATGGCTTTTTACTTTTTGCTCCTTTGCTTGGAAATAATTCGCCGGCATTTCAAAAAGAAGAAGCTTCCAATAATGACAGCACTGAAGCATTTATGAAAATCCATATTGCTCGAATTATTGGATTGAAAATGTTAAATGAAATCAATAGACATGATAATGATAGTTTGCCTGTTTTATTTTTCAATTTACCGATAGGAACACCACTAAGAGAATATTCTTACCGAGCAAATGCAAGTATGGCACCGGATAATTATATTGATGGCTTAAAAAGTGTAAAAGTTCCACTGCTTGTTTTAGTGGGCGATAAAGATGAAGCTTTTGTTGCAGAAGAACAACAAAAAGCAGTTTTGGAAAATAGCAAAGGAGAAGTAAAAATTATTGAAGGGGCAACACACAACGGACTAAGACTTAATCAAAAAGCTTTTCAATTAATAACTAAATGGTTTTCAAAACTTTAATGCAAATAAAAGAACAAAACCAAAACTTTCAAGAACTCATTAAGCAACATAAAGGCATATTAATTAAAGTTGCCAGAATATATTGCCAAGACGAAGAAGACAGGCAAGACCTTATTCAAGAAATTATGATACAAATTTGGAAATCATTACATAAGTACAATAGTAAGTTCAAAATTTCTACTTGGTTGTATCGAATTTCTATAAATGTTGCAATCTCTTTTTATAGAAAAAATACTGTCAGAAAAAAAATAACGTTCCTTTTAACGAACAAATTTCACACATTCAAAATGATGATACGAATGAAAAACGAGAACAATTAAATTTGTTAGAACAGTTTATTAGCGAACTCAAAGAATTTGATAAAGCATTGATGTTGCTCTATTTGGAAGAAAAAAGCCACTCTGAAATTGCTGATATTTTGGGTATTTCGGTAGGCAATGTTGGAACAAAAGTAGGACGTATTAAAGAGAAAATAAAGTACCGTTTTTCACAACTAAACAAAGAATAAAATGGACGAAAATAAATTAAAAGAACTTTGGCAATCTACAAATGATGATTTGGAACAGATTATTTTGCTTAACAAGAAGAATACAGAAGATATCACAAACATCAAAGTGCAGACTCTATTATCATCTATGAAACCGTTAAAGATATTTACAATTGTGGTTGGAATTTTGTGGGTAGGTTTTGGCAGTATAATAATAATTAATTTATTTATCCACAGCTATAATTACGTTAGCCCGTTTTTTTTATTTTCAGCTTCTATTCAGTTGCTCCTTACTGCAATTGCACTTGTAATATATCTCTATCAGCTGATTCTTATTAATCAAGTAGATATCAGTAAGCCAATAGTTGAAACACAAGAAAAGTTAGCAAGCTTAAAGTCATCGACACTTTGGACTGCCCGGGTCCTTTTTCTACAGCTTCCGGTTTGGACAACTTTTTATTTGACCGAGGGGATGTTTAAAAGCGGAAATATTTTCTTAAACATAATTCAAATAATTATTACACTTTTATTTTCTTCTTTAGCGGTTTGGCTATTTGTAAATATTAAATATAAGAATAGAGACAAGAAATGGTTCAAACTAATTTTCAGTGGAAAAGAATGGACTCCGGTAATAAAGTCAATGGAGCTTTACAAGGAAATCACTGAATTTAAAAAAGAAAATTAAAAAGGAATATTATTCCAGCACTTAATTGGCAAGTCAACCGAACTTCCAAAGTATCAAAAATAATTTTGTAAATCTCTAATTCAATATTATAAAAATAGCAGTAAGGATATTATTACTGCTATTTATTTATAAATTAAACTATCAACATATTTTAGGACAATATTTATAAAAAAAGCTGCCTTAACGCAGGCAGCTTTTAATTAATTCTAACTATATTGATAATATTTCTTATACTCCTTTCTTGTCCGCATCTTCTTTTTTCTTCGCTTTATATATACTCTGCTGTCCTACTCGATCGCGCTTATCGATCCATTTGTCTAACTTGCTAATCAAAAAGCCCATTAGAGCAATTCCGATTAAGATCAAAACGGCTACGAGTATAAAAATCATTGTATATAAAGACATAACTTTCCTTTATTAATAAGACGCAAAAAAGCATAAAAATGTTACGCTTTTTCTTCCCAAACTTGAGCTAAAGTAACGATCATTTTTACAGCCATTTCCATATCCTGAATAGCTACATATTCATAAAACGCATGGAAATTATGTCCGCCGGCAAATAAATTTGGAGTGGGCAAACCCATATAACTTAATCTTGATCCGTCAGTGCCACCTCTAATTGCAGAATTAAGTGGAAGTACATTCAATCTTTTTAATGCTTCTTCGGCATTTGCTTGAACTTCAGGATGGTCATCTAAGATATATTTCATATTTCTATATTGCTCAATCACTTGGAAATCGAATCCTGCGCCTTTGTAATTGGCAACTGTTTTTTCTACTAACGATTTTAATAGCGATTCATATTCTTTCAATTTTTTTGCATCGAAATCCCGAATGATAAATTTTAGTGTTACTAAGGTTTCGTTTCCTTCAATTCCGACAGGGTGAACGTAGCCTTCTCTCTTCTCTGTAGTTTCGGGAGATAAGGTGTCTTTCGGAAGTGATTCTAAAAATTCGGAAGCTAATTTAATTGCGTTTATCATCTTCCCTTTTGCATAACCGGGATGAACATTCTTTCCATGTAATTTTATTACTACTGCATCTGCGCTGAATGTTTCTGTTTCTACTTCCCCTCTCGATGAGCCGTCAATTGTGTAAGCATATTTCGCACCGAATTTTGCAACGTTAAATTTCTCTGTTCCACGTCCCACTTCTTCATCAGGAGTAAAACAAACTTTTATTGTTCCATGTTTTACTTCGGGATGCTGAATCAAATAATTTATCGCATCCATAATTTCTGCAATGCCGGCTTTATCATCAGCTCCAAGTAAAGTAGTGCCGTCGGTTGTAATAATATCAAAACCGATCATATCTAAAAGTTCGGGATTATTTGCTACATCAATTATTTTTGTTGTATCGCCGGGAAGAACAATATCATTGCCTTGATAATTTTCGTGAATTACGGGTTTAACATCTTTGCCCGATACTGCAGGAGAAGTATCAACGTGTGCAATAAAACCGATAACCGGTACATCCTTTTCGCTGTTTGCCGGAAGAGTAGCCATTACATAACCAAACTCATCCATCGTCGCATCTTTTAATCCGATTTCATGTAATTCTTTCACTAAATCTTTAGAAAGTTCTAATTGTTTTAAATCACTCGGAAAAGAAGTAGAATCTTCATTAGATTGCGTATCATATTTTACATATTTTAGAAATCGTTCTACGACTGTAAATTTGTAGTTAGGATTAAACATAAATTCCTCATTATTTTATTTATTTTAGTTCCATTAATATTGATTTATGAATAATATCTAATTACGCTAATAATATCAACTAACATAGAAAATAGATGAACACAATTGAATTAATTCGTAAAAAAAGAGAAGCTAAATCTCTCTCAACTGAAGAAATCGAGTATATGATCGAAAATTTCGTAACCGGAAAAATTCCCGATTATCAATTCGCTTCATTTTTAATGGCGTCCTTTATTAATGGTTTGAATAAAAAAGAGACTTCCGCATTAACCAAATCGATGTTATATAGCGGAAAGGTGCTCGACCTATCTGAAATTCCGGGTATTAAAGTGGATAAACATTCCACAGGCGGAGTGGGTGATAAAACATCTCTTATTATTGCTCCTATTGTTGCTGCCGCAGGCGTTCCCGTGCCAATGATTAGCGGACGCGGACTCGGTCATTCAGGCGGCACTCTCGATAAACTCGAAGCTATCCCCGGATTTAAAACGAATCTAAACTTAAAACAATATAAATCCGTTTTGAAAAATTGCGGTGCTGTTTTAATCGGACAGACAAAAGAGATTGCTCCGGCTGATAAAATAATTTATTCGCTTAGAGATGTAACTGCAACCGTAGAATCAATCCCATTAATTACCGCAAGTATTATGAGTAAAAAACTTGCCGAAGGTATTGATGGACTTGTACTTGACGTCAAAACGGGTAACGGTGCTTTTATGAAAACATTAAATGATTCTAAAGCCCTCGCTCAATCATTAATTGATACTGCCCTTTCATTTAATAAAAAAGTAATCGCATTTATTACAGATATGAATCAGCCGCTCGGTAATTATATCGGTAATTGGTTTGAAGTCCTTGAATCGATTCAAGTGCTGCAAGGAGAAAAAGTAGATGATCTTCTCGAAGTGTCTTTAAATCTTTCAGGTGCTATGATCTATCTTGGTAAAAAAGCCGGTTCAATTAAAGAAGGAATAGATATATCAAAAGAATTAATTAAGAACGGAAAAGCATTTGATAAATTCCTCGAAATTTCAAGACTTCAAAATGGTGAAGAGCAATATTTAAGGGATCCATCTCTATATCCGCAATCTCAATATGTCGTTGATATAACTGCCGATGAATCGGGATATATATCAAGTTACGATACTTATCAAATCGGAATGATATCACTTGAACTTGGCGCAGGAAGATTAACCAAGAATGATATTATCGATCCTAAAGCGGGAATTATTATAAATAAAAAGATTGGCGACAAAGTAAAGAAAGGCGATTCAATTGCTCAACTCTTTACTGATAAAGAAAATGCAATTGAAAAAGCTATTAATGATTATGGTGCTTCCATTGGTATTTCAAAAAAGGCAACCAAAAAACCGAAATTAATAAAAACCGTTATTCATGGTTAAAAGGGATTTATAAAATGAAACCAAAGAAAATAAAATTACACAAAGACGAATCGATATTGGAGATCATTTGGGATAATGATTTTGTTCATCGATTCCCATTAAAATTTTTAAGAGATGAATCTCCCGATGCCGGCAATAAAGGGGAAACGATTATGTGGAAGCATTATCCGCCACCACCAAAAGGTCCGGATAAACCGGGAAAATATGAGATTGAGAAAATCGACAAGGTCGGTAATTACGGAATCCAAATTAAATGGAAAGATGGTAATGACGATGGCATCTATTCGTGGGATCTGCTTGTGCAAATGGGAGATTTAATCGAAGTAAAAAACAATCTCCGCAAAGATTTAGATAATGAATAAATAGATAAAAGTTGTAAAGATAGAAAAGGTAAAGATTAGTTTAGAAAAAAAGGGTTCTGCCATTAATAAATCTAATCTTCACAACGAAATATCATCAGGAAAAAATGTAGGAAAAGACGTTTGGTAAAAACATTTTAAAGAGTAGTGAAATTTTCAGCAGGCATTATGGATTAAATTAATGCCTGCTAAATAAAATTATAATAGCTCTTTTATATGATTTTCATAAACAGACATGGATACAAGTCCTTCGTGCATTGCTACAACGGAACCTTTCTTATCAATTATAAATGATGTAGGTATAGCTCTAATTCCGCCATAAGACTGATATACACCCATATTGCCATAAACAATCGGATAATTAATTCCATACTCTTTTATGAATGGAACTACTTTATCTTTGGTATCGGAATCGGTAGAAATACCAATAATCTCCACACCCTTACTGCCATATTTTTTCTTAAGAGCAACTAAATCAGGAATACCTTTACGACATGGGGGACACCATGTAGCCCAGAAATCAATAATTACTACTTTACCTTTTAGATCGGAAAGTTTAAGAGTTTTTCCATCCGATGTCGGTAAATTAAAATCAGGTGCCGGTGTTGATTTACTCTGTGGTTCAGAAGCAGCGAGATAATTTGGAGGATATGGACCTTTCTCCGGTTCTGATCCTGTATTATTTAGTACGAATAAGACAACAACTAAGCCAATAAAGAAACCGGTATAGATCCAATTCTTCTGTTTTTTAGTTAAGCCCGTAGCTTCATTCTTTTTTGATTTATTTTTATCAACCATTATTTCCAATCCTTATTTTTTATTCAATAATTTATTAAGGTCATCTACAAAGATAGAAATTTCTTTATCAGAAAATCCTTTTTCTTTGCATGCATTTTCTAAAGAACCCCAAATTGGCTCGCCGCACCTTAAACATCTAATGCCCATTTCCATTAAATAGGCAACTGATTCGGGAACTTCTTTTATAAGGTCTTCGATCTCTATCTCTTTTTTAATTTCAACTATCTGATTCACTTTTTTGTTCCTTTTTCTTCGTTAAGGGGAATATATAAATTAAGCCAATCAAACCGCCATACATTGTAGAAATCCAAGGATTGCTCGTAATTGGACAAGTGCCCGTATTGCAGCCGATGAAATAATAGTAAGAATACCCAAGAACCGCTCCAAGAAGAACCGGAAAAGATTTTTTTAGCACAATTTTATAATTCACACAAAAATTCCTTCTTTAATCAAATATCTATTTTTCATTAGATGCTAAAATTTATATTTAGTTTCAATTCTTATTCTTGCTCTTATATAACTGATTTGATACTTTATGATAATTAATTTTAATAATTAAGACCGGAGCCGCAAATGACATCATACGAAAAACATTTGTATATGATAGTCTTCCCGATCAATGCTTTAGTAGCCTCACAACTCGAACCGGATCAGTTCGGCGAACACTATACAATTGGGAGCGCGAAACATTTCAGCGGTAAGGTAATATTTGCCGAAATTGATATAAATTTCAGAAATAAATATTTCGATATCGATAAGTATCTCGCTCAAACTATTCCGCATGACGACGGTCAACCTAAAAAAACTAAATTCATCTCATCTTATAATGTTTTAGAGAACATCAAATTATCGGCGATTCAAACACTACATCTATGCACAACAAATGGGAAAGTCTTGCCTATTCTGCCGGAAGAATATACAGCATATAACGAGCCGGGAAAAATTCGGATATATCAAGAGATAACTCCACTCGAAACTCTTGTTGCCTCCACAAAAGATCAAAGACAATTTGGTAAGTTTATTACCACCGGTTCAAAATCTAAGGGTGCTCCAAAAATCTGTTTTACTCAAATTGAATTTGATATCGAAAATTTTATTCGAGAAAATAAGAATAAAGAGATATTCAATATTGAGCTTCCGGGGGTTAATCCTTATCGCATATATGACTGCTTAAATGAACTAAAAGAACAACCCGAAAAACTTACAAAAACCTTGACTTTAGGTAGCTTATTGCGCGATTTATCATATAAATTATTGCGTCATGGTTTCTGGTTCTTTGGTGATGACGAAATTAAATTCTTCCCAATGCCATCTTTAAACGAACTCGAAACGAAATACTTTTCTTGGTGGAAGCATGTAAGATGATTGTTTTATAATACGCTACCTTTAAACATAATTTAAACCCCCCGCATTTAATGTGGGGGATTTTATTCTGCCCTCCTTCCTGATTTCATCAATGAATATTATTCGCTCACTAAAGCAACCATAAAGCACAATTGCCATTCCAAGCGTCTTTAACAATGCGACATCGTATCAATATTTTAAATTATTAAGTGGATTAATTCGATAATATATCTTATAATATAAACCAAAATAAGAGAGACTGTCGTGTTTGTTCAAAAAGAAAATGTAATCGAAAATAAAAATGAGTTGAAATTAAAGGCAAAGGAATTAGAGAATTTCATCCGCTATAATATTCCTATGACCGATTATTTAGATATTTCGATAAAAGAACTAAAACCGTACTCCATTATTGTTTCCGCACCATTAAAACCAAATGGCAATCATTATGGAACAGTGTTCGGAGGAAGTATCTCTACTTTAGGAATTGTCTCCTGTTGGGCTTTGCTCCATCAAAAAATGATTGATGATTCCGTTAAGGGTATATTAGTTATTCAACAAAGCAATACTGAATTTTTGAGACCTGCACGCGGAGAGTTTGAAGCACGATGTAACTCATTAGATGAATCTTCTTGGCAGCAATTTATGGATGATTTCGCTCTTAAAGGAAAAGCAAAAAAGATGATGCGCTCCGAATTATATTGCGGCGAAGAGCTAATTGCCGTAATGGAAGGTAATTATACTGCTTTAGGAAAAGCTCGTTAGAAATAATTTATCTTGCGATTATCTAATCTATGATTCATTCCCTCAATCCCTTGCAAGCCACCGGTATGGATCGCCAGAACCGTTTTTCCTTCGGGAATAAAACCCGACTTTATTGATTCATTGAGTCCAAACATCATTTTACCTGTATAAACGGGATCAAGCTGAATCTCATTTAATTTATAGAACTCCTCTATAAAAGCTAATAATTCCGGTTTCGTTTTTGCGTATCCTCCGAAATGATAATCTTTTATCAAATCAAAATTATTATACGAGGAGGAGGAATGAAGATTAACAAAATTATTTATTTCACCTCTTAAAAATTCAGCACCTTTTAGAACCGGAAAAACATAAATAAATTTTTCTCCTCTTAAAGAAGAGATAATTCCTGCTGCGGTACCTCCCGTCCCGGCGGCAAGGGCAATATAGTCATAATCAATATCGATATTATCCAAAATTTCCGCAGCCCCTTTAATTGCAAGTTTATTGCTTCCCCCCTCGGGGACATAAAAAAATTCTCCATATTTTTCTTTTAGCTTAGCCTTAAATTCATCGGTGTGTTTTAATCGATATTCGCTTCTTGGTACGTATTCTATTTTCATTCCATTTTGTGCTGCGAATTTAAGAGTGGGATTTATCGGATAAGTAAGTTCTCCTCTGATGATCCCTATGCCTTCAAAACCAAAAAGTTTGCAGGCATACGAAAAAGCATGTATATGATTTGAGTATGCTCCGCCGAATGAAATCAAGCGGTTTATATTATTTTCGAGAGCATATAGAATATTGTATTTTAATTTATAGAATTTATTTCCTGATATAAAAATATCCGTTAAATCGTCCCTCTTCATAAATACATTCACGGGAATATTATTTCCCGGAAATTTAATTTGCTGAATCGGAACAATCGGATTATTTTCAAAAATATTCATCTACTTAGCTCTCTAAAAAAATAGAAAAGTTGTTATTCATCATATCCTGAGTATTCGGATATCCAACTGCTTATTCTCGGCTCACCTGCAAAGAAATCCTTTTTCTTTCCTTGGGCTAATGCCCATCGATCCATCCAAGAGATGCCGGCTCTGCCCGTAAATACATCAGGCAATAGATAAACTTTATCCTTTAATGCTTCTTCAAGCGAAATGAAATTATATCCCTCTTTTTCAATTTGCGATAAAAGAAGATCAATATAATCAGCATTGAGTGCATTAGAATGAATGAGTAGAATATGTTTAATATTTCTTCCGAAAAGTTTCTCGGATTGCTTCTCATAAAACCTAACCTTATCAATCATATAAGGAATATAATCCTTTGCAATTTTCTTCATCAAGAGAGAATCACCTGCGAGAAGTGCTTTCTGATACGAAAAGGCATAAATCCATTCTGAATTATCGATTGTAACCGGAGCTATCTTATATCCATTTTCTCTTAAGAAGTTATTAACACTATCTTTTATTTCCAAACTTCTCCCTGTATGAAGATAAGGGTGCCGAAAATATCGGAGCTGACCGCCTGCTTTTTTTATCATTGGTTTTATTTGAGTTTCACCTTTTAATATATCTGCCTCAAATTCACTAACAGTAGAATTATGCAATCCTTTATGAGAATATGTATGATTGCCTAACTCCATTCCCGATTCAAGCCATAATTTTAGTAACTCTAACTTCGCCGGATTTATTTTTCCATCTGTTTCCAATTTATTTTCATTTACAAAGCCAATTGCCGAAATTTTTTCTGCACTTAATTTCTTTAGAAGTTTTTGCGTATAATAACTTTGCATTTCGGTTGATGTAGTGCCATTCTGTTGGAATGGCAAATCATCTATCGTTACGCAAATCTCTTTATTTGATTGCGACATAATTATACTGCTAAACAACAAAAAGAATAATATATTTTTCATCTTTACCTTATTTTTGATTGTATTTTATTTCTCCGCCTACAACTGTATAATGCACACGAGTATTAAGTATTTCCTCTTCGCTGCATTTAAGTAAATCATTAGAAAGCACAACAAAATCTGCAAGTTTACCTGGCTTCAAACTTCCTTTAATATCTTCCTCGAATGCCGCATAAGCACCATTAATTGTATATGTCTTTAATGCTTCTTGACGTGTCAATTTTTGAGCAGGATAAAACAAAGATCCATCTGAGGTACTTCTTGTAACGGCAGCATAAAAACAAGGTATCGGATTAACTTTTTCAATCGGTGAATCTGTACCGTTACAAATTATTGCACCCGAATCGGTTAATTTTCTCCAAATGTAAGCTCCTTCTTCGGCTCTTTTTTCACCAATTCTTTTGACAACAAATGATGCATCAGAAGTGCAGTGGATCGATTGCATTGCCGCAATAACTCCAAGCTCTCCAATT
>Ga0209643_1001761_pt1 | contig 17638 bp, 15 predicted proteins | sample AutmiccBRH37_all_FD_187383 | JGI IMG/M metagenome (GOLD analysis project Ga0209643, IMG submission 187383) | Deep subsurface microbial communities from Mt. Terri, Switzerland - Autotrophic microbial communities BRH/37_all (SPAdes) (version 2) | ecosystem: Environmental > Aquatic > Deep... | reverse complement strand
GACATCGGGGTGGGCAACCAGAAGAAGGGCTTGCTGCCGTCAACGGAATGGAAGGCCCGCACCTTCCCGCGCGATCCGGTCTGGCATCCGGGCGAGACGACCTCCGTGGCGATCGGGCAGGGGGCGATCACCGTCAATGCGTTGCAGCTGGCTGTGATGACATCGCGGCTGGCCAACGGCAAGAAACAGCTGCAGCCGCGTCTGATCAAGTCCATCGGCGGGGTCGAACAGCCCAGCGGCGCCGAGGCGCCGGATCTGCCGTTCGTGCCCGAGCATGTCGAATATGTGCGTCAGGGCATGATCGCCGTGGCCAACGACCGGTCCGGCACCGCCTATCGCCAGAGCCAGCTGGGACTGGGCGACATTCAGATGGCGGGCAAGACCGGCACGGCCCAGGTCCGCAACTATGGCACCGGTTCGCGCAAGAGCGACATCTGGGCGCTGAAGGACCACAATCTGTTCGTGGCTTTCGCGCCGGTCGACGCGCCACGCTATGCCGTGGCCATCATCGTCGAGCACGGCGGCAAGGGCGGGGCCACGGCCGGCGCGCCGCGCGCGCGCGAGGTCATGCGGACGGTCCTGCTGAAGGATCCTGACATGCGCGCCCGGATCGAGCGTCCGTTGCCGCCCGAGCCTGTCGGACCCGAGGTCGATGAAGGCCTGGTCGGGGCCGCGCCCGAGCCCGACATCGTCGTGGACACGCCGGCGAACGCGCCGCCGTCCGGTCCGGCGCCGTCCACGGGCCCGCGCCCCTATCTGTCCGAGCCGCGCTGATGACCGCCTCCGCCCTGTCCCGTCCCGGCGAGCGCGAGCGCGTCTCGACCAAGATCAGCCAGATCGACTGGCGTCTGCTGGCCCTGATCTGCGTGGTGTCCGGCACCGGCGGCCTGATGCTATATTCGGTCGGCGGCGGGTCCTGGTCGCCCTGGGCGGCGAACCATCTGATCCGGTTCGGCATGTGCGTGGCCCTGATGCTGGCCTTGTCGATGGTCAATATCCGCTTCTGGTTCGGCCTGGCCTATCCGGTCTATGGCGTCGCCTTGCTGATGCTGGCCCTGATCGAGGTGCCGGGTCTGGGCTATACCGCCATGGGCGCGACGCGCTGGCTGAACCTTGGCGTGACCCGGATCCAGCCGTCCGAGATCATGAAGATCGGCGTCGTCCTGGCCCTAGCGCGCTGGTACCACGGCGCCTCGGCCAAGGAGGCCAGCTTTCACTGGAAACTGATCTTCCCGGTCGCCATCATCGGCCTGCCTTTCCTGCTCGTGGCGCACCAGCCGGATCTGGGATCGGCGATGCTGATCGGCCTGACCGGGGCGGCCATCATGTTCATGGCCGGATTGAGCTGGAAGATCATCGCCGCCGTCGGCGCGGCTGCCGTGGCCCTGGTCCCGCCCTATGTGATGTTCGGCATGCACGACTATCAGCGTCACCGCGTGCTGACCTTCCTGAACCCGGAGGCCGATCCGTCCGGCACCGGCTATCACATCATGCAGTCGAAGATCGCCCTCGGGTCGGGCGGTTTGCTGGGCAAGGGGTTCGGCCTGGGCAGTCAGAGCCAGCTGGAATTCCTGCCGGAGAAACACACCGACTTCATCTTCGCTGCGGTGTCGGAGGAGTTCGGCTTTGTCGGCTCCTTCACCATCCTGGCCTGTTATGCGGCGATCATCCTGATCTCGCTGCGGATCGCCTCTTTGTCGCACAGTCATTTCGGCCGTCTGGCGGCGTCGGGCGTGACGGCGACCTTCGCCATGTATGTGCTGATCAACGGCGGGATGGTGATGGGACTGGCGCCTGTCGTGGGCGTGCCCATGCCGCTGTTGTCCTATGGCGGCACGGTGATGCTGACGGTGATGATCGGTTTCGGCCTGGTGATGGCGACGCGCGTGCACCGCTATGCCGAGCTGCCGAAGGGCCATGGGCTGATCTGATGCCGGGCGCGCTACCTCAAGCGATGGTTCTGGACAGATGCGCCAGGGTTGTGATCGTGTTCGTGCGATGACGACCAAGACCGGCCAGGGCCGCAACCGAACCATGGGCGATATCGCCCGCCTCGCCGGCGTCTCGCCGATGACTGTTTCACGCGTCGTCAACGGCGACGCCCGCGTGCGCGAGGCGACACGGGCCAAGGTCGAGGCGATCATCCGCGAGACCGGCTATGTGCCCGATCCCGCCGCACGGATTCTGGCGCGGGCCGGGGGCGGGCGGATCGGCCTGTTGTACGCCAACCCGTCGAACGCCTATCTGGCCGAGGTCCTGTCCGGCGCCCTGGAAGGGGCGCGTTCGGTGGGGCTGCTGCTGTTGATCGAGCCGTCCCAGGCCGGCGCGCCCGAAGAGGAGCGTCAGGCGGTGCAGCGGCTCGCCGCGGGCGGCGCCCTGGGGGTGATCGTGCCGCCGCCGCTGGGCGAATCGCGCGCCACCCTGGACGCCATCACCCAAAGTCGCATGAAGGCCGTGGTCCTGGCCGCCCCCGCGCCGAGCGAAGACCTGGTGTCGCTGCGGGTGGACGACGTCGGCGCCGCCCACCAGATGACGCGGCATCTGCTGGACATGGGCCATCGCATCATCGGCTTCATCGAGGGACGGGAAGACCAGACCGCCAGCGGCGACCGCCGTCACGGCGCCCAGACGGCAGTCGACGATTTCGACGGAGCCGTGCTGCTGGTGCAGCCGGGCGACTTCACCTACCGGTCCGGCTTCGAGGCGGCGCGGCGTCTGCTGGCCCAGGGGTCGCGGCCGACGGCGATCTTCGCCAGCAACGACGACATGGCGGCCGGAGCCCTGGCCGCCGTCCACGCCGCCGGCCTGTCGACGCCGGGCGAAGTGTCGGTGGTCGGATTCGACGACACCTATCTGGCCGCCAGCGTCTGGCCGGCCCTGACCACCATCCGCCAGCCGGTCGCGGCCATGGCCCGTCGCGCCGCCATTATTCTGGGGCGGGGCGGCGAGAATTCCGGTCCCGTGGCCCACGAATTGATCCTGCGCGAGAGCACGGCGCCGCCCGCCGATTGACACGACGCCTACTATGCAAGATGGTAGCGCTACCACATCGTAGAGTGTGGATGGGAGACGATCTTGAACCTTGCCTCACACCTGCCGGCGGACTGGCGCGACGCGCGCCTGTTGGGACGCATCCTGACGTCGGCGGGGCCTTCGCCCGTTCTGGCGCGGGGCGGGCGGCTGTTCGACATCTCCGGCGAGGTGGCCACGAGCGCCGAGGCGGTGTCACGCGGCGATCTGGACGGCAAGGGCGTCGACCTGGGCGCGCTCGACGAACTGTCGTTCGCGACGGCCTGGGATGAACCGCGTGAGGGCGACATCGTCCTGCTGTCGCCGCTGGACCTGCAGTGCATCAAGGCGTCCGGCGTCACCTTCGCCGTCTCGGCCCTGGAGCGGGTGATCGAGGAACGGGCGCGGGGCGACGCCGACGCGGCGAACGCGGTGCGCCAGTCGATCCTGGACCGGATCGGCGGCGATCTGAAGGATCTGCGCCCCGGATCGGAACAGGCCGAGGCGGTCAAGGCGCAATTGATCGCCGACGGCCTGTGGTCGCAGTATCTGGAAGTCGCCATCGGCCCCTATGCCGAGATCTTCACCAAGGCGCCGGTGCTGGCCTCGGTCGGCTTGGGGGCGGAGGTCGGCGTGCGGTCTGATTCGGCCTGGAATAATCCGGAGCCCGAGGTCGTGGTGATCTGCGACCCGACAGGACGTCCGGTCGGCGCCAGCCTGGGCAATGACGTCAATCTGCGCGACATCGAGGGCCGTTCGGCCCTGCTGCTGGGCAAGGCCAAGGACAACAACGCCTCCGCCGCCGTCGGCCCCTTCATCCGCCTGTTCGACGACGGTTTCGGCATGGACGACGTGCGCGCCGCGACAGTGCGGCTGGAGGTCGAGGGGCCGGACGGTTTCCTCATGACCGGCGAAAGCTCGATGCGGCTGATCAGCCGCGATCCGGAGGAACTGGTGCGCCAGACCTTGAGTGCTCATCAGTACCCGGACGGTTTCGCTCTGTACCTCGGAACCATGTTCGCGCCGATCGAGGATCGCGACGCGCCGGGCAAGGGCTTCACCCACAAGATCGGGGACCGTGTGCGGGTCTCGTCCGAGAAGCTGGGCGTGCTGGAGAATATCGTGGCCCACTGCGACCGGGCTCCGGCATGGCGGTTCGGGGTGGTGGAGTTGATGCGTAATCTGGCCGGTCGCGGCCTGCTGGGAGTATCTGTATGAGTCGCGCCGTCTATCCGTCGCTGAAGGACCGTCTGGTCGTCGTCAGCGGCGGCGGTTCCGGCATCGGCGCCGGATTCGTCGAGGCTTTCGCGCGCCAGGGCGCCCGCGTCGTCTTCCTCGACATCGCCGAGGCGGAATCGAGAGCGCTGGAAGCGGCCCTCGCTGATCTGTCGCCGGCCCCGGTCTTTCATCCCTGCGACCTGACCGATGTCGCCGTGCTTCAGGCCTGCCTGGCCGAGGTGGTCGCGAGCCACGGGCCGATCGACGTTCTGATCAACAACGCCGCCAACGACGATCGCCACAGCCTGGTCGAAGTCACGCCCGCCTATTGGGACGAGCGGATCGCGGTGAACCTGCGCCACCTCTATTTCGCCGCCCAGTCGGTCGCGCCGGGAATGCGCGGACAGGGGCGTGGGGTGATCATCAACATGGGGTCGATCAGCTGGCATCTGGGCCTGCCCGATCTGTCGCTGTACGAGACCGCCAAGGCCGGGATCGAGGGGATGACGCGGGCCCTGGCGCGCGAGCTGGGCGGCGACGGGGTGCGGGTGGTCTGCATCGTGCCCGGCAATATCCAGACCCCGCGCCAGATGCAGTGGTACACGCCCGAGGGCGAGGCCGAGATCGTGGCGGCCCAGTGCCTGCCTGGACGGCTTCAGCCCGAGGACGTCGCGGCCCTGGGCCTGTTCCTCGCGTCCGACGACGCACGTTTGATTACAGGCCACGAATATTTCGTGGACGCAGGCTGGCGATAGGCTTTCCTACCGCCGATCAACGCCCGCGTCAGACGGGCTCTATATGGGAGTATCATCGAATGGCAGGACCGACGGGGGGCTCAGGCCCGGATATTGCGGGTGACGACCGCGTCAACATGGCCTTCATCGCCCTGATCGTGGCCGTCGCCACCATCGGCGGCTTCATGTTCGGCTATGATTCAGGCGTCATCAACGGCACCCAGGACGGGCTGGAGGCCGCCTTCAACCTGTCGGAACTGGGCACCGGATTCAACGTCGGCGCCATCCTGCTGGGCTGCGCGTTCGGGGCCTTCATCGCCGGCCGTCTGGCCGACGCCATCGGCCGTCGCACCGTGATGCAGATATCGGCGGTGCTGTTCATCATCTCGGCGGTCTGGGCCGGGGCGGCCGACACTTCGACCCACTTCATCATCGCCCGCTTCATCGGCGGTCTGGGCGTCGGCGCGGCCTCGGTCCTGTCGCCCGCCTATATCTCCGAAGTGACGCCGGCATCGATCCGCGGCCGGCTGTCGTCGGTGCAGCAGATCATGATCATCACCGGCCTGACCGGCGCCTTTGTGGCCAACTACGCCCTGGCCCGCACCGCCGGCGGGTCGACCGCCGACTTCTGGCTGGGCTTCCCGGCCTGGCGCTGGATGTTCTGGCTGCAGGTGATCCCGGCCGCCATCTATCTGTTGGCCCTGCTGGTCATTCCCGAAAGCCCGCGCTTCCTGGTGGTCAAGAGGAAGGACGCCCAGGCCGAGGCCGTGCTGTCGAAACTGTTCGGCCCCGGCGCAGGCGCGCGCAAGGTGCAGGAAATCCGCGCCTCTCTGGCCGCCGACCACAAGCCCAAGTTCGCCGACCTGCTGGACCCGGCGACCCGGAAGGTTCGTCCCATCGTCTGGGCCGGCCTGATCCTGGCCGTCTTCCAGCAACTGGTCGGCATCAACATCGTCTTCTACTATGGCGCCGTGCTGTGGCAGTCGGTCGGCTTCTCCGAGAACGACGCGCTGCAGATCAACATCCTGTCCGGCGTCCTGTCGATCGCGGCCTGCCTCGCCGCCATTTCGGTGATCGACAAGATCGGACGCAAGCCGCTGTTGCTGATCGGTTCGGCCGGCATGTTCGTGACCCTGGCCGTCGTGGCCTGGTGCTTCTCGCGCGCGGCCCTGATCGACGGTTCGCTGCACCTGGACGACCAGACCGGTCTGACCGCCCTGATCGCGGCCAACGCCTATGTGGTCTTCTTCAACTTCAGCTGGGGCCCTGTCATGTGGGTCATGCTGGGCGAGATGTTCCCGAACCAGATGCGCGGTTCGGCCCTGGCCGTCGCCGGCTTCGCCCAGTGGATCGCCAACTTCGCCATCTCGGTCAGCTTCCCGTGGATGGCCGCCAACCTGGGTCTGGTCGTCACCTACGGCTTCTATTCGGTCAGCGCCCTGATCTCCTTCTTCCTGGTCCAGGCCTGGGTCAAGGAGACTCGCGGTCGCGAACTGGAAGACATGACGGGCTGACATCGTCGGCCTGTCTCACCATCTCCCCGAGACGGGCGGCGCTCCCCCGCCGCCCGTCAGCCACGAAAAGGACATCCCATGACCGACACGCTTGAACTCTCGCACTGGATCGGCGGCGAGAAGGTCTCTGGCGCGCTTGCGGGCGAAAGCCTCAATCCGTCCGACACGCGCGACGTCGTGGCCCGCACGCCCCAAGGCGGCGCGGCTGAGGTCGATCAGGCCGTCGCCGCCGCTCGCGCCGCCTTCCCCGGCTGGTCGGACGCCTCGCCGGAAGTCCGGTTCGACGTGCTGGACAAGGCTGGATCGCTGATCATGGAGCGCGCGGCCGCTATCGGCCGCCTGCTGGCCCGCGAAGAAGGCAAGACCCTGCCCGAGGGCATCGGCGAGACCATGCGCGCCGCCCGTATCCTGAAATATTTCGCGGGCGAGGCCCTGCGCGTGCACGGCCAGAACCTGGCCTCGACCCGTCCGGGCGTCGAGATCCAGACCTATCGTCAGGCCGTCGGCGTGTTCGGCCTGATCACGCCCTGGAACTTCCCCATCGCCATTCCGGCCTGGAAGATCGCCCCGGCCATCGCCTTCGGCAACACCGTCGTCATCAAGCCCGCCGGCCCGACCCCGGCCACGGCCGAGGCCCTGATCGCCGTCTTGCATGAGGCCGGCCTGCCCAAGGGCGTCGTCAACATGGTCATCGGCGACGGGGACGTCGGCCGCGCCATCGTGGCCCACCCGGGCGTCGACGGCATTTCCTTCACCGGCTCGCAGGCCGTCGGCGCAGGCGTCGCCGAGGGCGCGATGAAGCGTCAGGCCCGCGTGCAGCTGGAGATGGGCGGCAAGAACCCGCTGATCGTCCTGGACGACGCCGACCTGGACCGCGCCGTCGCCATCGCCCTGGACGGCTCCTATTTCGCGACCGGCCAGCGCTGCACCGCCTCCAGCCGCCTGATCGTTCAGGACGGCATCCACGACCGGTTCGTCGCCGCCCTGGCCGAGAAGGTCGCGGCCCTTCGCGTCGGCGACGCCCTGGACCCCAACACCCAGATGGGTCCGGCAGTCAGCGAGGCTCAGCGTGAGACCTCGTACAAATATATCGACATCGCCCGCGAGGCCGGCGGCCGGATCGTCACCGGCGGCGAGCGGCCCAACCTCGACAAGCCGGGCTGGTACGTCCAGCCGACCCTGATCGCCGACACCCTCGCCGATGCCCGGATCAACAACGAAGAGGTCTTCGGCCCCGTCGCCTCGACCATCCGCGTGGCCAGCTACGAAGAGGCGCTGGCCGTCGCCAACGGCGTCGAGTTCGGCCTGTCGGCGGGCATCGTCACCCAGTCGCTGAAATACGCCCGCGACTTCCAGAAGAACGCCCGCGCCGGCATGACCATGGTCAATCTGGCCACCGCCGGGGTCGACTATCATGTGCCGTTCGGCGGGTCGAAAAAGTCCAGCTATGGCGCGCGGGAGCAGGGGTTTGCGGCGGTCGAATTCTACACCCAGATCAAGACCTCCTATTCGGCGAGCTGATCCATGGGCGATGTGGAACTGGTCTGGGACGTCCAGGCGGAGTTGGGCGAAGGCCCGGTCTGGGACGACGCGCGCAAGGCGGTGTGGTTCGTCGATATCAAGGGGCGCAAGCTGCACCGCTATACCCCCGCGAGCGGCGAGACCGTTTCGTGGGACACGCCGGACCAGACCGGTTTCGCCCTGCCGGCGGAAGACGGGTCGCTGGTCTGCGGGGTTCGCGGCGGCCTGCACCGCTTCGAGCCCGAGACGGGCGTCTTCACCCTGATCCAGCCGGTCGAGCAAGACCGGCCGCAGAACCGTCTGAACGACGGTTTCGTGGCGCCGGACGGCTCCCTGTGGTTCGGATCGATGGACGACAGCGAACAGGTCCAGACCGGCGCCCTCTATCGCTGGTTCCAGGGCGAGCTGACCCGGCACGACGACGGTTACGGCGTCACCAACGGCCCGTGCCTGAGCCCCGACGGCCGGACCCTGTATCACCACGACACCTTGGCCAAGACGGTCCTGGCCTTCGACCATGACGACGGCGCCCTGTCGAACCGCAGGGTCTTCGCCGTGACGGAGGACGGTTACGCCGACGGGCCCAGCATGGATTCAGCCGGGGTGCTGCACGTCGGCCTGTTCAACGGCTGGGGCGTGGCGAAATTTTCGCCGGACGGCCGGCGGATCGGCAAGATCGACATGCCGGTCCAGACCGTCACCAAGGCGGCCTTCGGCGGCGAGGATCTGCGCGACCTCTATATGACCACGGCCTGGCTGGGGAACGCCGACAAGCGGGGCGAGCAGCCGACGCTGGGCGGCCTCTATCGGGTGCGGGTCGAGACGCCGGGCCTGCCGCAGAACCGCATCCGCCTGTGAGCGGCGAGGCTGTGATCCGGCTGAGGGCCGGCGGCTGGCGTGCGACCCTGGCGCCGGAGCGGGGCGGGGCGATCCTGGACCTGAGCCTGGGCGGCAGGCCGGTGTTCCGGCCGACGCCTGATGGGGCGACGGACATGCTCGACATGGCCTGTTTCCCCCTGGTCCCCTACGCCAACCGGATCGCCGACGCGCGGTTCGTGTTCGAGGGGCGTGAGGTCCGACTGGCCGCGCAGGACCGGTTCGCCCCCCACGCGCTGCATGGGGACGGCTGGCTGAATCCATGGACGGTCGAGACGGCGGGCGAGGCGCGCGCCGAACTGACGCTGGACTGGCCGGGCCAGAGCTCGGTGGACGGGGTCGGCTGGCCCTGGCCGTGGCGGGCGCGGCAGACGATCACGCTGACCGACCAGGGGCTGGAGATCGCCCTGTCCGTGACCAATACCGGCGAGACGGTCATGCCCGCCGGTCTGGGCCTTCACCCCTATTTCCACAAATATCCGGACGCGCGGCTGACGCTGTCGGCGACCGGGATCTGGCTGACCGACGCGCGCGAGATCCCCGAGCGGCTGGCGGCGCCGGACGCGGTGGCGGACTGGACCGACGGACTGGCCCTGGCCGAGGCGCCCTTCGTCGATCACGCCTATGCCGACTGGAACGGCGAGGCCCTGCTGGACGGCGGGGGGCGGCGTATCGTGCTGCGCGGCGGCGAGGGCGCGGACTGGGCCCAGGTCTATGCCCCCGTCGGAGCCGACTATTTCTGCGTCGAGCCGGTGACGCACCGACCCGATGTCCTGAATGCGCCAGGGGGCGAGCGCGGCGGCCTGGCGCGGCTGTTGCCCGGCGAAAGCCTGACCCTGGCAATGACGGTCACGGCCGAGGTCTAGGGCAGGTTCAGCCCGCAGCTTCGGTCCAGGCCGAGACGAAGGCGGCTGCGTTGCGGCCGACCTGTTCGGGCGACTGACCGGGCTTGAACACCGCCGAGCCGATGCCGAAGCCGGAGGCGCCGGCGGCCAGCCACTGGCCCATGCTGTCGGGATCGACGCCGCCGACCGGATAGACGCGGGTGGCGGCGGGGAGGACGGCGCGGACGGCCTTCAGCCCCTTGGTTCCGGCGACCTCGGCGGGAAACAGTTTCAGCGCGTCGGCTCCGGCGTCCAGGGCGGCGAAGGCTTCGGACGGGGTGAAGAAGCCGGGCAGGGAAAGAAGGCCCAGGGTCTTGGTCTCGCGGATCACATCGGTATTGACGTTGGGCGAGATGACCAGCTGACCGCCGGCCTGGGCGACTTCGCGCGCCGCCGCGACGGTCAGGACCGTGCCGGCGCCGACCAGGGCCCGGCCGTCCAGGGCGGCGCGCAGCCGGCGGATGCTTTCCAGAGGCTCGGGCGAGTTCAGCGGCACTTCCAGGCAGAGGAAGCCGGCGGCGACGATCGCCTCGCCCACCGCCACGGCCTCGTCAGGCTTAAGCCCGCGCAGGATGGCGATCAGCGGCAGGGTGTCCAGGCTGTCGATGGCGACGGGGATCATTGCGAAAAGGCCTCGTAAATGCGCCACAGGCCTCGGGCCGTGGCGTCTTCGGCGCTGTGCCGGCGCACCGTGGCGCATCCGGCCAGCGCCAGGGCTTGCTGGTAGCGGATCGTAAGCCGGTCGGCGCCAACGATGCTGATGTCTCCGGCCAGGGAAGACCGGGGCTGGGCGGCGATCTCGAGGCCGATCAGCAGACCCGACATATAGTCCGCTGTCCCGCTCAAGGGAACGCGACCGGCCAGCATCTCGATCCGCACCGAAAACAGGTCCGCGCTCGCCGCCGAGGTCGCGAGACCCCGCTCGACGCCGCGCTGGAAAGCGTCGTCGTCGCCACCTGGCTCGCCCATGCCGACGCCCAGCACCGTGCCGGCCCGCAAGGCTGAAAACAGCTCGCCTGTCATGAAGGTGCGGAAGTCGCGGATGCGCGCGCCGTCCATCCTGACCCATTTGCTGTGCGTGCCTGGGGCGACGATTACAGGGGCGACGGCTTCGGCGCCGATGAGGCCGAGGATCTGGGTCTCTTCGCCGCGCATGACGTCCTGCAGGCCAGCCTCATCGACCATGGCGACGGCCGGGATGATGAAGGGGCCGTCCGGGTCGGGTCGTTTCAATCCCGCGATAATCTCGTCCGCCCCGGCAGGGCAGGGCAGGAAGCCGGCGTCGAGCCAGCGTCCTGGCGCCCCGGCCATGCCGCAAACGAAGACGGGCAGGGCGGGGTCGAGCCAGTCGCCGGCCACGGCCTGCAGGATGGGGGCGAAGGCCTCCGGCGTCAGTCGGCCGGCCCCACGGGGGTCCGAACGGCTTTCCAGCACCCGGCCGCCTTCGGCGATCCGCATCACGCGCAGATTGCTGGTGCCCCAGTCGACGCCGATAAGTCGCGGAAGGCTCACGTCACCACCAGATCGAATAGACCAGGATCAGGAAGGCGACCACGCCGACCGCGGCTAGGTTGAAGCCCAGCGAGGTCTTGTAACTGATCTGGTCCAGCTTGATCTTCATCGCATCAGGCTTGGCCGGGACCAGCAGGGACACGACCACCGCCGCGATCAGGGAGACGACGAAGACGACGCCAACCCGGTTCATGAAGGGGAAGATGAACTGACCCGTCTCCTGCAGCCACCAGAAGATCGCCGACAGCACGACCGAGCCAATGGCGGCGGTAAGGGCGCCGGCCTCGGACGCCCGCTTCCAGAACAGGCCCAGCATGAAGATGACGACGATGCCGGGGGTGAAGAAACCGGTGAACTCCTGGATGAACTGGAAGGCTTGATCGAAGCCGCCCAGCAGCGGGCGGGCCGTCAGGATGCCGATGACCACCGCGGCGACGGCGGCGATGCGACCGACCGTGACCAGCTGATGCTCGGGCACGTCCTTCTTGATCTTGGCGTAGAGGTCCAGGGTGAAGATGGTCGAGATCGAGTTCACCTTGGAGGCCAGCGAAGCGATGATGGCGGCGATCAGGGCGGCGAAGACCAGGCCCTTCAGCCCGACCGGCAGCAGGTTCATCATCGAGGGATAGGCCTGATCCGGCGCGGTCAAGGTGGGCGCCAGGACCAGGGCGGCCATGCCCGGCAGGACCACGATCACCGGCATCAGAAGCTTCAGATAGGCGGCGAAGGCGATGCCCTTTTGCGCTTCCGGCAGCGACTTGGCGGCCAGGGCGCGTTGGATGATGTACTGGTTGAAGCCCCAGTAGCTGATGTTCATGACCCACAGCCCGCCCAGCAGGACGGCGATGCCCGGCAGTTCCTGATAGTGCGGATTATCCTTCGACAGGATCATGTCGAACTTCTCGGGGAACTGGGTCAGCAGGGTGTGGAAGCCGGCGGCCGCGCCGCCTTCGCCGCCGATGGTCGACAGGGCGATGAAGCCGATGATCAAGCCGCCGCAGACCAGCAGGGCCACCTGGACGATGTCCGTCAGGGCCACGGCCTTCAGACCGCCCCACAGCTGATAGGCCAGGGCGAAGACGCCGATGGCGACGATGGCGTAATCCTGGTTGAAGCCAGTGACGGTGTGAACGGCGATGGCGCCCAGCCACAGGATCGAGGTCACGTTGACGAAAATGTAGAGCAGCAGCCAGAAGACGGCCATGACGTTGCGGATCGTCGGCCCGTAACGCTGCTGCAGGAACTGCGGCATGGTCACGATGTCGTTGCGCAGGAAGATCGGCAGGAAGAACTTGCCGACGATCAGCAGGGTCAGGGCCGCCATCCATTCATAGGAGGCGATGCCCAGGCCGATGACATAGCCCGAACCGCTCATGCCGATGATCTGTTCGGCCGAGATATTGGCCGCGATCAGCGAGGCGCCGATGGCCCACCAGGGCAGGCTCTTGGACGCCATGAAATAGTCGGTGGAGGTCTTCTGCTCGCCGGCTTTGGTGCGCGAGACCCATTGGGCCAGACCGAAGATGAAGACGGCGTAGATCGCCAGAATGGCGAGATCGATGCCCGCGAGCGTCATGTGTGTTTCCCCACTATGGCCCTTTGATCCGGGCTTCCGGCAAAGCCTAGGGGAGGCGCTGACGCGCCGCAACGATATTTTTATATATGCGTGGAGATTTTACCCGCAGCAATGTTAAGGTTCCGCGACCGTCAGGCTTCACTGGATCGGACCACCCCGGTAGCTTGCAAGTCTTCCGACAGGATTCTCATGACCGACCCAGACGCCGCTGACGACCGTAAATACCGCGCTCCGGCCCTCGAGAAGGGGCTGGACGTCCTAGAGCTTCTGTCGGCCCAGGGCGAGCCGATGACCCCGTCGCAGATGTCCATGACGCTGGGACGTTCGGTCAGCGAACTGTTCCGCATGATCCAGGTGCTGGAGTTCCGGGGCTATATCGAACAGTCGCCGGACGGCTATCGCCTGACCAACCGTCTCTTCACATTGGGCATGACCCAGGCGCCGATCAAATCCCTGGTCGATGTCGCAATGCCCGCCATGCGGGACCTGGCGTCCAATACGCGGCAATCCTGCCACCTGGTGGTGCCGTCCGGCGACCAGATCGTGGTCATCGCCCGGATCGAGAGCCCTGGCGACCTGGGCTATTCGGTCCGCATCGGCTATCGCCGCAGCATCCTGCACGCGACCTCGGGCCTGATGTTCTATTCGCGGGCGAACGAGCGGGCGCGCAAACATCTGCACGACAGCCTCGTCTCCCTGTTCGGAGAGGCATCGGTGGCCGAGTTCGCGGAGCGGGCCATGGTCATGACCCGGGGCGCCCATGTCGAACGCGCCAGCGATTTCGTGGTCGGCGTCACCGATCTGGTCGCGCCCATAATGGGGTCCGACGGCGTCATCGCCACCCTGATCACCCCCTTCATCGAACAGGCGTCGATGGTCTGCACAAAGGACGAGGCGGCGGCGCTGCTGGTGCAGACGGCCGGGGCGATTTCCGACCAGATGAGCGCCGTTTCCCAGGCTTGAGCCTTCCCTGAGCGGTCCACCGTTGACAGGAACAATGGCTGTTGTCATTTTCGTGGACGGTAACAGTTTTCATTTGTAAAAGATCACTAACCGCCGGGTAAACGGCGGGCGTCGAGGAGGCGCGCTCAAGATCATGGCCGCCATCTATTCCGATCTGAAGGACAAGACCGTCATCGTCACCGGCGGCGCCGGCGGCATAGGCGAGGGCATCGTGCGCGCCTTCCACGCCCAGGGCGCCCGTGTCGGCTTCCTGGACATAGACGCCGGGCGCGGACCGAAGCTGCAGGCGGAACTGGGGCAGGGGGCGCTGTTCGTCGCCTGCGACCTGACCGATATTCCCGCGCTGAAGGCGGCCGTGGCCCAGGTGCGCGCGGCGTTTGGGCCGATCGACATCTTGGTCAACAACGCCGCCCATGACGAACGTCATGCGACCCTGGACGTGACCGAGGATTACTGGGACGGCCGGATGGCCGTGAACCTGAAGCACCAGTTCTTCGCCGCCCAGGCCGTGCTGCCTGACATGCAGGCGACCGGCAAGGGCGCCATCGTCAATCTGGGCTCGACCTCCTGGATCATCGGCCAGGGCGGCATGCCGGCCTATACGGCGTGCAAGTCGGCCGTGATCGGCCTGACCCGTTCGCTGGCCCGCGACTTCGGTCCTTTCGGCGTCCGCGTGAACGCGGTCGCCCCTGGCTGGATCATGACCGAGCGCCAGCTGGAGCTGTGGGTCACGCCGGAGACCGAGAAGGAAATCTACGCCAACCAGTGCCTCAAGCGCCGGCTCGTGCCTGACGACATCGCCAAGGTGGTCGTCTTCATGTGCTCGGACGAGGCCGGGGCGATCACCAATCAACACTATGTCGTCGACGGCGGCTGGACCTGAAATGACCGATACCTCGAAACCCAAGAAGACGCTCCGCAGCCGCGCCTGGTTCGACAATCCGGAAAACCCGGACATGACGGCCCTCTATCTGGAGCGCTATCTGAACTATGGCCTGACCCGCAAAGAGCTGCAGTCGGACAAGCCGATCATCGGCATCGCCCAGACGGGCTCGGACCTGTCGCCGTGCAACCGCCACCACCTGGTGCTGGCCGAGCGCGTCCGCGAAGGCATCCGCGAGGCCGGCGGCATCGCCATGGAGTTCCCGGTCCATCCGATCCAGGAGACCGGCAAGCGCCCGACCGCCGGCCTGGACCGCAACCTGGCCTATCTGGGCCTGGTCGAGAGCCTGTACGGCTATCCGCTGGACGGGGTCGTCCTGACCATCGGCTGCGACAAGACCACGCCCGCCTGTCTGATGGCCGCCGCGACGGTGGACATTCCCGCCATCGCCCTGTCGGTCGGTCCGATGCTGAACGGCTGGCACAAGGGCGAACGCACCGGCTCCGGCACCATCATCTGGAAGGCGCGTCAGATGATGGCGGCCGGCGAGATCGACTATGACGGCTTCATCGAACTGGTGGCCTCGTCGGCCCCGTCGGTCGGCTATTGCAACACCATGGGCACGGCGACGACGATGAATTCGCTGGCCGAGGCCCTGGGCATGTCCCTGCCCGGATCGGCCGCGATTCCGGCCCCGTATCGCGAGCGCGCCCAGGTCGCCTATGAGACCGGACTGCGGATCGTCGAAATGGTCCGCGAGGACCTGAAGCCGTCGGACATCCTGACCAGGGAAGCCTTCCACAACGCCATCGTCGTCAACTCCGCCATCGGCGGCTCCACCAACGCCCCGATCCACCTGACGGCCCTGGCCCGCCACGCCCATGTCGATGTGCCGCTGCAGGACTGGCAGACGGAAGGGTTGCACGTGCCCCTGCTGGTCAATCTCCAGCCGGCCGGCGACTATCTGGGCGAGGACTATTTCCATGCCGGCGGCGTGCCGGCGGTGGTGTCCGAACTGATGAAACAGGGGCTGATCCGCGAGAACGCCCTGACCGTCACCGGCCAGTCGATCGGCGAAAACTGCAAGGACGCCGAGATCGTCCTGCCCGACGTCATCAAGTCCTTCGACGCCCCGATGAAGACAGACGCCGGCTTCGTCGTCTTCACCGGCAACCTGTTCAACTCGGCCATCATGAAGCTGAGCGTGATCAGCCCCGAGTTCCGCGAACGCTATCTGTCCAACCCCGACGACCTGAACGCCTTCGAAGGTCCGGCCGTCGTGTTCGACGGACCCGAGGACTATCACCACCGCATCGACGACGAGAGCCTGGGCGTCACCGAACAGACGCTGCTGTTCATGCGCGGCGCCGGCCCCATCGGCTATCCGGGCGCGGCCGAGGTCGTGAACATGCGGCCGCCGTCGTACCTGATCAAGAAGGGCGTCAGCGCCCTGGCCTGTATCGGCGATGGACGTCAGTCCGGCACCTCGGGCTCGCCGTCGATCCTGAACGCCTCGCCCGAAGCGGCGGCGGGCGGCAACATCGCTCTGCTGAAGACCGGCGACCGGGTGCGGATCGACCTGAACACCGGCCGCGCCGATATCCTGATCTCGGACGAGGAGCTGGCCGAGCGCCGCAGGGCGTTCGAGGCGGCGGGCGGGTACAAATACCCGGCCTCCCAGACCCCGTGGCAGGAGATGCAGCGCGACGTGGTCGGTCAGCTGGAGACCGGCGCCGTGCTGGAGCCGGCGATCAAATACCACCGCATCGTCGACAAGTTCGGCCTGCCGCGCGACAACCACTGACGAACCGGCGCCGCTAGACGGCCTTGCAGTGGCGGTTGATGAAGGCCTCGTGGGTCGGCATCCGCTCGACCGTCTGGCGGATCGACAGCCTGATTTCCTCCAGCCGACGCTGAATTTGTTCCAGCGTCGCCGTCTCTGTCAGGGGGTCGGGACGCAGCGGCGTCAACCCTTGGCCCAGCATGACGGCGACCCAGCTGGCCTCCTGGAACAGTTCGTCCTCGACGCGGAAGATACGGCCGCGGCTGCGGAACAGGTCGATCTTCTCGGTCAGGCTGTCGGGCAGGCTCATCGCCCGGACCTGTCGCCACAGCGGCGAGTCGTCCCGTTCGGTGGCGTGGTAGTGCAGGATGATGAAGTCGCGGACCCGCTCGAACTCGGTCTGCATCAGCCGGTTGTAGTTGTCGATGTCGGCCTGGGCGAAGCCGGTGTCGGGGAAGCTGAGCAGCAGTTTCGATAGACCGGACTGGATCAGGTGGATGCTGGTCGATTCCAGCGGTTCGAGGAAGCCGGAGGCCAGGCCCAGGGACAGGCAGTTCTTGTTCCAGGCCTTGCGCCGACGTCCGGTCGTGAACCGCAGGAAATTGGGTTCGCCCGTGGCCGGCGCGTCCAGCGAGGCCCGCAGGGTCGCGACGGCCTCATCGTCCGAAATGAAGGGGCTGCAATAGACGTAGCCGTTGCCCGTCCGATGCTGCAGCGGGATACGCCAGCGCCAGCCCGCCGCCAGGGCCGTCGACTGGGTATAGGGGACAGGATCGGCGACACGGGCGCAGGGCATGGCCACGGCGCGATCGGCCGGCAGCCAGTGCGTCCAGTCCTCATAGCCGGTCTTCAACGCGCCTTCGATCAACAGGCCGCGGAACCCCGAACAGTCGATGAAGAAGTCGGCCGCCAGTTCGCGCCCGTCCTCTAGGGTCACGGCGCGGATGAAGCCGTCGTCGCGCAGCACGACGTCGCCGATTCTGCCTTCGTGACGCACGACGCCCCGCGCCTCGGCCTGTTTGCGCAGGAAGCGTGCATAGAGACCCGCATCGAAATGAAAGGCGTAGGTCATCCGGTGCGGGGCTGAGCCGGCGCCATCGTCCGGACGCGAGAACCGGCCGGCCCGCGCCGCCGTGGCGGTGATCGAATAGTCGTCGATCTCTCA
>Ga0209643_1001760_pt1 | contig 17662 bp, 18 predicted proteins | sample AutmiccBRH37_all_FD_187383 | JGI IMG/M metagenome (GOLD analysis project Ga0209643, IMG submission 187383) | Deep subsurface microbial communities from Mt. Terri, Switzerland - Autotrophic microbial communities BRH/37_all (SPAdes) (version 2) | ecosystem: Environmental > Aquatic > Deep... | reverse complement strand
GCAGGCCGGCGCGCAGCACCATGGCGTTGCCGTCGCCGGTGCAGGTGTGGGCGCTGGTGGCGCTGAAATAGGCGCGGCCGTAGCCGCCGGTGGCCAGCACGACCATCTTGGCGCGGAACTGGTGCAGTTGGCCATTATCGAGTTGCAAGGCGGTGACGCCGGTGCAGGCGCCGTCCTGCATGATCAGGTCCAGCGCGAAATATTCGACGAAGAACTTCACTTCCCGACGGACCGACTGGCCGTACAGGGTGTGCAGGATGGCGTGGCCGGTGCGGTCGGCGGCGGCGCAGGTGCGCTGCACCGGGCCCTCGCCGAAGTTGCGGGTCATGCCGCCGAAGGCGCGCTGGTAGATCTTGCCTTCTTCGGTGCGCGAGAAAGGCACGCCCCAGTGTTCCAGCTCATAGACGGCCTTGGGGGCGTTGCGGACCAGATATTCGATCGAGTCTTGGTCGCCCAGCCAGTCCGACCCCTTGACGGTGTCGTACATGTGCCATTGCCAGCTGTCCTCGCCCATATTGCCCAGCGAGGCGGAGATGCCGCCCTGGGCGGCCACGGTGTGGGAGCGGGTCGGGAAGACCTTGGTCACGCAGGCGACCTTCAGGCCCTGCTGGGCGGCGCCGAGGGCGGCGCGCAGGCCGGAGCCGCCCGCGCCGACGACGACGACGTCGTATTCGTGATCGATAAGTTCGTAAGCAGACATTATGCGATCAGGCTCCGAGACCGGCGGGCAGGGGCGCCGAACCCAGCGCCAGCCGCACGATGAAGAAGACGCTGGCGGCCGCCAGCACGAGGAAGACCAGGTTCAGCAGACCCAGCAGCGCCTTGCGGGCGCCCGGCTGGGGCACGTAGTCCTCGAGGATGACCTTCCAGGCCAGGCTGACATAGCAGAAGAAGACCACGGCCGTGACGGCCAGCAGGCCTGCGTTCAGCGGACTGGCGAACCAGTCCAGAACGACCTTATAGGCCGCGCCCGCCAGGGTGAAACCGGTCGAGGCGACCCACAGGCCCAGCGGCAGCAGGATCACCAGCAGCACCCGCTCGGCGGCCCATTCGCCGGCGCCGTGGCGCTCCGAAATCTTGACGTTGTTCTTGAACTTGGCGGCGCCGCTCACAGCGAAACCCTCCCGACAGCGAACAGGACGACCCAGAACAGGACCGCCAGAGGAACCGGCGCCCAGACGGCGATGTTCGACAGGGTTGTCGATGTCTTGATCGTCAGGCCGTTGCCAGTGTCGTTAATGGTGTGGCGGGCGCCGTTCAGGATGAAGGAGAACAGCACCGCCGTCAGGCCGAAGCCGACGAACAGGCCCAGCGGCGATCCGGCCAGGGCCAGGGCGGTCTCGTAAGCTTCAGGCCCGCAGGCCAGGGCGCCGAGCCAGGCCGTGACGAACAGGACGCCGACGGTTGCGGCGATGATGGTGGCCCGGAACAGGATCGAGGCGGCCATGGTCACATGCCAGCGCCAGATGTCCATGTGGGGCGAAAGCGGCGTGACGTGACCGTTGGGCTGGGTGACGAAACGACCGGTCCGGTCGCCGGATGCAACCCCCGGGGTCGGGCTGGGCTGAGTCATGCGAATGGTTCTCAAAAGCGAATGAATTCAATCGCCGTGTGCGGTTGCGAAGGCTTTTGTGACCCCAAGGCGGCGGTGTCAACGCACCGCGGCGATCATCGGCTCAATCTTGCCTGACAAAGGTTCCGCGACGTCAGGATCACGTTTTCGCGTGTGACCGATCTGCACTAGGCGCCGCAGTGCAGTGTTTGGCAGGTTAAGCTCATGTTCTGGCTAGTTTTCGTAATCGCCCTGAGTTCCGACCCCGTCGTCCAGACCACCGGTCTGCTCGACGCCACCCCCGAGACTTATCAGGCGCCGGTGGTGCGACCGTTTGAACCTCCCTCCGACTTTGGTCGAGAACAGGCTCAAGGCGACGCGGATATGGATCTGCACCGCGCCCCCCTGACGAGACCGGTAGACGTCGGTGCGTATGTCGGCAGTTATGAGGTCAGCCCGACCGACGCCGAGGTCGCCTACGACCAAGGGGTGGCACAAGCCGAGATCGACACCGATCGTCTCATGGGACCTCTGGACGGCCGCTGGCGCGTGAGCGCAGCGGACGGCGCGCCCCTGATGTCCCTGGCCCTGACCGACCAGGGCCAGGGACGGCGGGTCGAAGGCGCCTGGCGCAGGCTCGACGCTCCGCCCGAAACGCCCCTGAGCGGCCCGGCCGGCCCCGTCGCCACCGTCGGCGGCAAGCTTGTGGTTCCGGTCTCCGGCGGCGAATTGCGGCTCCAGCCGGCGGGACCGGGCTGGACCGGCGAATGGGTCCAGGACGGCCGCGCCCGGCCCGTCACCGTCTCGCGAATCGGCTAAGCTCGCCACGCCTGAATCGCCACACTATATGTGACGAATGACCCTGATGACTCCCCGCCCCGTCCTGCGCCTGCATCCCGCCGACCGCGATGACATCGGCGACCTGATCACGCGCCGTCCGGTGCCCGGCCCGGGCCTGGACCAGGTCGATCCCTTCCTGTTCCTGAACCACCACGGGCCCCAGACCTATGCGCCGGGCAACGACGGCCTGCCGTTCGGCCCACACCCGCACCGGGGGTTCGAGACCGTCACCTTCATCCTCGACGGCGAACTGGCCCATAATGATTCCGGCGGCGGCGAGAGCATCATAAGGGCGGGCGGCATCCAGTGGATGACCGCCGGCTCGGGCCTGATCCACGCAGAACTGTCGCCGGCCGACTTCAAGCGCGACGGCGGGCCGATGGAAATCCTTCAGCTATGGGTCAACCTGCCCTCGCGCCTGAAGATGACCAGGCCCAACTATGTGGGCCTTCAGGCCGCCGACATCCCGACCTTCACCACCGAGGGCGGGGTCACAGTCGAGCCGGTCTCCGGCGAATGGCTGGGGGTCGCGGCGCCGATCCAGTCGCTGATCGACATCCATCTGGCCGTCGTCCGTCTGCCCGCCGGCGCCCGGTTCGAGGCCCCGGTCGCCACCGGCCGCAATGTCTTCTTCTATACGGTCAAGGGCCAGGTCTCCGTCGCCGGAACCCCCGTGCCCGAATGGAACCTCGCCGCCCTGGGCGAGGGCGACACGGTCGAGATCAAGGCCCAGACCGAGGCCGTCGTCCTGCTGGGTCACGCCGAACCGATCAACGAGCCCGTCTTCAGCCACGGCCCCTTCGTCATGACCACCCGCGAGGAAATCATCCAGGCCATGCAAGACTATCAGGCCGGCAAGTTCGGTCCGCCGCCGCGGGTGTGAGGCGTTCGCCATCCCCCGACCGGATGATGCGTTCGCCGACGAAACCCTATATGACGCCGGTTCCTTAGCGACCGCCCAGCCGAAGACACGCCCAAATGCCCAGCCTGAACGAGATCCGCGCCACCTATCTGAACTTCTTCGCGGCCGACGGCCACGAGAAGGTGCACTCGGCTCCGCTGGTGCCGCAGAACGATCCGACCCTGCTGTTCGTCAACGCCGGCATGGTGCCGTTCAAGGACTATTTCACCGGCGCGTCCAAGCCGCCCTATCCCCGCGCCACCAGCTCGCAGAAATGCGTCCGCGCCGGGGGCAAGCACAATGACCTGGACAATGTCGGCTACACCGCCCGCCACCTGACCTTCTTCGAGATGCTGGGGAATTTCTCCTTCGGCGACTATTTCAAGGAACACGCCATCGACCGGGCGTGGAAACTGGTGACGCAGGAGTTCGGCCTGGACGCCAAACGCCTGTTGGTCACCGTCTATATCGACGACGACGAGGCGGCGGCGATCTGGAAGAAGGTCACCGGCTTCGGCGACGACAAGATCATCCGCATCGCCGGCAGCGACAACTTCTGGGCCATGGGCGACAGCGGTCCCTGCGGTCCCTGCACCGAAATCTTCTGGGATCACGGCGACAAGATCGCCGGCGGCCCTCCCGGTTCGCCTGACGAGGACGGTGATCGCTATGTCGAGATCTGGAACAACGTCTTCATGCAGTTCGAGAAGGAGAACGATCAGATCGTTCGCAACCTTCCCAAGCCCAGCGTGGACACCGGCATGGGGCTGGAGCGGATCACCACCGTGCTCCAGGGCGTGCATTCGGTGTTCGAGACCGACCTGTTCAAGACCCTGATCGCCGCCTCGGAAGACGCCACCTCGACCAAGTCGGACGGCGAGCGCGCCGCCAGCCACCGGGTCATCGCCGACCACCTGCGTTCGTCCTCCTTCCTGATCGCCGACGGCGTCACCCCGTCGAACGAGGGCCGGGGCTATGTGCTGCGCCGGATCATGCGCCGCGCCATGCGCCACGCCCACCTGCTGGGCGCCGCCGATCCGCTGATGCACCGTCTGGTCCCGACCCTGGTAGCCCAGATGGGCGACGCCTATCCGGAACTGGCCCGCGCCCAGCCCTTCATCGAGGATACGCTGAAACAGGAAGAGGTGCGTTTCCGCACCACGCTCGGCCGGGGCATGGCCCTGTTCGACACGGCGGTTCAGGGCTTCCGTCCCGGCGACATGCTGGACGGCCAGACCGCCTTCACCCTGTCCGACACCTATGGCTTCCCGCTGGACCTGACCCAGGACGAGGCCCGTCGTCGCGGCTTCTCGGTCAATGTCGATGGCTTCGAATCCGCCATGGCCGAACAGCGCCAGCGTTCGCGCGAACACTGGAAGGGCTCGGGCCAGACCGCCAACACCAATGAATGGCTGGCCATCCGCGACCGCATGGGTCCGACCGTCTTCACCGGCTATGACAACATCGAGGGCTCGGGCGAGGTCCTGGCCCTGATGAACGGCGGCGCACCCGTAGAGACGGCCGAGGCCGGCGAGATCGTCGAGATCCTGTTCGACAACACCCCCTTCTACGCCGAAAGCGGCGGCCAGACCGGGGATCAAGGCACGCTGGAATGGCCGGGCGGCGAGGCGGAAGTGCTGGACGTCAAGAAACACGCTGGCGACCTGCACGTCCTGTCGGTCCAGATCACGGCCGGAACGCTGCAGATCGGCGCCCGCGTCGCCCAACTGGTGGACGCCGACAAGCGTATGACCACCCGCGCCAACCACTCGGCCGCCCACCTGCTGCACACGGCCCTGAAGAATGTGCTTGGCCCGGCGGTCGCCCAGAAGGGCCAGCTGGTCGATGCCGAGCGCGCCCGTTTCGACTTCAGCCACGGAGCCCCCGTGACCGAGGACGAGCTGGCCGCCATCGAGGCCGAGGTCAACGCCGTGATCCGTCAGAACGTCCCGGCGGAAACCAAGCTGATGGCCCCTCAGGACGCCATTGAGGCCGGCGCCATCGCCCTGTTCGGGGAGAAATACGGCGACGAAGTCCGGGTTCTGACCCTGGGCCGCTCGCTGGTCAGCGATAACGCCCCCTATTCGGTCGAACTGTGCGGCGGCACCCACGTGGCCCGCACCGGCGACATCGGCCTGTTCAAGGTGGTTCAGGAAACCGGCGTCGCCGCCGGCGTCCGCCGCATCGAGGCCCTGACCGGCGAGGCGGCCCGCCTCTATCTGGAAGCCCAGGCCAAGGTCACGCGCGGCCTGGCCCGCGACTTCAAGATCCAGACCCAGGACGTCCCCGGCCGGGTCGAGGCCCTGCAGGGTTCGGTCAAGACGCTGGAGAAACAGGTCGCCGAACTGAAGAAGCAACTGGCTCTGGGCGGCGGTTCGGGCGCGTCCGCCGCGCCGGAAGAGATCGGCGGGATCAAGCTGATGGCCCGCGTTCTGGACGGGGTCGACGGCAAGGGTCTGCGCGGCGTGGCCGAGGACTTCCGCAAACAGGTCGGAACCGGCGTCGTCGCCCTGATCGGCGTGACCGAGGGCAAGGCCGCCGTCACCGTCGCCGTCACCTCCGACCTTGCCGGGACCGGGGCCGACCGGATCAGCGCCGCCGATCTGGCCCGCGCGGCGGTCCTGGCCATGGGCGGTCAGGGCGCGGGCGGCAAGCCGGACTTCGCCCAAGGCGGCGCCCCTGACGGTTCCAAGGCCGAGGACGGTCTGGCGGCGGTGCGTGCGGCCCTCGCGGGCTGAAGCCCGCCCGGATACCTAGCCCATCGGATCCGGCGTCAGGTCCACCCCGGTCAGTTGCCAGCCGAACAGGCCCCGCCGCTCCAGGATCAGAACCAGGGCGTCGTCGGGCCGGTCGTCGCGTGTCAGGGTCACGGCGAAGGCGTTGATCCCGCGATAGGCCCAGGACTGATGAATTCGATCCTTGGGCGTCGCGGGCGTGTCCGTCGGCGGAACCGGCCGTTCCGGGCGAGGCTTCTCGCCTGAGCGCACCATGGCGGCGATGGCCTGGGGGGTGACGAAGCCGTCGACCGCCCCCTCGACCAGCGATGGCGCCAGCAACATGCCCAGGGCCGCCATGCCGGTGTCGTCTCCGGCGCGGCGGCGGATTTCCAAGGCCGCGCGGGCGTTCAGTTCGGTCTTCAGACTGGCGCGGAAGGCGGGAAAGTCGACGTAGCGCTCCAGCCCCGCCTGATCCCCCGTCCGCGCCGCCCGGATCAGGCCCTGGGCCGCGACGAAGGGCGAGACGAAACAGGCGATCAGCAGGCCGGCCACGACGGCGACCAGTAGTCCGGTAACGATCTTGCGGGTCATGACGCGTCCACGCCCGTCCAACGCTGGACCGGGGTCACGAGGCGCCCTTGGCCTTTGCCGCAGGCGGAGGCGCCGGCGGCGGTGGAGGCGCGGCCCCGTCCGGCAGACCGATCTGGACCAGTTTCCACTCGAACGGACCCCGTCGCTCGAAGGTGAAGACGGTGCGCGATCCGCCCTGGTCCTCGACGGCCATCCGCGCCCGGTTGACGCTCCAGAAGACCGGGCGCGGCCAGGGCTCGGCCGCCTCGGCCTCGGTCTGAATCGTCGTCCTCAGGCTGGCGTAACGCCCCTCGCCCCGCATGAGGGCGGCCAGGGCGGCGGGGGTCAGATAGGCGTCGACGTCGGGCGCGCGAACGACCGGATTCTGTTCGAGCTGACGCCGGACCGCGCCGATCGGATCCTCGAGGAAGGAGGGCGCCGGCGCCAAGGCTTCGGGCCGCCCGGTCAGTTGCGGCCGCAACGACTGACGCACCGCCGGGAAGTCGATCAACCGGGCCAGCCCCTGCACATCGCTGGCCTCCGCCGCCGAGCGGATGGCGAAGAAGCCCACGGCCGGCGCCGCGAAGAAGGCGACCACCGCCACCACGATCGCCAGGATCAGAAGATTGCCAAACAGTCGTTTCAAGTCGCTTCCCCAAGGTCGAGCCGATCATGCATGCCCGTGACGACGACGCAATGAAAAGCCCCGCCGGATCGTTCCGGCGGGGCTTTATTCTCGGCTGTCCGCCACGCTTCGCGCGGCTTCGAGACGGGCTTAGCCGGCGTCCGGCAGGGCCGCCTGCAGGTTCTCGGCGACCTTGTCGAGGAAGCCCTCGGTGGTCAGCCAGCCCTGCTGGTCGCCGACCAGAAGCGCCAGGTCCTTGGTCATGTAACCGGCCTCGACGGTGTCGACGACGACCTTTTCCAAGGTCTCGGCGAAGACGCCCAGGGCCGCGTTGTCGTCCAGCTTGGCGCGGTGTTTGAAGCCGCGGGTCCAGGCGAAGATCGAGGCGATCGAGTTGGTCGAGGTGGCCTCGCCCTTCTGATGCTGGCGGTAGTGGCGGGTCACGGTGCCGTGGGCGGCCTCGGTCTCCAGCACCTTGCCGTCCGGCGTCATCAGGACCGAGGTCATCAGGCCCAGCGAGCCGAAGCCCTGGGCCACGACGTCGGATTGGACGTCGCCGTCATAGTTCTTGCACGCCCAGACGAAGCCGCCCGACCATTTCATCGCCGCCGCGACCATGTCGTCGATCAGACGGTGCTCATAGGTCAGGCCGCGCGCCTTGAACTCGGCGGCGTAGTGGGCGTCGAAAATCTCCTGGAACAGGTCCTTGAAGCGGCCGTCGTAGGCTTTCAGGATGGTGTTCTTGGTCGACAGATAGACCGGATAGTTGCGCTGCAGGCCATAGGCGAAACTGGCGTGGGCGAACTCGCGGATAGAATCGTCCTGATTGTACATGGCCATAGCCACGCCGGCGCCGGGGGCCTTGTAGACCTCGTGCTCGATCACTTCGCCGTCGTCGCCGACGAACTTGATCGTCAGGGTTCCCGGTCCCGGCATCAGGAAGTCGGTGGCCTTGTACTGGTCGCCGAAGGCGTGGCGGCCGACGACGATCGGCTGGGTCCAGCCCGGCACCAGGCGCGGCACATTCGAGCAGATGATCGGCTCGCGGAAGACCACGCCGCCCAGGATGTTGCGGATCGTGCCGTTGGGCGACTTCCACATCTTCTTCAGGCCGAACTCCTTCACCCGCGCCTCGTCCGGGGTGATGGTGGCGCATTTCACGCCGACGCCGTGCTTCTGGATCGCGTGGGCGGCGTCGATCGTCACCTGGTCGTCGGTGGCGTCGCGGTGCTCCATGCCCAGGTCGTAATAGTCCAGCTCGAGATCCAGGAACGGGAAGACCAGCTTGTCCTTGATCATCTGCCAGATGATGCGGGTCATTTCGTCGCCGTCGATATCGACGATGGGGTTTTCGACCTTGATCTTGGCCATGCGTGAGGTCCGCCTCTGAAGCTTTGGGGGAAAGAATATCGTGGCGGGGATATAGCGGGACGACGCGCCTGCGCAAACCCCGGCTTCAGTCTGGTCCGTCTCTAAAAAAGCCCAAGGCCAAGCTGAACCGCCCGGCGCGCGACGCTTTATGCCTGGCTACCCCCCAGACAATGACGGACCCCGCGAATGACCCAGGATGAGCAGGCGCTTGTCGATAAATGGATCGCCGTATTCTGCGAGGCGCCCCCGATCGTCGATGCGGAACTGATGCGGAGCCTGATCGCTGAGCAGGAAGCCATCCTGAGGAGACCGGTCGTATGTCAGAGCAATCCTTCCGCCCCGGCGACCGTGTGAAATGGGATCACAGCCAAGGGACGACGACGGGCAAGGTCGTCAAGAAGGTCGTCTCTCCGATACGCATCAAGGATCACAAGGTCGCCGCGTCGCAAAATGATCCCGAGTTTCTCGTGGAGAGCGACAAGACCGGCGCCAAGGCGGCTCACCGGCCCGATGCCCTCCGCAAGCTTTGAATCCGAGGCCTTGATCGTCGGCGCCGGCCCGGCCGGACTGACGGCCGCCGCCTATCTGGGGCGGTTCAGACGGCGGACCCTGGTCGTCGACGCGGGCGATCCCCGCGCCTGCTGGATCCCGATCAGCCACAACATGCCGGGCTTTCCCGCAGGGGTGGCGGGGACCGACATCCTGCAGCGCATGCGCGATCAGGCGCTGGAATATGGTGCGGAGATCGTCTCCGGTCGTGTCGAGACCCTCACGCGAGACGGCGACGGTTTCACGGCCCAGATCGGCGGCCGGTCGATCCGGGCCCGGATCGCGCTTCTGGCGACCGGGGTCATCGACCATCATCCCGACCTGCCCGGCGTCGAGCGCGCGATCCAGCGGTCCCTGGTCCGCATCTGCCCGATCTGCGACGGCTATGAGGCGACGGACAAGGCGGTCGCGATCATCGGCCATGACGACAAGGGCGCGCGAGAAGCCGCCTTCATGCGCACCTATTCCGAGCGGGTGACGCTGATCCATGTCGGTCCGGCGTCGGCCCTGACCCGGCACGACGAACTGGACCGGCTGGGCGTCGAACTGATCCTCGCTCCGATCGAGGCCGTCTCCATCGAACAGGACCGGGTCACGGCCCTGACCTGGGGCGGTCGCGCCCGTGGTTTTGACCTTGTCTATTCGGCGCTGGGCACGTCCCCCAACGCCGAACTGGCTCAGACGATGGGCGCCCAGCTCGCCGACGACGGCCGGCTGGAGGTCGATCTGCACCAGGGAACCAGCGTGCCGGGCCTCTATGCCGCCGGCGATGTGGTGCGCGGCCTGAATCAGATCGCCGTCGCCACCGCAGAGGCCGCCGTCGCCGCCACCGACATGCACAACCGGCTGCGGCGGATCGACGGCCTGACGGTGTCGGACTAGGCCTGGGCCTAGGCCTGGGTCGCGATCCAGCCGTCCACGATCCGCTCCAGCACCGACAGGGGCACGCCGCCGGTGGCCAGGGCCGTGTCGTGGAAACCCTTCAGGTCGAACCGATCGCCCAGCGTCGTCTTGGCCTTTTCGCGCAACCGGACCCATTCGTTGTGACCGACCTTGTAGGCGCAGGCCTGGCCCGGCCAACCGCAATAGCGTTCGACCTCGGACACGGCCGCGCCCTCCTGGTCGCCATAGGCCTCCATCATGTACTGGATGCCCTGTTCGCGGCTCCAGCCCTTGGAGTGGATGCCGGTATCGACCACCAGGCGGGCGGCGCGGAACATCAGCGACTGGATATAGCCGATCTGGCCCACCGGATCGTTCTCATAGGCGCCCAGTTCGTCGGCCAGCTGTTCGGAGTATAGCCCCCAGCCTTCGACATAGCTGGAAAAGCCCAGCAGGTTCATCAGCTTCGGCGCCGCCGCGCTCTCCTGTTGCAGGCTGATCTGCAGATGGTGGCCGGGCGCGGCCTCGTGATAGGTCAGGGTCGGCAGGGTCCAGGACGGCCATTCCGACGTGTCCTTCAGATTGATCCAGTAGATGCCGGGCCGCGACCCATCCAGACTGGGCGAGTTGTAATAGCCCATCGGCGCGCCGGCCTCGATCTCGGGAGGGACCCGCTTGATCTGGACCGTGGCCTTGGGCAGGCGGCCGAAGGCGTTGGGCAGACGGGCCTGCATGTCGGCCATCTGGGCGTTCAGCTTCTCGATCAGCTCGGCCTTGCCGGCGTCGGTGTTCGGATAGACGTACTGGGGATCTTCGCCGAGGGCCCGAATTCGCTCCGCAACCGTCCCCTGCGTCAGGCCTTGGGTCTTCAGCAGGCCGTCGGCGCGGGCGGTCAGTTCGGCCATCTGTTCGCGGCCGGTGCGATGGATCTCGTCCGCCGTCAGCCGGGTGGTGGTGATGTAGCGCAGGCTGTTGGCGTAATACTGCTGGCCCTGGGGCAGGCGCCGCACCGAGGCCTCGTGACCCGCGCGCGGCAGGGCAGCCTTCAGCAGGGCGTTCTGCGCCGCCAGGGCCGGATAGACCTTCTGGCTCAACAGGGCTTCGACCTGGGCGCCCCAGTCGCCGGTCAATCCCTTCTGGCCGCTCCGATCCACGACCGAGGCGACCATCGGCGAGGCGGCGGCGGCCGTGCCCAGGATTCCGTCCTGCTGGCGGATGGCCTTGGCCAGGATGAAGTCGGGCGGGATGACGCCCAGGGCGTAGTCCTCGCGCAGTCGCTCGGTCTCGGCGCTCAGCACGTCGGCGAAGGCGGCGATCCGGGACACATAGGCATCGGCGTCGGCCGCCGTCTCGATCGTGTGCTGGTTGGCGAGGAAGTCCGGCGTCGACTGATAGGCCCCGCCCTGCTGGCTGACCCGATACGGATTGGGCCAGCCGCCCTGGCCGTAGGGGATGGCGAAGGTGGCGATGACCCCGTCCAGATTATCGGCGATGGTATCGTAATAGACGCCGTCCTGGGCGTCCATCGACGACCGGTCGAGCGCGCTCAAGGCCGCGCGCTGGGCCTTGGTGAAGGCGCGGAATTTTTCCTCGTTCGCCAGGGTCGGGACCGTCAGCTGCGACTTGGTGGCGGCGCGCGGACCTTTGTCCAGACCGAAGGCGGTGACCGCTTCCGGGCTCAGGTCCAGGGTCTGCTCGAAGGCCTGGTCCATATAGGTCGCCAGCGCGGCCTTGGCCGCGGCGGCGTCGCCGGCCGCACCGTGGGCGAAGGCGGGTCCGCCCGCAGCGGCGAGGCCCGCGCCGGCGGCGGCGGACAGGAGAAGACGGCGACGGTCGATCATGGTGGAGCCCCCTGCGATAATGTCAGCCCGCAGTGGAGCCCCGCTCGCGCTATCCGGCAAGTGAAATCGCGGACAGGGACAAGGCTAGACCGGTCTCCTCCCCGCTTCGCGGGGAGGTGGCGCGACGCGCCTTCGGGTCGTGACGGAGGGGCTCTTCACCGCGTCGCCAGCGTCCGTAGGAGTTGCCCCCCGCAAGAGGAAGGAGACGGCGACGCCTACCCTGCCGCCTTCACCGCCGCGGACACGTCCGACACCACCCGTTTCACCAGGGCCTCGTCGTCGCCCTCGGCCATGACGCGGATCAGTCTCTCGGTGCCCGACGGGCGGACCAGCAACCGGCCCGCGCCGTTCAGCGCGGCCTCGGCCTCGGCGATTGCAGCCTTGACCTTGTCGCTGTCCAGCGGCTTGCCGGCGGCGTAGCGGACATTCTCCAGCCGCTGCGGGACCGGATCGAACTGGCGCGCCAGCTCGCTCATCGGCTTCCCGGATTCGACCAGGACGGCCAGCACCTGAAGCGCCGCCATCAGGCCGTCGCCGGTCGTGGCGTGGTCATGCAGGATGATATGGCCCGACTGTTCGCCGCCGATGTTGAAGCCGCCCTCGCGCATCCGCTCCATCACATAGCGGTCGCCGACCTTGGTCCGCTCCAGCGTCAGTCCCTCGGCCTTCAGCTTACGCTCGAGCCCCAGGTTGGACATGACGGTGGCGACCACGCCGCCGCCCGCCAGTCGCCCGCGCCTGGCCCAGTCCAGCCCGACCAGGGCCATGATCTGGTCGCCGTCCACCACCTGGCCCTTCTCGTCGCAGATGATCAGCCGGTCGGCGTCGCCGTCCAGGGCGATGCCGATGTCGGCCCGGTAGCGTTTGACCGCCTCGATCAGAGTTTGGGGATGCGTCGAACCGCACTCCGCATTGATATTGGTTCCATTGGGGGTGACGCCCACGGGGAAGACTTCGGCGCCCAGTTCGAACAGGGTGGTGGGCGCGACCTTGTAGCCGGCGCCGTTTGCGCAATCCACGGCGATCCGCAGGCCCTGCAGGGTCAGCTTCTTGGGGAAGGCCTGTTTGGCGATCTCGATATAGCGGGCCTGGGCGTCGTCGATGCGTTTGACGCGACCCAGCTTGTTCGACGGCGCCAGCCCCTGGTCCAGACCGTCGTCCATCAGGGCCTCGATCTTCAGCTCGATCTCATCCGACAGCTTGTAGCCGTCCGGCCCGAACAGCTTGATCCCGTTGTCGGCATAGTCGTTGTGCGACGCCGAGATCATCACCCCCAGGTCGGCGCGCATCGACCGGGTCAGCATGGCCACGCCCGGCGTCGGCACCGGGCCGAAAGTCCGCACGTCCATGCCCACCGAGGCGAAGCCGGCGACCAGGGCCGGCTCGATCGTATAGCCGGACAGGCGCGTGTCCTTGCCGATCACCACCAGATGGCGCCGGTCGTCGCCGGTGCGGAACAGTTTCCCCGCAGCCAGGCCCACGCGCAGCGCCACCTCGGCCGTCATCGGATAGGTGTTGGCGCGCCCGCGAATACCGTCGGTGCCGAAATATTTCCTGTCGCCCAAGGCGTCGTCCTTCGTGTCGGGTAACGTTCCGAAACCCCTTTTTTGATGCGGTCCGCCTTAAGATTGCATAGACGGCCGATGGGGCTCGATGCGTGGCTTAGCCCCGGATCGCCGCCAGTGCAAAGCGGCGCCCCTCTGTTCCCCTCGTCTGCGGAGTTCCAGCCCATGTGCGGCATCATCGGCGTCACCGGCAATGGACCCGTCGTTCCCCGGCTGATCGACAGTCTGAAACGGCTGGAATATCGCGGCTATGACTCCGCCGGGGTCGCCGCCGTGGTGGACGGCTCGGTCGAACGTCGCCGCGCCCAGGGCAAGATCCGCAATTTGGAAGCCGTCCTGGTCGAAGACCCGCTGAAGGCCACCGTCGGCATCGGCCACACCCGCTGGGCCACTCACGGCGCCCCGACCACGGCCAACGCCCACCCGCACAAGGCCGGCCGCGTCACCCTGGTCCACAACGGCATCATCGAAAACTTCGCCGAGCTGAAGGCCGAACTGGCCGCCGAGGGCCATGTCTTTGAAAGCCAGACCGACACCGAGGTCATCGCCCATCTGCTGGACGCCGAGCTGAACACTGGCCGGGCGCCGCTGGAGGCCTTCAAGGTCACGCTGGACCGGCTGACCGGCGCCTATGCCCTGGCGGTGCTGATCGACGGCGAGGACGATCTGATCCTGGGCGCCCGTCGCGGCAGCCCCCTGGTGGTCGGCTGGGGCGAGGACGAGATGTATCTGGGCTCCGACGCCCTGGCTGTCGGCCCCTTCACCCAGAAGATCTCCTATCTGGAAGAGGGCGACTATGTCGCCGTGACCAAGTCCGGCGCCCAGATGTTCGACGTGTCCGGCCGCCCGGTCGATCGGGCTGTGGTCCAGGTCTCGGCCTCCTCGGCCATGGTCGAAAAGGGCGAATACCGCCACTTCATGGAAAAGGAGATCCATGAACAGCCCGACAGCGTCCAGCATACCCTGTCGGAATATCTCGACCTGGTGACCGGCAAGGCCAAGCCCCAGGCCATCGACTTCGCCGCCCTGGACCGGATTCAGATCGTCGCCTGCGGCACCGCCTTCTACGCCGGCCAGATCGGCCGCTACGCCTTCGAGAAGCTGGCGGGCCTGCCGTGCGACGTCGAGATCGCGTCCGAGTTCCGCTACCGCTCCCCGGCCGTGTCGCAAAGGACGCTGGCGGTCGCCGTCAGCCAGTCCGGCGAGACCGCCGACACCCTGGCCAGCCTGACCTGGTGCAAGGCGCAAGGGTTGAAGACCGCCGCCGTGGTCAATGTCCATTCCTCGTCCATGGCGCGCGAGGCCGAGGTGCTGTGGCCGACCCACGCCGGGCCCGAGATCGGCGTCGCCTCGACCAAGGCCTTCACCGCCCAGGTCGCCGCCCTGCTGGCCCTGGCTGTCGCCGCCGGCGTGGCTCGCGGCCGGATCGACGCGATCCAAGAGGCCGAACTGGTCAAGGCCCTGTTCGAAAGCCCCCGCCTGATCGCTGACGCCCTGCGTATGGACGAGAGCATCCGCGCCGTCGTTCAGGACCTGGCCAAGGCCGACGACGTCCTGTTCCTGGGCCGGGGCGCCATGTTCCCTCTCGCCATGGAGGGCGCGCTGAAGCTGAAGGAGATCAGCTATATCCACGCAGAGGGCTATGCCGCCGGCGAGCTGAAGCACGGCCCCATCGCCCTGATCGACGAAGATACCCCCACCATCGCCCTGGCTCCCCTGGACGACGTTTTCGAGAAGACCGCGTCAAACCTGCAGGAGGTGGCGGCGCGCGGCGGCCCGGTCATCATGATCGCGCCGGAACAGGCCCCCGATCCCCACGGCGCCGGCATCCGCCGCATCCATGCGCCCGACTGCCACCCGCTGATCGCGCCCCTGGTCTACGCCGTGCCGGTCCAGCTGCTGGCCTATTACACCGCCGTCCAGAAGGGGACGGACGTCGATCAGCCGCGCAACCTGGCCAAGTCCGTCACGGTGGAGTGAAGCCCGCCCTCGCGCGCCGGACCGACGGCCGCTCTTGCCAGGGCGTCGATATCGCAGAGACTGATCGACGCCCGGCCGACGCGGATCGCGCCGGTCGCCTGCAGTTCGCCGCCCGCTGTGGAAATCCCCGCGCGGCGCACGGCCAGCAGATCGGCGATATCGCTCTGACGCAGCGGTATTTCCGTAGCCTCGCTTAGGGCGTGAATATCCAGCAGGAGCGAGGCGAGCCGTTCGGTGACCCGGCCCCGCGCCTGGCGCACCACCTCGGCCTTGGCCGCCTCCATCCGACCTCGAAGGTCCGCCATGGCAGTCTCGACCAGGATACCAGGATCGATCGTCGCGATCAGACGGTCGGCCGGAATAGCGGCCTGTCGGCCGTGGGTCAGCCACAGACCTTCCTCTTGCGCGGCCCCTCCGGCGACGGCGTCGAAATTCAGCAGATCACCGGGACCGGCGAGACCCAGGCACAAGGGGCCGCCCCCTCGCCGCGCCACCGCGCCCTCAAGCACCAGGGTGACCAATGGCCGGCCGTCCTGAAGCGAATGGACACGAGCGCCCGGAAAGACCCGCTGGTCACCCGGATCAATCCCTTGGACCGCCAGTTGGGACAGCAGGACGCGCGCGAGATTCGATTCGGACATGAGGCGGATCAAACCCAGGGCGGAGCCCTGCGCGATAACATGGGTTAATCCCTCAGACCGGCTCGTTCTGGAGGCGCAAATAGGTGGCGTCGAACTCGGCGATCTCGGCCAGCCTGTGCCAGTTCACGATCTCCACCTGGCCGCCGGTCCAGTTGACGACGCCCTCGCCGCGAAGCTCGGTGACGAGCCGGCTGACATGGACGGTCGACAGGCCCAGAGCGTCGCCGAGCACGGCCTGGGTCAAGGGCAGTTCGAACCGCATCCCGTCCGCCAGACCCACGGCCTGGAGGCGCAGATAGAGTTCGCACACCAGATGGGCGAGATGGCCCAGGCCGCTGCGCCGCCCCATGGCCACCAGCCACTGGCGGTGAATGGCTGCGTCGACGATGGTGTCCAGCCACAGCAGCCGCATCAGATGCGGCTGGGTTTCCGTCAGCCTGATCAACTTGGCATGGGGCGCGGAGGCGACGACGCAGTCGCTCAGGGCCACCACTCCATGGTCCATCTGTTTCATCAGCAGACTGTGCAGGTCGATGAAGTCGCCGGGCACATTGATCTCGGTGATCTGACGCGACCCGTCGGCAAGGGTGCTGTACCGGGCAGAAAAGCCCGAGATCAGCAGGGTGGAATGCAGCGGGTGCTCGTGCTGACTCACGATGTCGGCCCCGAAGCGAACGTCCCTCGACGGCCCCAGCATGTCCTGCAGCGCCTCGGCCTCGGCCGCCGTGACTGCATCGCGCCGGGCCAGTTTTTCGACCAGGTTGGTGATCTGCGGCTTCACCGGATTGGTGTTCATGCGCCGGCCTTCTTCAGCTTCCAGCCCTCTGGCGGCTTGTCGGAGGCCCTGGCCGTGACGCTGACCACGGCCTGGCCGGCGTCATCGGTGACGATTACGCTGAAGGAGCCGGTGGTCCAGAAGGCCGAGCCGCGATAACGCAGAATCTCGCCCAGTACGGTGACAGCCTCCTCGCGGGCGGCCTCAACATCGGGCAATTCCTCGCCCTGGTCGTCACGAATGCGATCACCGTTCTCGGTGTGGAAATAATAATGCGGCAATCGGGCCTCCAGCGTCAGGTCTGGATGAAGCGGTCGTCACGCCGATTGGTTCAGATCAGGATCCTGTGGTCAGAAGTCGCTGACCTCTGTCCACAGGGTCTGAGCATTTCCGCGCGCGGCGCCCATTCCAGACACTCGTCGAAGCGGCGCAGCGGAGGTCAGGTTTCCGACCGCTGGACGACGATGCCGAACGATGTAGTGGCGAAGCCGAATAGGGCGATTTTCAGCGACGGTTCTTCCGAGTAGGGGGCGATGTCGATGTAGTTGTCGATCAAACCATTGCCCGGCTCAAATGATAGGGGCGCCATACGGTGACCCTTTTTCGCCAATCTGGCCGCAAGAGACTCGAAATCTCGACGGCGAAATAGAACCGTGCCGGCGTCGTCAACCGTCGCGTCGTTAGAAAACAGGTTATACTCTGTTGTGTGGATCGCCCAGCCGCCAGTGACCTGCCCCTGAGTTTTCATCCAGCGGCGACCCGAGTCCCGGCGTTTGTTACGCTTCTCAGCGCGGTGTGAGCAACAGGCCGGGCCGCGCAGCTTTCAAGTCGCGCAGCGGATCGGCCTGTTGCG
>Ga0209643_1001759_pt1 | contig 17669 bp, 14 predicted proteins | sample AutmiccBRH37_all_FD_187383 | JGI IMG/M metagenome (GOLD analysis project Ga0209643, IMG submission 187383) | Deep subsurface microbial communities from Mt. Terri, Switzerland - Autotrophic microbial communities BRH/37_all (SPAdes) (version 2) | ecosystem: Environmental > Aquatic > Deep... | reverse complement strand
AATTCCGAAACAAGGCATTATTTACCTGCCTCTCTAATTCGTTTAACATCGTCCGGTGAAATTGTTTTCCCCTTATTGCCCCAACTCGTTCTCTCATAATTAATTATTTGAGAAATTTCAGTATCTGAAAGATTTCCGCCGAGTGGAGGCATTTCGGAGGCGTATTGAACACCGTTGATTACTTTTCCTTTCAATCCAAAAAGGACAATTTTAATATGCTCATCGGCATTATCGGAATTTACCACTGAAGAATTTACTAAAGGAGGGAAAGCTCCGGGGATACCTTCACCCTTTTGCTGATGGCAGCTTGCGCATGACGAATTGTATAATTTTTCACCTTGATTAAACTCTTTTGGAACTGTTCCCTTCCCTCTTGAAGCAACCGAATTACCTGCTTTTATAGGTGTTTGCCTTAGGTATAATAAATATGCTACAAGATCTTTAGCATCCTGCTTAGCAACAACTACACCATTACGTGGAGCTACATCAGGAGGAAGGGAAACAACATAATCATCGGGATCAATATCATCTTTTATTTCAAAGAGCCATGGATATGCTTGCATAATAGAAGATTTTACCACTGCACGCGGATTATATAGATGGATATAGTGCCAAGTTTCGCTTGGCTGTCTATTCCCTATGTTACTTAGGTCAGGACCTGTTCTTTCGCTTCCGAGTACGGCAGGCGTCATCCTCAAATCGTCTAAAGGTTTTAGATAGGCATAATCTCCGGGTGCTGATGGTCGTCCAAATACTTGATCACTCGCCAGTGGTCTGACTTGCTGTGTATGGCAATATAGACAACCTTCGGAGACATAAACATTTAATCCATTCAATTCATTTGTATTCATCGGTCTTGAACCTTCGATAGGCGGAATATCATTCAGATTGATTGCGGGAATAATTGCTATTATAATCGAGAGTGCAACAAACCCATAGAAAACAAACCCAAAAAGTAACTGATGATTTTTGTGGAAATTAAATTTCATATCGTATCTCCTATCTGATTTTGATTTTGGATCATAATAGGAGCAGGCTTCATTATATAAACATTATATGCGAATATTAAATGAGAAAGGAACATGAAAGTTCCGCCTATAATTCGCCATAAAAGGAAGGGGATCATTAATTCGACAGATTTAATAAATGGCGCCTGTGATATCCATGATTGTCCTTGCATAGTGCCGCCAATCATGAGGGCAAAGCTATAAACCAATAAGCCGATCAAAGCGAACCAGAAATGGATTCCTACAAGTAGGTGAGATGGTTCATTGCCAGTCAACCGAGGAAGCAGTGCATAAATCCCGCCCCAAATAAGGAAGCATACAAATCCATACATTGTAAGGTGTGAATGAGCTACCACATAATTAGTAAAATGCCAGATATCATTTAACGACCTCAATGCTTCTAAAGAACCTTGACCCGAAGCGAGGAAATAGAAAATGACACCAACGAGAAAAAAAGGGAGAGAATAACTTTTGCCTATTGTTCTGAAACTCCCCTTCATGGTTAATAAAAAGTTTGCTGTACCGGCAAATAGAGTTACGAACATTCCGAAACTAAAAACAATTGCAACAGTTTGAAGCGACCAAGGGATGGGACTAAAGACGAAATGGTGCGCACCAATTAAGGAATAAAATACCATTTGAGTCCAAAATGCGAGAACTCCGAGCGAATATGAATAGATCGGTTTATTAAGGAGTTTGGGGAGAAAATAGTAAGTAAGCCCTAAAACCATAGGAGTAAACCACATACCCACTCCCATGTGCATATAATAACCTTGAATTATTGTTTCACCCAAGCTGTATTGATAGAATGGTATGTATGCAATTACGACGACTACGATAGTCCAGATATACGCAGCGAGTATATACCAATTTGATATATATATTTCCTCGGTATTCCTATCAGCGACAGTTTTATAGAGGTTAAATAGATTAGAAGCGATACCTAAGGCGAAAAGAAGCATAACGGGCCAGATAAATTCTCGGTATTCCTGTCCTCCGTTATTAATTCCAAAGGATAAACAGATAACTCCCAAGGCAACCGATACATTTATTACGTAAAGAGCTTGCCTGCTTAATGCAAGGCTGAATAATCTTCTCTGACTAGTTCGAGGGACTACATAGAGGGACAATCCTATCATTGAGAGCGAAGCCCAGCCCCAAAAGACTACATTTGTATGAATCGGTCTTAATCTCCCGAAGGAAAGCACAGAGACTACCCATAGATCGGGATAGGCAAAGCGCAATGCAAGGAACAATCCGATAAGAGTACCAAAGATTAGCCATGCAGTCGAAGAATAGATATAAGAATATATTAATCTCGTTAATTTTTGATCTTCATCAATGATCTCATCTATTTTGCTTTTCTGTGCAACTATCGCCATACAATACTTTCAAGGATTCAAATTAATATTATTTTGTTGTGAATAAGATATTATGTATTATTTATTATAAAAATGACTTAAGTCATTAAAATGTTTTTATTGATATGATAGAGAGTAGGATTTCTCCCGGATACTTGTAATGCGGGGAAAGCAGCAATTTAATGTTTCTATCTTCAAAATCTTTCGGTGAATAAGACAATTATATTGTTTATTTTGGGTATGGTCAAAAATTAAAAGAGAGTAGGTTAATTTAATTCATGATTCTATCTGAGATACCATTATTTTCGGAGCTATCAGTTGAAGAACTAAGAGAGATAACATCCTTCAGCAGATTAGTTAATTATGAAAAAAATCAATATGTTTTTCATGAAGGAGATGAATTTAAAGGAATATTTATAGTTGTAAAAGGACTTGTAAAAATATTTAAGCTCTCCCCTCATGGGAAAGAATATATATTGCATATATTGAGGAAGCCGCATCTATTTGGGGATGTTCCCCTGTTCACGGGTGGTGACTGCCCGGCAAGCGTTCAATGTATGGAAGATACTACATTATTATTCATTCCGAAGAATGAGTTTATGCAACTACTGGAAAAAAATCCGGCTATTAATTTTAAAATAATGTCGGGATTTGCAAGGCGTCTAAAATCGATTAGTATAAAAGCTGAATCCCTGTCATTAAAAGAGGTAATGAACCGGCTGGCGGATTATTTGATAAGGGAGATTGAAAGAAACGGAAGTCAATCATTACCCGAACCATTTGTAAAGCTTGCATTATCGAATCCTACTTTAGCGGCGTATCTGGGTACAATTACGGAGACAATATCACGAGCATTCAAAAAATTAAAAGAGAGTGGAGTGATTGTTACAAAGGGAAAAACCGTATTTGTAAAAGATTATGCAATGCTAAAAAAAATAGCCGAGTGAGATACTCTATCTATTTATTTTCTTTTTTCATTATTTAATTCTTTTAGCAATTCTTTAACACTATGGAAAGGTTTTGAAAGATTCTTATTATCTCTCACATCTTTCATCGTTTTTGAGTCTCAGCATTCGGCGTATATGACTTCTTTTTAATTTCACTTTTATTCATAATAGTTCATTTGTTTTTCTTAAATATATAGGATTGAAATGATATTTGCTAATGTTGAAATTTTGAGAGGGGTTTAAAAGAAGAAATCCGGCTCGGTAACCGGATTTGAGAATGTGGGCAGAGACGGAATCGAACCGCCGACACAAGGATTTTCAGTCCTTTGCTCTACCGACTGAGCTATCTGCCCTAAAAAATAGAATCCAAATATAAGAACATATTTTCTTTAATTCCAAATAAAAATCAGTATTCACAAAGAAAAATTACATTACTAATGCCATTACCGCTTTCTGAACGTGCATTCTATTTTCAGCTTCATCAAATATCACGCTATTTGCCGAATCCGCAACTTCATCGACCACTTCATCACCGCGATGAGCCGGCAGGCAATGCATAAATATATAATCTTCTTTAGCATTTTTTACTAATTCAGGATTGACCTGATAAGATGCGAATTTAGCTTTTCTATCCTGTGCTTCTTTTTCCTGACCCATCGATGCCCATACATCAGTATAAACTACATCGGCATCTTTAACCGCTGCAATAGGATCATCAAGTATTTCCAATTTACTTCCCATATATTTAGCATTAACGAGTGCCGCATCCACGATTTCTTTTTGCGGTTTATAACCCGAAGGAGATGCTATTGAAATATCCATACCTACTTTAGAGCAGCCATTAAGCAAGCTATGAGCCATATTATTGCCATCGCCGATATATGCTAATTTAAGTCCGCGAAGTTCCCTCTTCTTCTCTAAGACAGTAAATAGATCAGTTAATACTTGACAAGGATGTAATAAATCAGTAAGACCATTGATTACAGGTATCGAAGCATACTTTGCCAAATCGATTACGTCCTGATGAGAAAAAGTTCTAATCATAATACCCGATAAATAGCGTGATAATACTTTTGCCGTATCATGAATATTTTCGCTTTTACCGATTTGAAGATCGTTCTGATTAAAATATAGTCCCATTCCGCCGAGTTGATAGATACCAACTTCAAAAGAGATACGCGTACGAGTGGATGGTTTTGCGAAGATCATTCCGAGAGTTTTACCTTCGAGAACACGATGAGGTTTCCCGGTATAATTTTCTTCTTTAAGAGTTTTTGCAACATCAAAAATCTGATAAACTTCTTCAATCGAAAGATCGGCTATCGAAATAAGATCTTTCCCTTTCATATTGATTGCCATAAATAATTCTCCTTTATGGTATAATTTTAGTTCCGAAATTTTCTTTTAATAATTCAGCTTCCGAAGTAATGGTGGCAATCATGCCTCCATTGGAGATAAAATCCATTGCTGCTTTAATCTTAGGACCCATACTGCCGGCAGGGAATTGACCTTCATCCAAATATTTCTTTGCCTCAGCGAGAGTAATAGTATCAAGCTCTTTTTGATCCGGCTTTTTATAATTGATAAATACTTTCGGTACATCGGTAATTATCAAAAATTCATCAGCCTTGATTTCAGAAGCAAGAAGAGCCGAAGCTGAATCTTTATCGACTACTGCTTCGATAGCTTCGAGATATTTATTTTCATGTCTAAAAACAGGGATACCGCCGCCGCCTGCCGCAATGACTATATTCCCCTTCTTCACCAAGTCCCTTATTACTTTTTTATTCATAAGGTCAATCGGTTTAGGAGATGCGACAACTCGTCTCCAGCCTCTTTTACCCGCATCTTCTTTGAATATCCAGCCATTCGCTTTTGATAAAAGATCGGCTTCTTCTTTTAAGTAAAATCTGCCGATCGGTTTAGTAGGAGCTTCAAAAGCAGGGTCCTTAGCATCCACAAGAACTTGAGTAATAACTGCTACAACATTCTTCTTAAATTTAGTTTTAGAAAGAGCATTACGCATCGATCTTTCGATCATATAACCGATACCTCCTTGAGAATCTGCAACGCAGACATCAAGCGGCATCTTTGGAAGATTATACTCTTTATTACCGGCTTCATTACGTAATAAAATATTTCCCACTTGCGGACCATTGCCGTGGGTTATGACAATGTCATAACCCTTTTCGAGCAATGGAATAAGCTTTTCGCAAGTATCGTACGTATTTTGTTCTTGTTCTTCAATAGTGCCGGTTTCGTTGCCTCGCAATAAAGCGTTGCCTCCGAATGCCACGACAGCTATTTTTTTCATAAAATCCCTTTTGCCTTCATCACGGATTCTAAATTGTTTTCACCGATTTCATCTAACTCATACATTACACGAGTAGAAGGTTTATTGATTTTAAGAATACGTCCAAGATCGATTGGAGTACCGATAATCACTGAATCACATTCGGTTTTATTGATTGTCTCTTCAAGGTCTCTCATCTGATCATCGCCATAACCCATTGCCGGAAGAAGAATGCCGATATTAGGATATTTTTCGTAAGTAGCGGTAATCGATTTTACGGTAAATGGACGAGGATCAACTATTGAAGCAGCACCAAGTCTTTCTGCAGCTACTGTACCGGCGCCAAATTTCATTTCGCCATGTGTAAGAGTAGGACCGTCTTCCACTACTAATACATTTTTACCTTTGATAAGAGATTCATCATCGACAGTTAAAGGTGAATTAGCAGGAATAATTATAGCATTAGGATTAACGGATTTAATATTTTCTTTAACGATTTCCACATTCTTAGGATCGGCAGAATCAACTTTATTAATAATAACCGCATCAGCCATTCTTAAAGAAGTATTGCCAGGATAGTATTTCATTTCATGTCCCGGTCTATGAGGATCTGCAACCGTGAAAGTAACGTCAGCTTTATAGAAAGAGAAATCATTATTACCGCCATCCCATAAAATTACGTCAGCTTCTTTTTCGGCTTCTCTTAAGATTGCCTCATAATCCACACCTGCATATATAATACCGCCGAGAGCGATATGTGGCTCATATTCTTCTCTCTCTTCGATTGTACATTCATGTTTATCAAGATCGGAAAGCTCGGCGAATCTCTGAACTTTTTGTTTTACTAAATCGCCATAAGGCATGGGGTGACGGATTGCTACAACTTTTTTACCCGCATCGCGTAATAATTTTACGATCTTACGTGAAGTCTGGGACTTACCGCAGCCGGTTCTTGTTGCAAGTACCGCAACAACCGGTTTAGTAGAAGCCACTTCAGTTTCGGCAGCACCCATTAAACGGAATGATGCACCTGCAGCATTTACTAATGATGCCTTTGTCATTACATATTCAAAAGTTACATCTGAATAAGCGAAAACAACTTCATCAACTTTTAAGTCTTTGATTAATTGCGGAAGTTCCTTTTCTTCATAAATTTTGATACCATTAGGATATAAATCCCCTGCTAATTCGGTAGGATATACTCTTCCATCGATATTCGGAATCTGAGTAGCCGTGAAAGCTACGACGTTATAAGCTTCGTTACCTCTAAACCATACATTAAAATTATGAAAGTCGCGGCCTGCGGCTCCCATGATAATTACATTTCTGCGTTCCATTATTACTGCTCCTTGTTATATTGTTATTATTCAACTGTAACACTCTTTGCTAAGTTTCTGGGCTGATCCACATTCAAGTCCTTCTTAACCGCAATATGATATGCAAGTAATTGCAATGGAATTACGGAAAGGATTGGACAAAGCAGATTAGCCGTATTAGGAATCTTAATGCTATGATCCACGAGTGAATCGATTTCATCATCGTTCTCTGATGCGATAGCAATGATTCTGCCATTTCGTGCTTTCACTTCCTGGATATTGCTGAGTACTTTTTCATAAACAGCATCCTTAGTAGCGATAACAACTACGGGCATATTATCATCGATTAAAGCAATTGGACCATGCTTCATTTCGGCAGCGGGATAACCCTCTGCATGAATGTAGGAGATTTCCTTTAATTTAAGTGCACCTTCTAATGCCACGGGGAAATTATATCCTCTTCCGAGATAAAGAAAATTTGTAACGTCCTTATACTCTTCTGCTATCAATTCAATAGCGTCATTGAGTTTAAGAATTTCTTTTACCTTTTCAGGGATATCTCTCATTTCCCGCATGATATATTGACCCTCAGTGATACTGAGATGCCTTCTGCGTGCAACAAGGAGAGTGATTAGTGCTAATACAACAAGTTGGGATGTAAAAGCTTTTGTAGATGCGACACCAATTTCAGGTCCGGCATGGATATAAACACCTGCATCAGATTCCCTCGCAATTGAAGAGCCGACAACATTACAAACACCGAGACACAAAGCACCTTTCTTCTTTGCCTCTTTGAGTGCTGCAAGTGTATCAGCCGTTTCACCGCTTTGGGATATGAATATTACAGTATCATTCTTATTAATGATTGGATGACGATATCTAAATTCGGAAGCATATTCCACTTCTACGGGAATGCCTGCATATTGCTCGAGCATATATTCGCCTACAAGAGCTGCGTGCCACGAAGTGCCGCAAGCAGAGATAAGAATACGATCAGAATTAGCAATTCGATCTTCAAATCCTTGAAGACCTCCAAGTTTAGAGATACCTTCATCTTCGAGTAAGCGACCGCGCATAGAATTAAAAAGTGAATCCGGCTGCTCCATTATCTCTTTAAGCATATAATGGGGATAACCGCCTTTTGTAATCGATTCTATATCGAGATCCACCTGCTGGATTTCTTTAATAATATCTTCATCGGTGATATTTTTAGCGTGGAAATGATCACGATAAACTTCAACGATTTCATTATCATCCAAATAGACTATCCTATTGGTGTGTGCAATCAGTGCATTTACATCGGAAGCAATATAATTTTCGTTTTCACCAATTCCGAGAACGAGTGGTGAACCTTTACGAGCCACAACTATTTTATCGGGTTCTTTTTGATAAATAACCGCGATACCATAAGTGCCTTCCACTTCATTAAGAGCGAAGCGAACTGCTGTGGCAAGTTTGAAATTCTTTTTTAAGTAACGATCGATAAGATGAACAACAACTTCGGAATCTGTTTCGCTTACGAATGAATAACCTTCTTTCATAAGAGCTTTTTTAATGGAAGCATAATTTTCAATAATTCCATTATGGATTAAGAACAGATTTTTATCGGCATTAAGATGAGGATGAGCATTCACCATACTCGGCTCGCCATGAGTAGCCCAGCGTGTATGCCCTATTCCGAGATTAGAAATAGTTCCTTTTGAATTAACTAATTTTTCTAATTCGCTTACTTTACCTTTTGTTTTTATAGATTCGCAGGAGTCTTCATGAATAACTGCAATTCCTGCTGAGTCATAACCTCTATATTCGAGTCTTTTAAGACCGTCAATTAAAATTGGTACACAATTTTTGCTTCCAATATATCCAACTATACCGCACATAATTTCTCCTTGATTGAAAAAATATTAACGCAATTGCGGCGAAGTTAGAGATCCGGGCAATGGCGCAATAAAAGCCCATTAAGCTTTTGAAAGTAGAATTTGTTTTCTTTCTTGAGGTCTGTCATAAAATTTGTTTATTAATCAATCCTTCAAGTTCTTGAATTTTTAGGAAAAATACAAGGGAAGAATAAAATAATTTCAGATCGCTTATGTTCACTTAATTTTTAATTGCATAGGGATATGATTCTTCACGATTCTGGAATGAAAGAATATCCGGTTTTTGAATAATTCCTTTATCTAAATTTATTGCGCGGCGGATAGTCTCATTTTCTTGCCAACTTTCGTATCCTTTTATTACATCGGGCAAATGAACAAGCAGAGCGGCAGAAATAGAGCGCGAGGCACTTTCCCAAAGATAACTTGGTGTATGATCGACTGCGTAATAATCTATCTTTCCTACTTTGAACATAGGATTCTTAAACGAAGTCGGTTTGGCAAAAGAAAATCCCATACCTTCATCGCAGCTTACATCAATAATTAAGCATCCGGGCTTGAGATCGGATATTTCATCTTCTGCAACGAATAGCATCGGATTACTTGGCTCTTGCAAGATACCATTAACTATAATATCGGATTGATTAATCAAGTCAGCTAATGGATATTCTGTTCCGTCATGCTCGACGACTATCATGCGAGCTTCACCTTCATGTCCATCACGAATACGAACATAATGACAATCAAGTACTTCTTCTCTTACTTCATGATCGGGACGTTGGATGCAAATCGTAATATCGGTAAATCCACGAGCTTTAAGCGCATAGATTGCTCCTCGGCTAACGGCTCCAAAACTAAAAATTATTGCTTTGCGCGAATTTCCGTAATGTCCATCGATTCCTTTTAATTGCAGTGAATGAATCACTCCGCAGTATCCTGCCATTTCGTTATTTTTATAGAATGTATGTCGTCCGATTTGATCATTAGGACCCCAGACGAACATATCCTCAAATGCAATGAGAGTTTGTTTACGGTCGATTGCAGCTTGAGTATGAGCAATCTGTTGGACACAATGAGGATAACCCCAAAGAATTCCGCCTTCTTTCAATTCCTCGAAATCTTCGGTTACCGGTTTGGCGAGAATCACATTACCGAGATCGGCAAGTAATTCATGTCGTGAGGCAGTGCCACCTGAAAGATATGCTAATTCCTCATCTGTGATATCAAAAGGTTTGCCATAACCCTCCTCAAAAATCAATTGTCGTCTTATATCTTCGGGAAGGCGCATTAGGTGATCGGGGTGAATCGGGATTCGTCTTTCATCCTCTTTTTTCGATGTACCAATTACTCCAAATTTTAATTTATTCATATATTCTCCTATTTTAGAAATTCATAATCAATTGATATTCATTATTTCACGTATATCGGTGTTTAACTTTAATATAAGATAATTATCATTCAAATGCTTCATTTCAAAGGGATTATTTTTGTTAGGTGATTTCGAAATTCTATTTCGAGTAACATCCGGAGTAACCCCTCATTCATTTTATGTTGAGACATATAAGATACGCTACTTACTATCCCCTGAGAATTACCATCTGACTCATAATCAGATGGCTAATAATTATTTCGATATGAAAAAGAATGGAGTGATTTTGAATTGCAAGTTCTAATAAGATGAATTATATTTGTTGACTAAATAGTTTTAAGAAGTAATAAAATGCACCCGTAGCTTAATTGGATAGAGCATCTGACTACGGATCAGAAGGTTCGGGGTTCGAATCCCTGCGGGTGTACTAAATAACCTCGTTTTTTATCCCGAAAACGAGGTTTTTTCTTTTAAACCCTCCTATCATGTCCGAGATTGTTACTAAAATTGTTACTAATCTTACATTGCGAGATTTGTTTTTTCATCTCTCTTTTCGATGCCTTTGAATATATCCAGTTTATTTAGGTCTTCTTCTATTCTGAATAATTTTTCTGACATAAAATTCCGGTATCCCAAGACCGTTTTCAGGAACCGATACTTCAATCGAGTTGTTATCATTCCAATTTGTTCTTGTCTTTAATTACTTTGATTGACTGTCTAATATTGTAATCTATTTTGCTTTCGTTTATAGGAATAGATTTTTCATTTGAATTTCCTTTTTATTTACTTCCTATGTTAGGAATATACTTAACATAATACAATGAGCTTTTACAATTCTTTTAACAATAAACAAACTTAAAATAAATGAGAAAAGGAAAACTTGTCTATTCCGGATTAGAAATTTCTGCTCAGATAGTTGAACAAGGACCTTCAAGATCAAGCCATTTTATAAAAAGGATGTAACCCATTTTTCATCCTTATGATCGATAGTTTTCCTACTCTTTATTCCGCATCTTACATAATAAATATAGAAAGATATGGTGAGAAATTGTATTGGTTAATCATTGAATTAATCATTGAATAAAATTAGATCGAAAAGGAGGAATATATTTGTCAGAAACTCAGGATGTAAATATTGAAAAGGGAAAAAATGATAGTCAAATTCTCAAGACGGATTCAATCATTGGAAAATTCTTTTCAGAAGCCTATTCAATTACTTTTTTTACTATTCGATTCTTAAAAGAAGTTATAAAGCCGCCTTATGAGTTTAATGAAATTATGAAACAGTCTTTTCTAATAGGTTATAAATCACTTCCATTAATTGCTATAACGGGATTTATTATAGGGCTAGTCCTTACAATACAATCAAGGCCTACGCTTGCAAAGTTTGGAGCTGAATCGTGGCTTCCTGCAATGGTGGCGGTTTCACTAATTAGAGAAATAGGGCCTGTTATTACTGCATTAATCTTTGCAGGAAAAGTCGGTTCCGGAATAGGAGCTGAATTAGCTTCAATGAAAGTAACCGAGCAAATAGACGCGATGCAGGTATCTGATACAAATCCATGTAAGTATCTTGTAGTTACAAGAGTTCTATCAGCGACATTAATGCTTCCAATATTAGTAATCTTTGCAGATGCAGTTGGATTGCTCGGATCTTTTGTAGGGGTTAATAAAAAGGGAAATGTAAGTGCCTACTTTTATTTTTCTCAGGTATTCCAAAGTCTCGCATTCGCTGATCTTTTTCCAGCGATAGCTAAAACATTTTTCTTCGGATTTGCAATTGGACTAATAGGTAGTTATAAAGGATACAATTCTACTAAAGGTACAGAAGGTGTTGGAAAAGCGTCTAACTCGGCAGTAGTATTTGCATCCTTGATGGTTTTTATAATTGATATGATAGCAGTTCAGATTACAAGTTTACTTCAATAAAATTTAATCGGTTTAATAATGACAGATAGCGAGATAAAAATAAAAAGCAGTATCGATAATAGTCCGGAAGAAATAGTTGTTGAGATGCAACATCTAAAAAAATCATTTGGTAATAATGATGTGCTCAAGGATATCAATCTGTGTATTAAGAAAAGAGAAAACCTGGTAATACTAGGACAATCGGGAACGGGTAAATCTGTACTTATTAAGTGTATTGTAGGATTAATAGAAATTGATAATGGCAAGCTTATAATATTTGGCAAGGATGTATCGGAATTAAAACAGAAAGAATTAATTAAAATTTATAGAAGAATCGGGTTTCTTTTTCAAAGCGGCGCATTATACGATTCAATGTCGGTAAGAGAGAATCTTGAATTTCCTTTAAGACGGCAGATAGACTCAATGAAGAAAGAGGAACTGGATATTCTAATTCAAGAAGCTTTGCATGAAGTAGGGCTTGATGAAGCAATCGATAAGACGCCTTCGGAACTTTCCGGAGGTATGCGCAAAAGATTAGGTTTAGCCCGTACCTTGATTTTAAGACCAGAAATTATGCTTTACGATGAACCTACAACGGGACTTGATCCCATAACATCAAAAGAAATAAGCAACTTAATAATTGCAGTACAAGAAAAATATCATACTTCATCTATAATTATCACACACGATATTGAATGCGCCAGACTTACGGCAAATAGAATTATTGTTCTTAAAGATGGCGTATGCGCTGCAGAAGGATCGTTCGAAGAACTAGAGAAATCAACTTACCCATGGATAAGATCCTTTTTCGAATAACATTTAAGAGATAACTGAAGGCAAATAAAATGGAAAAAAATAGTACAAATAAAATTAAACTAGGAATATTTATTTCTCTGGGAATGCTGATTCTCATTTTAGGGGTCTATTTTATCGGGGAGCGTCAGCAGATGTTCAGAAGCACTTTTCGTTTGAATGGAGTATTCAAAAATGTTTCCGGACTTCAAATTGGTAATAATGTTCGATTGTTGGGCGTTAACGTCGGAACCATCGATAATATTACAATTATTAGTGATACCTTAGTAAATGTAGAAATAATGATTGATGAAGATGCACGGCAGTTTATAAAGAAGGATGCCATAGCAAGTATCGGTTCTGAGGGACTTATGGGAAATAAGGCGTTAATAATAAATCCCGGAACAGGGAGAAAAAAGAGAATAGAAAACGGCGGTTTGATTGCTACAAGTATGCCAATTGACATCGATAGTATATTGTCAAAGGTAAAAACAACTATTGATTACACAGCTGAAATCACCGGTGATTTAGCAAGTATGACCAAAAATATTGAATCGGGGAAAGGAACAATAGGAAAATTAATAATGGATCAGGAGTGGAGACAAAAATTCGAATCTACTTTCACTAATTTGGAAAACGGCTCTGATGATTTTAGAACCCTAATGGCTAAAGCGAATGATATTGATGATCTATTATTATCAATTAAAGAAACAATGGCAAATACCTCAAATATCACAAAAAACCTGGCGAGTATCACAAATAACCTTGAATCGGGAAATGGAACTGTTGGGCGTTTATTAATGGATCCGACAACTGCCAATAATATTGATTCAACTTTTATTAGTCTGAAAGATAGTGCGGTAGGTTTGAAATTACTCATGGAAAAAGCAAAAAGGAGCTGGCTGCTATGGGGTTTTTAGTGGGATTTAAGGTTACTGAAAAGTTCTTTATAACAAAACTCAGAATTGATTGGAGTCGACATTATCCCGGGTTATTATCGCACCTTCCAGAGGCATTACGCACTTTGCCCATATTATTTCAAATACGCTAAGAGCTTCCATCAGATCTGGTAATCTTTGATATCTTTTAAGTACTGTAATTGCTCTTGAACAGTATTTTTCTTGCTCACATAGTTCAATGTTAATTCGTCTTGAAGAATTAGATTTAATCGATAATAAAAAACGAAAAGAACTTACTATTGATATTATTAAAGAAGCTAAAAATTTTGGTTATGATACTTCTATATATTTAGCCTGAAATGACGGACTTGTTATTGGTGATTATGGAGTAAAAGCAATAGGACTTTTCGATAAGGAGATATATTCTTATTCTCACAATCTTAGCTTGATGAAAGATCCAGGAATCGATTTAGCAGCTTGAAGAATATGTTTTGATATTTTTAATGAAGAATTAAATTCGCATTATTCTCTCCTTCCGTAGTTATTATCTATTAAGAATTTTTCTGTTGCTATCCCCTGTTTTAGAAATGATTTATTTTACCTTATTTCTTTTTTTTCTATATAATAGCTTTTCATCCGATTGCTTCCATTTTAATAGAAGCTACTCTCTTATTAAGTTTAATATTCATTAGATTTATAGTTTTCTCTAATAAGTAAATCAACTTACCAATTAAGCATAACCGATGCCTGAAGCATACTATCATTATAATTGAGTCCCCCGCCTGAAAGGTCTTTATAGTTGGAAATATTTCCTTGCAATTGGAAACGTAGCAATTTTGAAATCATAATATTAGTTCCAAGAGTAACCATCACGCGCTTTGTTAAGCTTTCCTCATTAGAGATTGTTCCGCCTAGATTAGCGGAAATACTTTCGCTTAACTGATAACTCCCATTGAGATCAAATTCGGTTAAATTACTTGAGATAGAGAGTATTTTAGATTGAGACAAACTAAAGGTCGAGCTCAGTGAAAGCGGAAATTCAAAATTAAGATTTTGATTAATCATATATGATGTATTTGAAAATTCGGTAGAGGTATTACCGAGCATGGAGTTCTGCGATTGAGTATTAAATGAGAACATTGTTGATGCATACATACCTGAAAATTGATAGGAATAACCGGTCATGAATGAGAACGAATCGAATGTGTTTTTCATCTGTAGCGTAACGAGAACATTATCGTTTCTTTGTGAATATGGGGAATAATTAATTTGGAAAAACGGCAGCTTTGGGAAATAGAATCCTAGATTAATTCCGAACGATGTTGTAGTCGTAGTAGATTGTTTCCAATTGATTAGATTATCATGATAAACTCTAAAGAATGTTTTCAACGTTATTTTCTTTTCTGCTATTTTCTGATCGAACTTTGCATCAAATTGAAATTGATCCTGTCGTAAATTTGGTGCTCCCAGAGATATAAATCCGGGACCGATTCTATTTACACCTAATGAAAAATATGTGGCAGTCGCCTGATTATTAAAAGCAATTTTCCCTTTCCAAGCGTAATCAAATGAGGTACTTAGCTTCGGAGTTAATAGATCGTTAATAAAACCCGGAATCGATCCGCTTGTAAAATCTGCATCATTCAAATTTCGTGTTAATCCGGATACCGCTCCCTCTCCATCAATCTCAATTAATTTATTAAATAAATTGAGTTTACCTTCAGAACCGAGCACCACATTTTCTTGAGGTGTTAATGATAAATTGGAAGGACTTACTTGAATCGAATTGGGATCATCTTTCATTTTTACGGCAGATAAAAAGAAATGAGTATTTTCTTTTTCACCGAATCCAAATTGACCGGATAAAAATGATCTTTTAAACGAAACATCATTGATACCATCCAGATTATTTCCCACTGCCACAGCGAAGTATAATATTCCGAGTTGGTAACCAAGATCCAATCCATTAACGGGCACACCATTAACTGTGAAATCTGAATATGTTGGATATGTTCTTCCAATTCCGAGCGTTTTAATATTTAGAAAAAACTTCTCCGCCGGAGAAATTAGCCCAAGTTTTTCCGCATTATCAACAAGTTTAGAAGGATCATTTAATGTAGCGGGATCAATTTTTCCTAAAGTTGAATCGGCTGAAGAGATAGCCGAACTTGCTTTCTCTGAAATGCGTTCTTTAATCTTTGATTTCAAGCGTTCGATATCAAGAATAAATGAAACACTGTTCAAACTTTGCCGGCTCGAATTATTTAATGAACTCAAATAGATATTGAGCCCGAATGGAATATCGTAAACTGACAGACGGGGATTAATTTCAAGAGTCTTATAAGTAGAAGGAAGCTGGGAAAATTGTGGCGGTTTGCTATTCGATACGATTGCCAATTTTGCATCACCCGAAAATACCAATGCACCGGGAGTGCTTAAGATATCTATTGGAGGAGTGTTCCTAAACATGCTTAGAGCAGAAGCTCCTGAACTTCTAATTGAGAATGAGGATAAACCTGAAGGCAAACCCGATTTATCAAAAAAGCCGGACGAACTGTATTGAACAGTTCCGGCATTACTTACATCATACCTTATCTTACTCTCCTCCCCACCCTGAATTTCAAATGATCTTACTTCACTCTCCTGAATTTTGAAATCACCTGCAAATGCTTCCACTGACCAAGCGTATTTTCTGCCCGGCATTAATGGTTGTGCGGCAATCGGATATCGTATTGTGGTTGTGGATAAATTAAACGATTGATAATAAAGAGGATTTGAAGCCATTGCCGAATGGACGGATTGATTCCCGTAAATTTCCACAATTTTTAATCGGTAGCTAATTCTTGCACCGGGTGGAACGGGAATGGGCGGAAGCCATGAAAAAATAACGATGGGGCTATTTTTGCTCCTATTAACCGGCTTCTTATTATTATCTGTTAACTTCTTTGGGTCACCAACAACTTCATCCCAATCATAATCCTTTTTCTTTTTCAAGTCGCCAACAGCTTCATCCCAATCTCTATCTTTTTTCTTTTTAGATATTTCTGATGTAGAATCTTCCCATTGTGTATCCGTAGTTTGATCAATTTCTGCATCTTCATTGAAATTATCTCCTAAAATCTCACCATCCATAGGAGAAACCAATTCCATACGATTAAAATTTTCAATATTAACCGAAATGCAATCAGTAGCAATCTGCTTTCCATCTGCTGCATCTATAACGGCGATGCAAATATTATAGCTACCGGATGGCAGTCCGCCGGTGTTAAGAATAATATCTTTGTAGCGGCTGTTCGATTCGCTTACGGAGAAAGGACCGAGATCGCGTCCTGAGACAGCTTTCACTCCTTTCTGAAGTGTGATTATAGAAGAAGTAGCTTCGATAACCTTCCCCTGCAAAGATTCCGTAGCAGTTCCTATTAAATAAACATTTATGGGTCTATCACCGCCATTGATAAGAACAATTTTCCAAAACTCCTCCACTTTAAACTGATAAGGCGGGGGCTGCTGAAGTTTAACAGAAACTTGAGCAAATGTCGATATGGCAGCTATAAAAAACAGTAATAAAATTTTATATATTTTCATTTCATTTTCCTTAAATATTTATGATGTCAGAATCCGCATTATTCTCCGACATTGAACTACTTCCCCTACTCAATATTTTTACCAAGTACATTACTCATTTTAGATTGACCGCCGTCTTCCGTAATAACTTTTATTGCATAGTAATTTTCTTTATTCACGTTCTTATCGGTATAAGATTTTTCTTTAGTCGTATCATATTGTTGTAATTTCCCTTTATCGTCCCTCTTATAGATCATAAAAACGTGTTCTGCCTTTAGAGGAGGATATTCCCATTTAAGAATGATATTTTTCTTTTCCACATCTATACTAAATTTTTCA
>Ga0209643_1001757_pt1 | contig 17712 bp, 20 predicted proteins | sample AutmiccBRH37_all_FD_187383 | JGI IMG/M metagenome (GOLD analysis project Ga0209643, IMG submission 187383) | Deep subsurface microbial communities from Mt. Terri, Switzerland - Autotrophic microbial communities BRH/37_all (SPAdes) (version 2) | ecosystem: Environmental > Aquatic > Deep... | reverse complement strand
CGTCCAGGGCCACGACGGTGGTGGTCGTCATCCCCTCGTGGTCGGCTTTCATCACCTTCCAGTGGGCGTGGCCGCGGGCGGCGACCTGGGGGCTGTGGGTGACGACCAGGACCTGGGCGCCGGTGGACAGGCGTTTCAGGCGCGAGCCGACGGCCTCGGCCACGGCGCCGCCGACGCCCTGGTCGACCTCGTCGAAGATCATGACCGGCTGGCGCATGTCCTCGCGGCTGGCCAGGGCGGCCTTCATGGCCAGGGCGAAACGGGCCAGTTCGCCGCCCGAGGCGATGGCGTCCAGCGGGCCGAAGTCGGTTCCGGCGTTGGTGGCGATCTGGAAGCGGACGGTCTCGACCCCGTCGGGGCCGCGCCGGCCCTCGATCGGCTCCAGCGCCACGCGGAAGCGCGCGCGTTCCAGCTTCAGCGGGCCCAGTTCGCCCATGACGGCGGCGGTCAGGCGGTCGGCCGCCGCCTCGCGCGCCGAGGTCAGGAATTCGGCGGCCAGGTCATAGGCCTCGGTCGCCTGGGCCACGTCGCGGCCGGCATTGGCCAGGGCTTCTTCGCCGTCTTCGATCAACCGCAGCTGTTCGCGCAGGCGGATGCGCAGGCTGGGCAGGGCGTCGACGGTGGTGTGCAGCTTGCGGGCGGCGGCGCGCAGGGCGAACAGCCGTTCCTCGGCCTTGTCCAGACGGCCGGGTTCGTAGTCGAAGGCGTCGGCGGCGGCGTCCACGGCGGCGACGGCCTCAGCCGCCTCGACCATGGTGCGGTCGATGGCCTCGACGGCGGCAGACAGTTTGACGATGACCGGGTGGTCGCCCTCGGCCCCCGCCTGGCCGGCGCGTTGGCGGGCGTGTTCGACGGCGCGCAGGGCGGCGCCCAGTTTCTGGCTCAGCTTGTCGCCGCCCAGCTGGGTGCGGGCGTCGGCGAGATCGGCGATGGCCTTTTCGGCGGCGCCCAGCAGGGCGCGTTCGCCGGCCAGTTCGGTTTCTTCGTCGGCGCGGGGGTCCAGAGCGTCCAGTTCGGACAGGTTCAGGCTGATCTCCTCCAGCCGGGCGGCGGCGTCGGCGGCCTGGGCCTTCAGCTCGGCCAGTTTCGCCTCGGCGGCCTTGAGCTTGACCGAGGCGGCGGCGACGCCCTGGAGCTGGGGCTGCAAGCCGCCATAGGCGTCCAGGGCGCCGCGATGGGTGCGCCAGTCCAGCAGGCCGACGGTTTCGTGCTGGCCGTGGACCTCGACCAGGGCGGCGCCGATCTCGCGCAGGGCCGTGACCCCGGCGGGCTGGTCGTTGACATAGGCGCGGCTGCGGCCGTCCGCGCCCAGAACGCGGCGCAGGATCAGATCCTCGCCCGGCTGGACCTCGAACCCCCGGTCGGCGATCAGGGCCAGCAGGTCCGGGTCGTCCGGCGCGCTGAAGATTGCAGTCGCGACCGCCTGTTTGGCGCCCTTGCGAACCAGACCCGCGTCGCCGCGCCCGCCCAAGGCCAGACCCAAGGCGTCGAGAATGATCGACTTGCCCGCCCCCGTCTCGCCGGTCAGCACGGTCAGGCCGCTGTCGACGTCGAGATCGAGCGCATCGACCAGGACGACGTCACGGATGGAGAGGGCGGTCAGCATGGGCGCACGCGATTCGGCATGGAGCGCAGTCTAATGCGGCGCGCCGGAAATGGGATCAAAGACCGGAGGCCCGGCGCAGGGCGGCGTTGATGCCCGACTGCCACCCTGGCCCCTGGGCGCGCCAGTGCTCCAGCAGATCGGCGTCCAGACGCAGGGTGACCTGCTGCTTGGGCGCGTCGGATTTCGGCCGGCCGGGGGACCGCTTGAACTGGTTCAGAACCGACTCAGGCAGAACCTCGCGGGCGGGGCGAAGTTCAGCGGCGCGCTCTGCGGTCAGCTCAGGCGCGTCGTCCTCGTCAAGAGGAACAGTTTCCCAATCTAGCTCTCGCTTCGCCATCTGATCAGCTCCTTTGTCCGCGCCCGACGAAGACTGATGGCCCGGACGTCGTCGCCTCGGACCGTGAATGTCAAAGCATAAAGCCGACCGTCCACATATCCGTAGGCGTTGAAGCGGGTCTCTTGATAGTCCCTTCGGTTGTCCTGCCTGACGAAGGCGGAAGCCAAATCCATCTCTTCCGCCAAGCGCAAGGACACGCCGTGCTTCGCGATGTTGGCCTCATCCTTCGCCGGGTCGAAGACGATCATTTATGTAGTTACATAAACCTGACCGTCAAGGGCGTGATCAGCCCGGGATGATCCGCTGCAGCCAGGATTCGCGCTTGGCCTCGGGCGCCGCCTCAGGCGTCTGGCCGTTTTCGGTCAGCAGGGCGTAGGCCTCGGCGTACCAGGGGCTGCCGGGGAAGTTGTAGCCCAGGACGGCGCCGTTGCGCATCGCCTCTTCCTTCAGGCCCAACTGCAGATTGACCTCGACCAGGCGGTAAAGGGCCTCGGGCGTGTGCGAGGTGCGCTGGAACTCGGGGTTGGCGATGACGGCCTTGTAGCGGTTCAGGGCGGCCAGAGGCTGGTTGGCGCGCTGGTAGAAGCGGCCGATGTTCATTTCCTTGCCGGCCAGCTGGTCGTTGACCATGTCGATCTTGACCGCGGCGTCGCTGGCGTAGGCCGTGCCCGGATAGCGGCGCGCGACATCCTTCAGACCGGCCAGGGCGGCGGTGGCGTAGCCTTGGTCGCGACCCACGTCGGTGATCTGTTCGAAGTTGCAGACCGCCCTCATGTAAAAGGCGTAGGAGGCCGACGGATTTCCGGGGAACAGGGCGATGAACCGGTCCGCGGCGGCGATGGCCTCGGCGTAGTTGTTGTTCTGGTAGTAGGCGTAGATCTGCATCAGGATCGAGCGGCGCGCCCAGTCCGAATAGGGATGCTGGCGTTCCACCTCCTGGAAATAGTCGACGGCGTCGGCCCAGCGGCGCTGCTCCAGGCGCTGATAGCCGGTGTTGTACAGGGCTTCGACCGGCCGTTCTTCATAGGCCAGCTTGGGACGCGAATTGCCGGCGCAGCCAGAAATTGTCAGCGCGGCGACCGCCGCGGCCATCAGCACCAGGCCGGAACGGAACTTGGAAACGGACAAGGACGACCCCATGACGAGCGGAGACAGGCCTGCGGCCAAGCCTCCGGAAACGAACGCGGCGATCTCTAGCACCCACGACCGGGCCGCGCCATGCCGACGAAAACTCTCCGCACACGACTTGCCCTGCCCGGCTCCGCTGGTAAAGAGCGCGCCAACCGACACCCGTTCATGGGGGTCGGATGACGGCGAAAGGATGACCAGCCGATGAAGCTGCTCTCAGGCAACTCCAACCGGGCCCTTTCACAGGCCATCGCGGACCACCTGGACGGTCCCCTGACCAAGGCCCAGGTCAAGCGGTTCGCCGACAACGAGGTCTTCGCGGTCATCGAGGAAAATGTCCGCGGCGAGGACGTCTTCATCCTCCAGTCGACCAGCTACCCGGCCAACGACAATCTGATGGAGCTGCTGATCATCACGGATGCGCTGGTGCGCGCCTCCGCCCGACGGATCACGGCCGTCATGCCCTATTTCGGCTATGCCCGGCAGGATCGGAAGACCGGCGGCCGCACGCCGATCTCGGCCAAGCTGGTCGCCAACCTGATCACCCGCGCCGGCGCCGACCGGGTGCTGACCATGGATCTGCACGCGGGCCAGATTCAGGGCTTCTTCGACATTCCGACCGACAATCTGGTGGCCACCCCCGTGTTGGCCCAAGACATCCGCGAACATTATGTGCGCGGCGACGATCTGATGATCGTCTCGCCTGACGTCGGCGGCGTGGTGCGCGCCCGGGCGCTGGCCAGCCGCCTGAACGCCGACCTCGCCATCGTCGACAAACGCCGTCCCAAGGCGGGCGAAAGCGAGGTCATGAACATCATCGGCGACGTGGAGGGGCGGCGCTGCATCCTGTTCGACGACATCGTCGATTCCGGCGGCACCCTGGTCAACGCCGCCAAGGCCCTGATCGATCACGGCGCGACCGAGGTCTCGGCCTATATCAGTCACGGCGTCCTTTCGGGTCCCGCCGTTCAGCGGATCACCGACGGCCCGCTGAAAGAACTGGTGATCACCGACTCCATCGAACAGCCCCACGAAGTTTTGAACTGTTCCAAAATCCGCACGGTTTCCGTCGCTCCGCTCATCGGCGAAGCTATCCGCCGGATCGCGAACGAAGAATCCGTGTCGAAGTTGTTCGATTAATCTTCGGCAAACCGCTTTCGGCACGTTATAAGCGCCTTCAAGTACGCGCCCCTGCGGGGGCTTTCAGTATTCTGTGGACGTGCACTATGCCCAAGGCCTTCATGACCCGCGGCCTGTCGATCGCCGCCCTCGCGGCAGCCGCCCTTCTGGCGAGCTGCAGCACCAAGGAACCCGAGGCGCCCCCGCCGCCTCCGCCGCCCCCGCCGCCCGTCACGCTGAACGAAGGCGTCGCCCAGGCGGCCTCCATCTATGTGGCCTTCCTGCGGGAGGCCGAGACCATCCAGCCCGGCGGCTTCCCGGACGCGGAATCCATTCAGGCCGCCATCCGCAAGGGCGCGTCCTATGAACCGGCCCAGCTGTCGCGCGGTCTGATCGCCTATGGGTCCATCATCGCCCTGCAGTCGCCCGAGTTCGTCGCCGGCGTGCGCCAGTTCGCCGTCGATCCGGCCCAGCGTCAGGAAATGGTCGCCCGCATCGTCGCCGACCCGGCCTATGCGGCCACCCTGCCCGGCGCCGATGCGGCCGCCGGCCTGATCGCGGCGACCATCGGCAAGGACGCCACCGCGATCCGCGCCATCGCCGAGGCGGTGGAGGCCGACGCCTATACGGTGCAGGAGCGGAATGACCCGCGCCGCCGCTGGGCCACCACCCATATTACGAACCGAGAAGTGAGGCTCGAGGGCGCCAAGACCCTGTCGGCGGCGACCATGCTGCCGTCCGCCGAGGAATCCAGCCGTCTGTTCACCGCCGCCAATACCGGCCAGGGGCTGGACGTCGAGACGTCACGCAAGGCGCCGCCTTATACGCCGGCCGTGACGCGGTCGCTGGCGATCGCCGCCCTGGCGTCGCTCGGTGCGGCCGGCGACGATGCGCGCGCCAATACCGACGCCCTCGTCGTCGAGGCGAACAACGAATTCTGCCTGAACATGTCCAAACTGATGCTGTTCCAGTGCCTGGCCGCCTCGCGTCCCAGCTATGAGGACATGTTCTGCCTGGGCCGCCATATCGCGCGCGACCTGGCCACCTGCACCACCCAGGCCGTCGTCTCGCCCCAGGTCTCGGTCGGCGATCTGCTGGACGCCGGCGCCGAACCGCCGGAACGTCTGACCCAGACCCCGGTGCAGGTGACCTTGAGCTCTCCCACGACGCCGACCCCTGCTCCGTCGCGATAAGACGACCGGACAAAACAAGGCCCGCCCCGATTGCTCGAGGCGGGCCTTTTCAGTTCTGGAACCGGAGGGGCCCCTATTCGTAGCCGTGGGCGGCTTCGTTGATCACCTGGGACGGCATGGACGAGAAGTCCACGGCGATCGGTTTGGCGGTCTTGGCCTGATAGGTCCGCAGCACATGGGTCATGCGACGGCGCACTTCGCGTTCGGCCTCGCTCCCGGCGTCCAGCGACAGCGGGGCCAGGCAGAAGTCGATGATGGCTTCGGTTCGGGTCAGCGGTTCCATGGAGGTTCCTTTCCTGCTTACGCCGCGTTGGTGAACTGGGCGGTTTCGGTCGAGTCCTTCAGCGCCGTCGTCGAAGACGTGCCGTTGGAGATGACCGTGGCCACCTGGTCGAAATAGCCGGTGCCGACTTCGCGCTGGTGGCGGGTGGCGGTGTAGCCGATGGCCTCGTTGGCGAACTCGCGCTGCTGCAGTTCCGAATAGGCGGCCATGCCGTTGTCGCGATAGCCGTCCGCCAGCTCGAACATCGAGTTGTTCAGGGCGTGGAAGCCGGCCAGCGTCACGAACTGGAACTTGTAGCCCATGGCGCCCAGCTCGCGCTGGAACTTGGCGATGGTGGCGTCGTCCAGCTTGGCCTTCCAGTTGAAGGAGGGCGAGCAGTTGTAGGCCATCAGCTTGCCGGGATATTTCTTCTGCACCGCTTCGGCGAACTTCTTGGCGTCGTCGAGATCGGGGTGCGAGGTCTCCCACCACAGCAGGTCGGCGATATTGGCGTAGGACAGGCCGCGCGCGATGCAGTGGTCCAGGCCCGTGCCCTCCTTCAGACGGAAGAAGCCTTCCGGCGTGCGGTTGTCGCGGTCGATGAAGGGCTGGTCGCGCTCATCGATGTCCGAGGTGATCAGCTGGGCGCTTTCGGCGTCGGTGCGGGCGACCGTAATGGTCGGCGTGCCCATGACGTCGGCGGCCAGACGCGCGGCGACCAGGTTGCGCTCATGCGCCTGGGTCGGGATCAGCACCTTGCCGCCCAGGTGGCCGCATTTCTTCTCGGACGCCAGCTGGTCCTCGAAGTGGACGCCGGCGGCGCCCGCCTCGATGAAGGCCTTCATGATCTCGAAGCTGTTCAGCGGCCCGCCGAAACCGGCCTCGGCGTCGGCGACGATCGGGGCGAACCAGTCACGCTTGGCGCCGCCCTCGGCGTGCTCGACCTGGTCGGCCCGCTGCAGGGTGCGGTTGATGCGGCGGCACAGTTCAGGGGCGGCGTTGGCGGGGTACAGCGACTGGTCCGGATACATGGCGCCGGCCGTATTGGCGTCGGCCGCGACCTGCCAGCCCGACAGATAGATGGCCTTCAAACCCGCGCGGACCATCTGCATGGCCTGGTTGCCGGTGACGGCGCCCAGGGCGTTGATGAAGGGTTCGTCGTGCAGCAGCTGCCACAGGCGATTGGCGCCGCGCTCGGCCAGGGTATGGGTGATCGGCACCGAACCGCGGAGACGCAGGACGTCCTCGGGGGTGTAGGGGCGTTCGATGCCGTCGAAACGGCCGGCGGGCGAAGGAACCAGATCGGCGAAGGTGGTCATGGTCGAACTCGGTCTCTGAATGGCGCGGCCGGGGGGCCGCTGTCTCGGAGACAAGAACATGCCGAAGTCACGAATGACACAGTGTTGGCGGTGATATTGAAGTCACTTTGTCATGTTATGACTTTGCATTGACAGTCATTATGTGACATTCTCTCGCCATGGAAGCTCTCGTCGATCGCAAGCTTTTTCTCGGCGCCCGGTTGAAGCGCGTGCGGCGCGACCTGGGCCTGACCCAGACGGCCATGGCGGCAGACCTGGGGGTTTCCCCCAGCTATCTCAATCACATAGAACGGAACCAGCGGCCGGTGTCGGCCCAGCTCCTGCTGCGGCTGGCAGACACCTATGACATCGATCTCCGCGCCCTGAACCAGGGGGGCGCGGCCGACGAGGCGCGTCTGGGCGAGATCCTGGCCGACCCCCTGTTCAAGGGTCTGTCGGCGCCGCGCCACGAACTGGTGCAACTGTTGGAGGAGGCGCCGGGGGTCGCGGACGCCCTGCTGCGCCTCTACCAGGCCTTCGACGACGGGCGGACCCGCGCGCGGGCCGCAGCCGAGAACGGCGAGGGCCTGGTCGAGACCAGTCCCGCCGAATGGGTGCGGGAATATGTCCAGTCCCATGACAACCACTTCCCTGAACTGGATCAGATGGGCGAGGCCCTGGCGGAGGCCCTGGCGGCCGAGGCCCCGGCCCATGCAGACGGATTCGAACCCGCGGCCCGGCTGCGGCTGGCGGCGAAACACGATCTGGGGGTCCGCACCCTGCCCGCCGAGGTCATGGTGGAATGGACCCGGCGCTTCGACCCGCACCGCCGCCGGCTGTTGCTGTCCGAGACGCTGGGGCCCTCGTCGCGCGCCTTCGCCATCGCCTACCAGCTGGCGCTAGTCGAACACGGCCAGGCCCTGCATGACATGGCCCAGGCCTCCGCCGCGCCCGACCCCGCGACCCGGTCGCTGCTGAAGGTTGCTCTGACCAACACCCTCGCCGCCGCCGTCCTGATGCCCTACACCGCCTTTCAGCGCACGGCCGAGGAGACCGGCTATGACGTGGCGCGGCTCCAGGCCCGGTTCGGTGTCAGCTATGAACAGGCGGCGCACCGCCTGACCACCCTGTCGCGGCCCACGGCGCGGGGCGTGCCCTTCTTCCTGATGCGGGTCGATCAGGCCGGGAACATCTCCAAACGCTATGCGGCCGGGGCCTTTCCCTTCTCGCGCTTCGGCGGCGCCTGCCCCCGCTGGCGGCTGCACTCGGCCTTCCGCACGCCTGGTCGGATCGTCACCCAGATCATCGAGACCCCGGCCCAGGACGGAAAACCCGGCGGCCGCTGGTTCACCTTCGCCCGCACGGTCGAGCGCCAGGGACATGACGGTTTTGGCGAGGGCCACGACCTGGCCGTCGGCCTGGGCTGCGAACTGCGCCACGCCCACCGTCTGGCCTACGCCCACGGTCTCGATCTCGAGAAGCCCGACGTCACCCCCATCGGCCCCGCCTGCCGCCTGTGCCACCGCCACCCCTGCGCCGAACGCGCCGCCGCCCCCATCGACCGGCCGCTGGCCGTGGACGACTGGTCCAAGTCGGTCAGCCCGTATCCGTTCGCGGCGATGTGAGTTCACGACTACTCATAGTTGTGACACGATGCGGTCATGGCCGATCAAGTCCTGACCCTGCCCCTGACCGACGAAGCGCTTGAGCGGCTCAAGGCCGCTGCGCATGCGGCGGGCATGACGCCGGAGGCCTATGCAATCGCGATCCTGGACAGGGCGCTTGCGACCGGAGCTGACGACGTCTCCGGCGGCTCCAAAGTTCGAGACAATGAAGCCGTCTTCGTCATGGACGACGCCCTGACGCCCTGGCCTCCGAACAAGCCTTACGACACCGCCGAGGCCGAACGTCGCCTGGCAGAGTACGACCGCACGGGAAACTATGTGACGCTGGAAGACGCTATGGAGCGTTTCGAACGCGCGCTTGAGGCCAAGCTGGCCGCCAGACGATGACCTATGGGGTCTGGCTGGAAGGCGAGGCGGAAGCCGACCTGATCCGCCTTGCCGACTTCATTAGCGAATATGGCGACACGTCGCGAGACGCTGCCTGGCTACGATTCGGCAAGGCCTGAAGTCGCTGAGCGAAATGCCAGCGCGCCGTCCGATCATCCGGGCGGGGGTTCGAGAACTTCACATCCCCTTCGGCGACAGCGGCTATGTCGTCCAATACCGGGTCGATGCGGACGTGGTCGTGGTCGCCCGCATCTTTCATGCCCGAGAGGAACGTTGAGCCTCAGTGGCTCAGCAGCAGCCAGGACGGACTGCGGTTCAGCAGGGCCTGGGTGACGCCGCCCAGGACCCATTCGCGCATCCGCGAATGGCCCCAGGCGCCGGCGACGATCAGATTGGCGCCCGTCTGTTCGACCAGGGCAAGGATTCGGTCGCCGGCGGGACGTTCGTCGCGCACCCTCGCCTCGCTCTCGGCGGCGATGCCGTGACGCTGCAGCCAGGCGGCGACGTCGGCGACGCGGGCGGCCGCAGCCGCCGCGTCCGTCGAGGCGCAGATCTCGATCACCTTGACCTCGCGCGCCTGTTTCAGCAGCGGCAGGGCGGCCTGGACGGCGCGCTGGGCCTCGCGACCCTCCTTCCATGCCACGAGGGCGACGCCGTCGATCGGCGCGGCCGAGGCGCGGGGCGGCGCGACCAGGACCGGCCGACCGACATTCATGATCAGGTCGCCGGCGTCCGGCGCACGATAGGGCGAACGACCGGCGTCGCGGCCTACCAGGATCAGGTCGGCCGCCCGCGCTTGATGCGTGACGCACGAGGCGGGATAGCCCGTCTCGGCCCGCCATTCGTGAGCTATGCCGGTGTCCTTCAGCGCCTCAAGGAAACGGGTCTTGGCGGCCGCCAATTCTCCGTCGGCCTGGTCCCGACGCAGGGTCAGAATCTCGCCGGCCATGCCGCCGGCGACATAGGCGTCGACCAGCGGCGGCTCCGGCTCGCTGACGGATACGCCGATCAGGGTCGCGTCGAAAATGGCGGCGAGATCCCGCCCGAAACCGATCCGCGCGACATTGTCGGCTTCGTCGTCCACATAGACCATCAGGCTTGCATAGGTCATGGCGATGCTCCTTGTTGCCGGAGCCTGGATGCGCCTTCTGGCCCTTTCCCGCCTTGATCCGCGTCAAACCGTCAGATCAGGACGATACGGCCGTTCTCCTGGCGGAAGGCCACGCCGGTTCGCTGGAACAGCCGGGCGATGACGGCGGAGGGGTCTGTCACACCGACGTCGAGCAGGGTCGCGATGTCGTTGGCCAGGGTCGGATCGCGTGACAGGCGGGTCAGTTCGCCCAGCCATTCCTCCCGGCTGAGAACGCCGTCGTCATTGTTGCGACGCTGGAATTCGGCGACCACGTCGAAGAAGTCGCCGCCGCGCGCCCGGCGCTCGGCGGCCTCGATCACCAGACCCCAGACCGCGCCGCAGGCGTAATAGGCGCGGTGCTCGCCCCGTTCGCCGGCCGAGGACACTGGCTTTCCCGTCGCCAGCCTGACGCAGTCGTCGACCTCGCGCTGCAGTTCGGCGCGGTCGTCATAGGTCGGGTCGATGGCCTTCAGCGCGCGCACGGCCATCAGGTCGGCGCCGCCCTCGGTGATCCAGGCCTCGCGGGCGTACTGGTATTTCAGGCCCTGTGACCCCAGCCAGAAATGCGCCGCCTCGTGGCCGATGAACCAGCGGGCGCGGCTCAGGGCCTGCACATCGGGATCCAGCACCCCCTCCCCCTCGAAATTCATCGAGATCAGGCCGGGCAGGACGCTGCCGCCCATGCTCGACAGGGATTTGGTCGGCCCGGTCCAGCTGACCATCAGGGTCGGCGGCTCGCCCGGCGCACGGCCCAGACGGTCGGCGTAATAGGTCATGACGCGGGGCGTGAAACCCGCCAGTTCGTCCCCCAGCCAACGCGGCAGGCCCGGATCGATGACGGTGGTGACGCCGTTCCCCTGGCGCGTCGTGGCGTCGCCGAAAAGGACATAGGTCTGGGCGTCCAGGGCCGTGACCTCCGGCCTGCGCTCGCCCTTGAACAGGACGGGGCCGGACCGGTCTCGCCAGGTGACGAGGGCCGGCCCGCCCGGAACATCGACGCCGTTCAGGTCGCGCGGGAAGGCGCGGGCTGCTGCGGCGGATTCCAGGGGAAAGACGTCGAACTGGCCCGAGAACAGGGCCACGGTCCCGTCCGAGAACATGAGCGCCGGGTCGTATTCGGCCTCCAGATCGCCGGCGCGGGGCGTCATGACGATGCGGATGCGGCGCGGGACGGGGCCGCCGTCGGTCGAGCGCAGCACGTCGTAGTCGCCGATCCGCTCCAGCACCACGCCGGGGATCTCGACCCGCCACCAACTGGGCCGCCAGGGCTGACGGCTCTCGCGCAGCAGTGCCGACCGGAAGAAGGCCCAGGCCGGAGCGTCGCGATCCAGCCGATAGTCGGCGGTCCAGCGATCGCCGTCGCGTTCGACCGTCACGTCGACCCGGTCCTGCTCGGCCTGGACCTGCGGCGGCGCGACGACGGCGGGCGAAGCGCAGGCGGTCAGGGCGGACAGGCCGACAAGGGCGGCGGACATGAGGGCCGTGGTCAGGCGCATGGCGATCTCCGATTGACGATGACCGCGATAGCGACGCCCGGCGACAGCGTCACCTTAAGCCTTGTTCATGCGCGGGCCGCGTCCAGAGCGCGCCCGGCCGCCGCCAGTTCCCCGGCCATGACGGCTTTCAGCCGTTCGGGCGCCAGGATCACCGCCTGTTCGCCCCAGGTGAACAGATGCCAGGCCAGTTCGCGCATGCCGGACGCCCGGAACCGCACGATCAAGCTCCCGTCCGGCTGGTCCTCGAACGACTGGGTCGGGTGCCAGCGCCAGCCCCGGGCCTCGGCCGCGCCCTGGGGGACGATGCGCAGGACCACGTCCTCGATCTCGTCCTGATAGATGCCGAAGGACTGGCTGGCGAAGACGTTCAGGTCGAAATCGGCGGGCGGAACCGCCACCCCGTCCTGGGGCGCGACATGGCTCATCCGGTCCAGGCGGAAGGTCTGGATCCGGCCCGTCTCGCGGTCGGCCGCGACCAGATAGTTGGCGCGGCCGAACATGACCCCGCACGGCGCGACGCTGCGGCGGCGCGGCTCGGCGCCCGGTCGGGAATAGGTGAAGCCCAGCGGCTGTTGCGCCAGGACAGCGCCGCGAATGGCCGTCAGCATCGCCTCGTCGGCGGAGGGACGCGGCCCGGCCTGGACGGCGATGGTCTCGGCCCGAACCAGGGCCTCCAGGTCCGGCGCCATCCGGTTCAGGGTGGTGGAACGCATCGCCGCCTTCAGCTTGCGCTCCAGCCCCTCCAGCGCCGCCGCCCGCGCCGGCTCCCCGGCGGCGCGCAGGCCCGAGGCGGCCTTGGTCAGTTCCAGCATCTCGGTCGCCGTCGGCGCCTGTTCGAAGGCCGAGAGCCCGCCGCGGATGCGCCAGCGTTTTGACGGCGGGTCCGACACCTCGTCCACCTGGGGGAAGAGCATCATCACCGCGTCGCGCATCCGTTCGGCGGTGCGGCGGCCGACGCGCATGTCCCGCGCCATCTCGTCCAGGGTCAGGCCTTCGGCGCTGGCAGCCATCCGCCGCGCCAGCTCGATCACCATGGCCGCCTTGTCGTGTCTCACCGTCGCTCCGACCTTACGTCCGTTTCTGACGCAACAGTGCGCCATAACCGGATCATCGACAAGAGGCCGACCGCTTCAGGAGATCATTCCATGGCTCGTTTCCAACCCACCGCCGCCGTCAACGCCAATCGCTACATCATCGTGCCGTGCGAGGCTGACGGCTCGTCCGACCTCGCCGTCATCTGGGACCGTCTGGAAGAACAGGTGGTCAACGTCGTCTCCGCCGCCGCCAGCGCCCGCTATTCGGACGAGGACGCCCTGTGGGACGAGGGTCGCATGGACGCTTCGGATGCCGCCGAATGGCGGATGGCGGCCTGAGTTCAGGCCGGCTTGGGCTTGGTCCAGCCGTCGATCAGGCGCTGGGCCGGCTGTTCGACCAGTTTGTGGGCCAGGACTGCGACGACGACGATGAAGCCGAACAGGCCAAGGGCGAACAGGTCGTTCAGCCAGACCGAGCCGAAATCGACGCGCCGCCCGCCCGGCATCCAGTCCAGCTTGCGCGCGATGATCAGCATCCCGGTCAGGATGAACATATGGACCATGTAGATGGAGAAGGACCAGCGGCCGAGCGTCACCAGGGCCGGATGGTCCAGCATGCGCGACACCCGCCCCTCCTCGCCCGCGAACACCCAGACCAGAAGGACGAACACAAGGCTCACGGCGATCGTGACGGGGCCTTGGGCCCAGGCGACGAAGACGCATGTCGCGACGACGGCGGCGACCTCTAGCCCCGTGGCCGCGAGCCCTTTCATGCGGGGGATATGGGTCCATAGGCCCTGCAACAGGCAGCCCAGGAAGAAGCCGTAGACAGCGCGCGGCACCGCGAAGTCGTAGGTGGTGTTCATCCAGCGCCGGGCGTAGCTGACGACCAGCACCCCGCCGACGATGGCCAGCACCAAGCCGATCCAGCGGAACCGTTTCGGCGCGATCAGGACCAGACCGGCGAAGATCAGATAGCAGGCCCATTCGGCGCTGAGGGTCCAGGACGGTCCGTTCCAGGTCAGATGGGGGTGGATATGCCAGGCCTGGATCAGCGCCAGATTGGTGAAGATCGCCGCCACCGTCCGGTCGCCGGTGAAGGGGACCGCCCCGTCGAAATGGAAGACCAGCCGCGCCAGCTCCAGCCCCACATAGGCCGCCAGCATCAGCACGTGCATCGGCCAGATCCGTCCGAAGCGTCGCACCATGAACCGCCCGCCGTCCCGCGCCGTCTTCAGCCGGTTCGCATAGGCGTGGGCGATGACGAAGCCGGACAGGACAAAGAAATAATCGACGAACAGATAGGCGTGCTGGATGAAGTCCCAGGTGCGCCAATGGCTGGCGACCGGCATGTGGAACATGACGACCAGAATGGCGCATACCCCGCGCAGGGAGTCCAAGGCCTCGAAACGGCGATGGGCGACGGGGGCGGGCTTGGACAGGGCGTTCACGGACGCGTGATAGCGCCGGTCAGGCGCGGGCGATAGGGGTTTCGGCGGTTGGCGAGACGTGGGCGCGGCCTTCGAGTTGACGCCCAACTCACCCCTCTCCCTCCCGTGACACACAGCGCAGGTGGGGCGTCAAAGCCCCTTCACGATCCCCTCGACCATCTTCTTGGCGTCGGCGAACAGCATCATGGTGTTGTCGCGGAAGAAGAGTTCGTTCTCGACGCCGGCGTAGCCCGAGCCCATGCCGCGCTTGATGAACAGGACGGTGCCGGCCTTTTCGACGTCCAGGACGGGCATGCCGAAGATGGGGGACTGGGGGTCGGTCTTGGCGGAGGGGTTGGTGACGTCGTTGGCGCCGATGACGAAGGCGACGTCGGCGCTGGAGAATTCGGAGTTGATGTCCTCCAGCTCGAACACCTCGTCATAGGGGACGTTGGCCTCGGCCAGCAGGACGTTCATGTGGCCGGGCATGCGGCCGGCGACGGGGTGGATGGCGTATTTCACCTCGACCCCCTCCTCCTTCAGCTTGTCGGCCATTTCGCGCAGCGCGTGCTGGGCCTGGGCCACGGCCATGCCGTAGCCGGGGACGATGATGACCTTGGAGGCGTTCTTCATGATGAAGGCGGCGTCCTCGGCCGAGCCCTGTTTGACCGGGCGGGTCTCCTTGGCGCCGGCGGGACCGGCTGCGGCGTCGCCGCCGCCGAAGCCGCCCAGGATGACCGAGACGAAGCTGCGGTTCATGCCCTTGCACATGATGTAGCTGAGGATGGCGCCGGACGATCCGACCAGGGCGCCGGTGATGATCAGGGCGATGTTCTCCAGCGTGAAGCCCAGGGCCGCCGCCGCCCAGCCGGAATAGGAGTTCAGCATCGACACCACCACCGGCATGTCGGCGCCGCCGATGGGGACGATCAGGGTCGCGCCCAGGATCAGGCTGAGAATGAAGACGCCCCAGAAGGCCCAGGTCGCGGCGCCGCTGGTGCCGATCAGGATGCCGATCAGGAAGACCAGGGCCAGGGCCAGGCCGATATTGATCAGGTGCCGGGCCGGAAGCAGGATCGGCGCCCCGCTCATATTGCCGTTCAGCTTGGCGAAGGCGATGACCGAGCCGGTGAAGGTGATCGCCCCGATGGCGACCCCCAGCGACAGTTCGACGATCGACAGGGTCTTTATGCCGGTTCCGTCCTCGGACAGGATTCCGAAGGCCTCGGGCGCATAGACGGCGCCGATGGCGACCAGACAGGCGGCCATGCCGACCAGGCTGTGGAAGGCGGCTACCAGTTGCGGCATGTCGGTCATGGCGACGCGCCGGGCGATCAGGGCGCCGGTTCCGCCGCCGACGATCACCCCGCCCGCGATCAGGCCCAGGGTCAGGCCGTCCAGCGCCCCGGTCCCGCCCAGGGTCAGCAGGGTCACGCCTATGGCCAAGCCCATGCCGATCATGCCGAAGGTGTTGCCCTGACGGCTGGTCTCGGGGCTGGACAGGCCGCGCAGCGACAGGATGAACAGGACGCCGGAAACCAGATAGGCCAGTGCGGCCAAGGATGCGTTCATCGCGCCCCTCCCCTCAAGACGTGCGGGCCAGCCGCCACAGGGCGGCGGCGATGAACAGGGGGCCGATGAAGAACAGGGCCCATTCGAAGACGCCCAGCGGCCGGTCCTGGGTCACGACCCGGACCAGAATGGCCGAGAAGACCAGGGCGATGCCGCAGTCGTGCAGACGTTGGCGCTTGATCGGGACCTTGGTCCCGAACCAGCCGTACAGCCACAGGCCGAAGCCCAGGCCCGTGGCGACCCAGGAACCGGCGATCGCGATCTGGGCGGCGTCGGTCATGAGGCGGCCTTGGGAGCCGGCCGTTCCTTCTTCTTGTACATGGCCAGCATCCGCCGGGTGACCATGAAGCCGCCGAAGATGTTGACGCTGGCCAGGGTGACGGCGGCGACGCCCGCGCCCTTGGCGACCCAGGCGCTGGGTCCGGTAGCGTCGCCAGACACGGCCGCCGCCGCGATCAGGCCGCCGACGATGATGACGCTGGAAATGGCGTTGGTCACGGCCATCAGCGGCGTGTGCAGGGCCGGGGTGACGCTCCAGACGACGTAGTAGCCGACGAAGATGGCCAGGACGAAGATGGCCAGACGGAAGACGGTGGGATCGACGTGTTCCATTAATTCTCGTCCTTCGTCGGATTCAAATGGCGTTCAATCCGCACCAAAAGGCAGAGGGAGACTCCTAGCGCGATTGTCATGACCAGGCCCGGAACAATCGTTTGCAGCCACAAGAGCGTCTGGACGACAGGATGACCTGCATCGCGAACCAGGTAAGGCACTATGCCTGCAAGGAAATACAGCGCTGGGACGGCGAAGATCAGGATCATTCCCACTCGCCACCCGAAACGGCCCAGGTCCTGAATCATCCCCTCACCCCTTCATGCACCACGGCCCCGCCGTCGGTGACGACGGCCGCCTTCAGGATCTCGTCCTCCAGATCGACCGCAAGGCCGCCGTCCTTGATCATCAGACCGACGAAGGCCGACAGGTTGCGGGCGTAGAGGGCGCTGGCGTCGGCGGGGATGCGGCCGGGCAGGTTGGACCAGCCGACGATGGTGACGCCGTTCGCGGTGGTCACGACCTCGTTCAGCTTCGAGCCCTCGACATTGCCGCCCGCCTCGACCGCCAGATCGACGATGACCGAGCCCGGCTTCATCGAGGCGACGTGGGCGGCGGTCAGCAGGATCGGGGCGGCGCGGCCGGGGATCAGGGCGGTGGTGATGACCACGTCCTGTTTGACCACATGGGTCGCGGTCAGTTCGGCCTGTTTGGCCTGATATTCGGCCGACATGGGCTTGGCGTAGCCGCCGGCGGTCTGGGCGTTCTTGAACTCTTCGTCCTCGACGGCCAGGAATTTGGCGCCCAGGCTTTCGACCTGTTCCTTGGTGGCGGGGCGGACGTCGGTGGCGGTGACGACGGCGCCCAGACGCCGCGCCGTGGCGATGGCCTGCAGCCCCGCGACGCCCACGCCCATGATGAAACATTTGGCGGCGGCGACGGTGCCGGCCGCCGTCATCATCATCGGGAAGCCCTTGCCATAGGCGGAAGCGGCCTCGATCACCGCCCGGTAGCCGGCCAGATTGGCCTGGGACGACAGGACGTCCATGACCTGGGCGCGGGTGATCCGAGGCACGAACTCCATGGCGAAGGCGGTGGCGCCGGCCCCGCGCAGGGCCTCGACCGTCGCCTTGTCGCGCCAGGCGTCCAGCATGGCGACGACGACGGCGCCGGGTTTCAGGGCGCTGGTCTCCTGGGCCGTGGGGCCGCGCACCTTCAGCACGATGTCGGCGCCGTCCAGCACGGCGCGGGTGTCGGGCTTAACCGTGGCGCCGGCGGCGGCGTAGTCGGCGTCGGGGATGGAGGAGCCCAGGCCGGTCCCGGCCTCGACCGAGACGGTCGCGCCCAGGGCGATCAGCTTCTTGACCGTCTCGGGCGTGACGGCGCAGCGCGTCTCGCCTTCGCGACGTTCACGGGTGACGGCGATAGCGACAGCCAAGCGAATCCCCTTAATTCTTATTGAAACGAGCCTAGGCCGGTTCCGGCCGTGGCGTCAAAACCGGGTTCTCCGAACCTTCGCCGTAACGGCATTTCCCCAGGCC
>Ga0209643_1001755_pt1 | contig 17725 bp, 12 predicted proteins | sample AutmiccBRH37_all_FD_187383 | JGI IMG/M metagenome (GOLD analysis project Ga0209643, IMG submission 187383) | Deep subsurface microbial communities from Mt. Terri, Switzerland - Autotrophic microbial communities BRH/37_all (SPAdes) (version 2) | ecosystem: Environmental > Aquatic > Deep... | reverse complement strand
GCGCGACACTCGCCGATTGCGCGTTCCGCCGCCGCCCAGTCCGCATGGCGATATGCTTCCAGCATGCGCCCGTGACAGGTTCGTAGCTCACGCGAACGTTCAGAATCAAGCGACAGGACATTCACCAGCGTGAAGATCCGCGAGGGCTGCGCGCGGCCGACCACACGGACGAGGTCGAGTTCGAGCGCAGGATCTTCGCCGAGCGCGGCAATCGTTACCTCGCCGGTAACGACCGGCACGCCATAGACCTTGGTGAGGCCTTCAAATCTCGAGGCGACGTTGACCTCATCCCCGATCGCCGAATAGTCGAAGCGCTGTATCGAACCCAAATTTCCCACGCAGCACTCCCCGGTATTCACACCGATGCCAACGCGCACAATCGGAAAGCGGCGGCCTTCCGCTTCCGCGCGCTGCTGCCATATCACGTTGAGCCGCTCGAGTGCGTCCAGGATCCCGCGCGCGGCCTCCAGCGCATGGGGCGCGTGGCGCACATCGTCGAGCGGCGCGTTCCAGAACGCCACCACAGCGTCGCCCATATATTTGTCGATAGTTCCCCCGGACTTCAGGATCACCTCGCTGATTGGCGTGAGCAGTTCGTTGACGAAGCTGGTCAGCTGGGAGGCCGTCAACCCTTCCGAGATCTTCGTGAAGCTTCGCACATCGCAAAACATCAAGGTCAGTTGCCGGATTTCGCCGCCGAGTACCAGCTTTTCGGGGTGGGCTATGAGCTCGCGGACAACGGCGGGCGAAACGTAATGGTTGAACGCGCGCTTGATTTCCTGGCGCTGCACTTCCGTTCGCCGGTAGAGAAAAAAGCTCGCCGCCGTTCCAAGTACAAACAAGCAGAGCGAGGGATAGAGCGGATCGAAGAGCAGTCCTGTCTTGCTGTAGGCGAGCCACGCCGAAAGATTGACCAGGACGATCGCAACGCCCGCAAGAGCGGCGGCGGGAAGCGCGCCGACCGCCGGAAACACGATCGCCAGGAGCGCGCCCAGCACCACCATGAGCGCGATTTCAGCCGCGCTTGCCCAGTCCGGGCGCGTCAGGTACTGGCCGGAAAGGATATGCTCAAGAATCTGCGCGTGAACAAGTACCCCCGGGATCGCCTCATCCAGCGATGTCGCGCGCAAGTCGGTGAGCCCGCTCGCGCTCGCACCCACGAGAATAATCCGTCCCGAGATCGCGTCGGGCGAGTACGCGCCCGACAAGATCCGCCACGCCGGAATCTTGAGATCCGGCGAAACCTTCGTAAAGCGTAGCCACAGCCCGCCATCGCCGTCGGTTGGAATTTCGACCGCGCCAATCCGGATGTGATTAATTCCGCTGGCGCGCCCGAACGCGGTTTCACCGCTCGCATTCGACGCCTTGATCACATAGGTCGAGGCCCCCTGGGCGACCCGCAACGCCTCCGCGGCGAGCGAGGGTACAACAAGATCGCCGGCGCGAAACACCAGCGGCACGCGCCGCACCACCTGATCGCGGTCCGGAATCCAGTTGAGTGCGCCAATCCCACGCGCGGCTGCCGTGAGCGCCGGAAGGTTTCCCGTGACGGTTGGAAATTGATGGAGAAAGGCCGCAGGATTGTCGCCCGCGATTGCGGTGCCGGCCTTCATCGGAAACGGCGACGCCGATCCTGATTGCTGCGTGAGCGTGGCACCCAGAACCGTCGGCACCCGGGTCATCGCCTGGGCGAGCAGCTCGTCATTCGGTATTAAGCGCTGCAACAATGGCGCCAAGACCGCGCTCACGTCTGGGGGAAGCGCCTTTTCAATTTCTTCCGGTGAGCTGCGGTCGGCTTCAGGAAACATCATGTCAAATGCGACGACCGCCGCCCCTGCCTGCCCCAGCGCGTCGGTCAACTGTGCGATGGTTGAACGCGGCCACGGCCACTGACCGATCCGCTGCAGCGATTGTTCATCGATGTCGATCACACGCACCGGGCTATCTCCGGCAGGCATCGCGGGAAGCACGCGTTGGTAGCTGTCGAAGCTGATCAGGCGCAGCGCATTGAGGACATAGGGATTCGCGAGCCCAACCGTCGCGGCAAGGGCCAGATACGCAATGACAAAAATGGGGTAGAGACTGAGCCTCCCTTTGCTCGGTCCGGCACCTTGAGCCATTACCCCCCCCGTTTCGCGCGCATGCCGCGCGCCGCTCCAAGTTTAAGAGTATCAGAAAGGCCGCGGCCGAAGAAAGCTTCGCCCGGTCGCCGGAAGCCGCTCTTGGTGTGCAGATGCGGCATTCTTCTCGCAGGCGCGTGCCGGGTGGCTTGACAGTATTGCGCCAAAGGCGAACGCTCAACTCACGCCTGCCGGACTCAGCGGATTGGCCGGCGAGATTAGGAGATATCATGACGTTTGACGTTGTCAGAACGGTTCTGCGCGGCACGGGCGCCTTGCTCCTCGCCGCCGCCGCCGCCGCAGCCGTCCCGGACGCACGCGCTGCGGTCGCGGGAGGGGAAGGCGAGGTCAACATCGTCGCCTGGGCCGGATACATCGAGCGCGGGGAGAGCGACAAGGCCTACGACTGGGTCACCGGCTTTGAGAAGGAAACCGGATGCAAGGTCAACGTGAAGGTTGCCGGGTCGTCCGATGAAATGGTTGCCCTGATGAACCAGGGCGGGTTCGACCTCGTCACGGCCTCAGGCGATGCGTCGTTGCGCCTGGTCGCGGGCGGCACCGTCCAGCCGGTGGATATCTCCAAGATTTCCAACTGGAGCACCGTCGATCCCAGACTGCAGAGCGCCGCGTGGCACACCGTCTCGGGCAAGCATTACGGGACGCCCTATCAGTGGGGCCCCAACGTGCTGATGTACAATACCAACGCGTTTCCCACTCCGCCTACGAGCTGGTCGGTTCTGTTCGAGCCACAGAACCTGCCGGACGGAAAGCCGAACAAGGGCCGCGTGCAAGCGTATTACGGACCGATCTACATTGCGGACGCCGCGCTCTATCTCAAGGCGAAGAAGCCTGAGCTCGGCATCACCGATCCCTACGCATTGACGAGCGATCAGTACGCGGCCGTTCTCGATCTTCTGCGCACGCAAAACAAGCTGGTGCAGCGCTATTGGAACGATGCGAACCAGCAAGTCGACGACTTCAAGAACGAGGGCGTCGTCGCCGCCTCCTCATGGCCGTTTCAGGTGAACACGCTCCAGGCCGGCGGTGCGCCCGTCGCGTCAGTTGTACCAGACGAAGGAGCAACAGGCTGGGCGGACACGACCATGATGCATGCCAAGGCGCCCCATCCCAACTGCGCCTATGCATGGCTCAACCATTCGCTCGATCCCATCGTCCAGGGCGACGTGGCCGCATGGTTCGGCTCGGTCCCCGCAGTTCCTGCCGCGTGCTCGGCCAGCGCGCTGCTGGGCCCTGAAGGCTGCAAGACCAACGGCATCGACAATTTCGACAAGATCGCATTCTGGCGCACCCCTGTGGCCGAGTGCGAAGGTGGCAAGACCTGCGTGCCGTATGCGAAGTGGGTCGAGGACTATACCGCAATCAAAGGCGGACGTTGAGCGCATTGTCGATGCGCGATATCGCGGTTGAACTCAAGGACGTGACGCATCGCTACGGCGACGTCACGGCCTTGAGCCACATTAATCTCACTGTTGCCAAGGGCGAGTTTTTTGCCATGCTCGGTCCGTCGGGCTCGGGCAAAACGACCTGCCTGCGCGTCATTGCCGGGTTCGAGCAGCCGACGTCGGGACGCGTGACGCTCGGCAATGAAGACGTCACGCTGCTGCCCGCGAGCCGGCGTGCGGTTCACACGGTCTTCCAGGATTACGCCCTTTTTCCCCACATGACAGTCGCGCAGAATATCGCATTTCCGCTGATGATCGCAGGCGTCAAAAAAAAGGAACGGATGACACGCGCCGGCGAAATGCTTGAGCGCGTCAAGCTCTCCAAATTTGGGGGCCGGCGGCCGGCCGAGCTTTCCGGCGGGCAGCGCCAGCGTGTCGCCCTCGCCCGCGCATTGATCGACGGACCGCCAGTTCTGCTGCTCGATGAGCCACTGGGCGCGCTTGATCTCAAATTGCGCGAGGAGATGCAGCGTGAGCTGAAATCACTGCAACGTGCACTCGGAACAACCTTTATCTTCGTCACGCACGACCAGGGCGAGGCACTCGGCATGAGCGACCGCATTGCCGTCTTCAATCGCGGGCGCATCGAGCAAATCGGAACGCCGACCGAAATCTACGACAGCCCACGCACTGCCTTCGTCTCGACCTTTGTCGGTTCTGCAAATCTCGTCGAGGGCCCGCGCGCCGCCGCGCTCGCGGGCGCGCCTACCCGCTTCGCGATCCGGCCCGAGCGCGTCCGCCTGGCCGACCTGACCAGCCAGCCTGCCGCCGGCGCGTTGCGCGTATCCGGCAAACTAATCGACAGCCAGTATCTCGGCGCTGCCGTTCGGCTCACGCTCGCGCTCGATGACGGCGGCGAGTTTCACATCACCCTGCGCAGCGGCGATTTGGAGCAGGAGGCTCTTCACACGCGTCTGGGCGAACGATTCGCGGCGGAGTTCTCGCGGGACGACGTGAAAGCGATCCCCGAATGACGCCTGGGTGGATGAAGGCGGCACTCGCCCGGCTGCCGACGTGGCCGTATCGGATATCGCTGTCTGCACGCTCCGCGCGGGCACTCACCCTGATCGCGCTTCTGCTTCCGCCTTTGATCTGGCTAGGCGTCGTCTATCTGGGATCGCTGTTCGCGCTGTTCGCCCAAAGCTTCCTCCATATTGATGAGTTCTCCGGCGTCGTCGTCCACAAGCTTGGATTCCACACTTACGCCAAGCTCTTCACCGCAGCCAATCTCGACATCATCAGGCGCAGCGCGCTGATGGCGGCACTGGTCACCATCGCCGCCTCGATCGTCGCCATCCCGATCGCACTCTACATGGCGCTGTATGCAAGCCCGCGGCTCAAGTCGATCTTCTTCGTCGGCGTTCTGCTGCCGCTATGGTCGAGCTATCTTGTACGGGTCTATGCGTGGAAGCTCATCCTCGCAAAGGAAGGTATCGCGAACTGGGTCGCCGAGCACGCGGGCCTCGGCGGCGTTCTCAACTGGTTGCTTGCGCTGCCCGGACTGGGCGGGCCGTCGCTGTCGACGTCCTACATCGGCACCTTCACGGTCTTTCTCTATGTGTGGCTCCCCTACGCGATCCTCCCCATTCACGCCGCGCTCGAGCGGGTGCCTAAAAGCCTGCTAGAGGCAGCGGCCGATCTCAACGCTTCCTCGCGCGCCACACTTTTGCATATCATCTTGCCGCTGATCGTTCCGGGGATCGCTGCGGGGTCGATCTTCACGTTTTCCCTGACGCTCGGGGATTACATCATCCCGGGTATTATCGGACCGCCGCCATTGTTCATTGGCCAGGCGGTCCTGGCGCATCTAGGCGCCGCCGGAAATCTTCCCCTTGCGGCGGCGTTTTCCGTCGCGCCCCTCCTGATCCTCGCCGGATACCTTTACATAGCGCGCAGACTGGGGGCCTTCGATGCGCTCTAACCGAAAAGACGGTCTGGCCATTTCGGTTCTCGCATGGGCGGGACTTGCGTTTCTCCACATCCCCCTGATGCTTATCATCCTTTATGCCTTTACGACCGAGGACCGCTCTTATGTGTTTCCCCCGCCGGGTCTCACGCTGCACTGGTTCGACGTCGCGCTCAACAGCCGGCCCGACATCTGGCGCGCGATGGGGCTCAGCGTTCGCGTGGCGCTGGTGGCAACCGCGCTTGCCATGGTGCTGGGAACGCTCGCCGCGCTGGCGCTCCAGCGTGCGCGCTTCTACGGCCGCGAAGCGATCTCGCTCCTGTTCATCCTGCCGATCGCATTGCCGGGCATCGTCACCGGAATGGCGCTGCGCTCGGGCCTCGATATCCTTGGGTTTGATTTCAGCTACTGGACCATCGTCATCGGTCACGTCACGTTCTGCATTGTCGTCGTCCACAACAATGCCCTGGCCCGGCTGAGACGCCTTTCGCCCTCCCTCACGGAGGCGGCGCGCGACCTCGGCGCAAGCGCAGCCCAGGCGTTTTGGCATGTGACGCTGCCCAACATCGCGACAGCGCTGGTGGCGGGAGGACTTCTGTCCTTCGCCCTCTCCTTCGACGAGGTCGTGGTGACGACCTTTACTGCCGGCCAGCAGACGACGCTTCCGATCTGGATGTTCGCTGAACTGGTCCGACCCCGACAGCGGCCGGTGACGAACGTCGTCGCCGTCATCGTCATGGCGATCACGTTTGTCCCGATTGTCGTCACGTATTGGATGAGCCGAAATACCGGCGGAGTTGCCGGATCTGGAAAATAGGTGAAGATAGGGGCTTCCCCTGCCGTCGCACGGCAGGGGACCGCGCGGAGGCACACCATGGGTATCACGACCAATCTCACAATTGCCGGCAAGGCTGTTCCGGGAGCCGGCGAAGCCTTTAGGATTGTCAATCCGGCGACCGGCGAAGCGATTGTCACCGTTCACGACGCAACGGATGCGCAGGTCGCGGATGCCGTCGCCGCTGCGGCACAGGCACAACCTCTGTGGGCTGCAACACCTCCCGCCGAGCGTGCGAAAGCGCTGCTCAAAATCGCCGACGCGATCGAGGCGGATGGCGAGGCTTTTGCGCGACTTGAAAGCCTCAATTGCGGCAAGCCATTCGCCAAGGCGCTCGGCGACGAAATTCCGGCGATCGCGGACTGCTTCCGATTTTTTGCGGGCGCCGCGCGCGTGCTGCCCGGTCTGGCTGCGGGCGAGTTCATGCCGGGGTTCACGAGCATGCTGCGCCGCGACCCGGTCGGGGTGGTCGGCTCGATCGTGCCCTGGAACTATCCCCTGATGATGGCAGCCTGGAAACTCGCACCGGCCCTTGCCGCCGGAAACGCCATTGTGCTCAAGCCATCGGAACACACGCCGCTCACGGCGCTGAAACTGGGCCGCTTGCTCGGCGATCTGCTTCCACCCGGCGTCGTCAATATCCTCTTCGGACGCGGCACCTCAACCGGTCAGGCCCTGCTCGACCACAAGGGTGTTGCCATGATCTCGCTCACGGGCTCGATCGCTACGGGCCGCAAGGTTCTCGAAGCGGCCTCGCGATCGATCAAGCGGACACATCTGGAGCTTGGCGGAAAAGCCCCTGTCATCGTGTTTGACGACGCGGATCTCGAAGCTGTCGTCGAGGGCATCAAGGTGTTCGGCTATTACAATGCCGGCCAGGACTGCACAGCCGCATGCCGGGTCTATGCCGCGCCGAAGATCTACGACAATCTCGTCGCCGACCTTTCGAGTGCAGCACGGTCCATCAGCTACGGCCCGGCCGGCGGAGACGAAGCCGATATCGGGCCTCTGATCACGCAGCGCCAGCGCGAGCGTGTCGCAGGGTTCGTCGACCGCGCACGCGCGTCCGGGCACATCGAAGTCACGGCGGGTGGAAAACCTGCCGCAGGTCCAGGATATTTTTTCGAACCGACCGTTATCGCAAACGCGCTCCAGAGCGATGAGATCGTGCGTCAGGAAGTTTTCGGTCCGGTCGTATCGGTCACACGCTTTTCCGATACCGACGAGGCGATCGCGTGGGCGAACGACAGCGACTACGGGTTGGCCTCATCGGTTTGGACGCAGGATGTCGGGCGCGCAATGAAAGTCGCGTCCGCGCTCCAGTATGGCTGCACATGGATCAATACCCATTTCGCACTGGTCAATGAGATGCCCCATGGCGGCTTCAAATCATCCGGCTACGGAAAAGATCTGTCCATGCTTGGCCTGGAGGACTACACCGTGGCACGGCATGTGATGATCAAGCATTAGCCGAACTCTTGCCGAACATCCGCATTCGGCAGGAGTTGGCCCGCTACGCCATAATCGGTCCCGATCAGCGCACCTGCCTGAAGCAATCGCGCACTTCCTGCACGAATAGATCGGGCTGCTCAAACGCGGCAAAATGGCCGCCGCGCTCCAGCTCATTCCAGTGAATGATGTTGTGCATGCACCGGTCGGCCCAGCTGCGCGGCGCGCGGTAGATTTCCTTCGGGAATACGCTCACGCCGGTCGGGATGTGTAGTTCCACCGCGCCCAGTCCGCCGACAAAACTCTCCCAGTAGATCCGGGCGGACGACGCCCCGTTATTCGGCAGCCAATACAGCATCAGATTATCGATGAGTTCGTCGTAGCTGAGCGCATTGAGCGGGTCGCCTGCGCAATCGGTCCAGCGCCAGAACTTTTCGAAGATCCACCCAGCCAACCCGGTCGGCGAGTCTGCGAGGGAATATCCGATGGTCTGGGGGCAGGTCGACTGCTGCTTCGAGTAGCCTGAATCCCATGCGTCGTAAAATAGCATGGACTGCAGCATGTCGTTTTCCGCCGGGGTCAAGTTCTCGAAGGGACCCTCCGGCATCACCAGCGGGAGATTGACGTGGATCGCCTCGAGCCCCTTGGGACGCTGTACGCCCATCGCGGTCGTCACCACGGAACCCCAGTCGCCACCTTGCGCGACGTAGCGCGTGTAGCCGAGCCTCGTCATCAATGCGTGCCAAGCCTTCCCGATGCGCTGGACCTTCCAGCCGGTCTCGGCGGGTTTGTCGGAAAAGCCGAAGCCAGGCAGCGAGGGCGCCACCACATGGAACGCGTCCGCGGGATCTCCACCATAGGCCGCGGGATCCGTGAGCGGCCCGAGCACCTTGTGGAACTCGATAACTGATCCGGGCCAGCCATGGGAGAGTACGAGCGGCAGCGCATTGGCGTTCGGCGAACGCAGGTGCAGGAAATGAATTCCCAGTCCGTCGATTTCGGTCTTGAACTGACCGAACTTGTTCAGCATGGCTTCGCAGCGACGCCAGTCATATTTCGTGAGCCAATAGTCGACAAGCGCCTGCAAATTCGCGAGTGGAACGCCTTGCGACCAGTCACTGACCGGCTCCTTCTCGGGCCAGCGGGTCGCCTCCAGCCGCCGGCGCAAATCGGCCAGCGCGGAATCGGGAACTGCCAAGGTAAAGGGGTGGACCACGTTGCTCATGTTGTCATCCTTGCCAAGATTTAGAAGTGTTGCGAAGGCCACGCAGCGCCGCTTCGCAGCCGCGTGAGGAAGAGCCTGAGCCACGCCGCCGGACCCGAGCCGCAAATTGGAAATGCTCGTCGCGCGCATCTTCCCGGTTTTCTGTAACAGGATCAAGGCGCACCGCCCCACCTGCGGCGGAGCGCACCAGCGGATTACGAGCGCCAGTGAGGGTCCCGCTTGCCCAGAAACGCATCGATCCCTTCGCGGGCGTCTTCTTCCATCATATTGCGGGCCATCACGTCGCCGGCGTACGTGTAGGCCTCGCAGAGTGCCATCTCCCGCTGACGATAGAACATGGCCTTGCCGTAGCGTACCGCAGCCGGGCTTTTGAGCAGGATCTCGCCCGCCTTGCGCTCGACCACGGCGTCGAGTTCGTCATCTTGAACGGCCTCGTTGATCAGGCCCCAGTCTGCGGCGGTCGCAGCATCGATGAAGCGCGCGGTGAACAGCATGTCGAAGGCACGCTTGGGCGAAACATTGCGCGACAACGCAACTGCAGGTGTCGAACAGAACAAGCCGACATTGATTCCCGACACTGCAAAACGCGCCGACCGCGCGGCGATCGCAAGATCGCAGCTGCCCACAAGCTGGCAGCCCGCGGCGGTCGCGATCCCGTGAACACGCGCGATCACAGGCACCGGCAGCAACTGGATCGCCTGCATCACGCGGCTGCAGCGCGCAAACAGATCCTGATAGTACGCAAGCTGAGGCGTCGCGCGCATTTCGCGCAAATCATGCCCTGCGCAGAACGCTTTCCCGGCCCCTGCCAGCACGACGCAGCGCGCGCGTGCATCGCTCGCGACGGACTCGAGCTCGTCACGCAATGCGTCGAGGAGTGCCTCGGATAGCGCGTTGAATTGAAGCGGACGGTTCATGCGCAACGTCACGACGCCTCCGCGGTCCTCACGGAGGAGGAGTGGTTCCGGTGTCTGTAGAGCTGATTCCATTTCGATTGAACCTGTGCCGTTGAACAAGACTCGCGCGCCGACCATGATAGGCAAGGAGGGAGGGATTGCCTATCATTCCTGTATGCCGGCGAGCAGCCGGCGCCCGGACCCGTGCCAGGTTTTGACGCGCGTGATGTCGTCAAATTATTTGCTTTCTGTACAACTAACTTGCATTAAATGCAAAAAGACGATAACAACATGAAGACGGGAGAAGCGAACCAGCCGATAACCAGGACCGAATCGGCAGGGGAGCCTTTTGAGGGAAATTCTGCAATGACAACCAGGCTCTCAAGGCGAACTGTGACCGCTGGTGTCGCGGCGGCGGTCGCGATGCCGTGGGTCGCGCGGTCGTGGGCTTTCGCAGGAGACCCGATCGTGCTCGGCGTCCCGACATCCCAGACCGCCGCTGCCGGGGTTGCGGACCATCAAGATCACCTGAACGGCACGACGCTCGCGATGGAAGAGGTCAACGCAGCGGGCGGAATTCTGGGACGCGAGTTGAAGCTGTTCGTGATCGATATGGATGTGCTCTCGCCTGAGGCCAGCAAGCAGGCGATCGCCGCGTGCGTCGACGCAAAGGTCGCTGCCATCTCGAATGCGTTCACTTTGGTGCCGATCCCGACGATGGACACCTCCGCCAACTACAAATGCCCCTATCTCAATGGGAATGCACAGCGCGCCGCCACGGAAGCCATGCGGACAAATCCGGAGAAATATGGTCATATTTTTCAGCTCGCTCCCTCCGAAGTAAATTATGGATGGACGTTCCCGCTGTGGCTGGCACATGAGGAAAAGCGCGGCGTCTGGAAGCCCAAGAACCGAAAGGTTCACATTGTTCAGGAGCAGATTGCCTATACCCAGACGATCTCGAAAGCAGCCCAGGAAGCGATCAAAAAGCAGGGTCAGTTCGAGATTGCGCGGATCACCGACATTCAGTACCCGGTCCAGGACTGGGCGCCCATTGTTCGCGAAATGAAAGAGGTCGACGCCGCGGCGATCATGGTGGACCACTGGGTCGCCGCCGAATACGCGGCATTCTGCAAGCAGTTTCTCGCCGACCCCGTCGAAAATTCCCTCGTCTATCTTCAATACGGACCGTCACAGCCCGAATTCATTGACCTCGCAGGACGATCTGGCAATGGATTTTGCTGGGGCACAACGATGGGCGTGTATGGGGATGCGCGCGGCCTGGCCTTTCGCGACAAATACAAAAAGCGGTTTCGCGGTGTCATGGGCGAGGTCTACACCGGCATCGGCTACGACATCGTCCACTACCTCAAACTTGCCTGGGAGGCCGTCGGGGATCCACAAAACTTCGCCGCCGTCTGCGCGTGGATTCGCACAAATTCCTATCAATCCGTATGCGGTCACGTTGACATGCAAAACGCATATCAAGAGGCTGTGCACTTTCCCGACAACGGATTCGACACGCTCCAGACGGGTGAACTCGATAAGGGCGTCGCGACGCTCTACTATCAGGTCCAAGATTCCGAGCACAAGATCATCTTCCCTGATGAAGTGGCGCTCACCGCGCTGCAGCCACCCCCTTGGTGGAGCTAGGCGGCATGTTGGCGCGGGACGGCACCACCAACGACGCCATCGCACCGGGAGAACGGCAATCGCCGCTATTCTCTTGCAGGGATATCGCGTTGGACCTCGGTGGACGGGAGATCCTTCGCAATATCAGCCTGCACGTCGCGCCAGGCGAGGTGCTCGGCATCATCGGCCCGAATGGCGCCGGGAAGACGAGCCTCTTTGAGGTCCTGTCGGGCCGCATGACGCCGAAGGGCGGTTCGGTGAAATTCAAGGGCGCCGATGTCACCACGCTTCCGCTCCATGCCCGAGCCCGGCTCGGCATCGGACGCACCTATCAAACGCCCGTCATCCCGGAGGAGCTGACCGTTGCGGAAACCTTCAAGGCGGCGCGGCAGGCGTATCACCCCTACCTCACGCGGTTCGATGCCGAGTACGGCGCCGAACTTGTCGGCCTGCACGTAAAAGACGACACACCGGCGACCCGGCTCGATACGCTCGACCGCCGCAAACTTCTCCTCGCCTGCCTCTTGATGCGGCGCCCCTCGCTTCTCCTCATGGACGAACCGGCAGCTGGGCTGATCAACGCGGAGGTCGATGAGATCGATTATCTCCTGCGTCTTCTATCGAAAGAAATGGACGTCTCCGTGATTATCGTGGAGCACCGCATTGAGCTGCTCGCAACCGTCGCGGACCGGGTGCTGGTCATGGACGCCGGAGAGGTGATCTCGGAGGGCTCGATCGAAGATATTCTCGGCGATCCCAAAGTCCATGCGGCGTATTTCGAAAACTGATGGGGGCGATCCGGTCATGAACGACGCACCATCTCCGCCGGTTGAACGCCCGGCATCTGCGACACCGCCGCGCGAAGTCCTCAATGTGCGCGGCTTGTCGGCCGGTTACGGCGCGATGCGCGTCATTCACGATCTCGACCTCATCGTAAGCTCGGGTGAGCGCGTTGGTCTCGTCGGCCTCAACGGGCATGGCAAGTCAACTCTCTTCTACGCGATCGCCGGACTGACGGGCTGGCAACGCGGTTCGATTAAGCTGAACGGGCTCGAAGTCGGGCGCACGCGCAGTCAAGGACCGGGACGCTATACCCACGAGATCGTGCGCGCAGGGCTGGCCCTTATTCCTCAAGGCGACGAGATCTTTCACGGCCTGACGGTGGAAGAGCATCTCGACTCCGGTGCATTCACCACGCGCGCCTGGCGCGAGCGGGCAACGCGCAAGGAGCGCATTCTGGAAATCTTCCCACCCCTGAAACGCCTGATGAACGTCCCCGTCGGCCGACTGTCCGGCGGAGAGCGCCGCATGGTCTCTATCGGCAGGGGCCTTATGGCAGAGGCCTCGCTGTTTCTGGTCGACGAACCGACGCTTGGCCTCGCTCCCAAGATTGGCAAGAGCGTCATCGACGCGCTGATGGATGTCGAGCTTGGCGAGTCTGCGATGGTGATCGCCGAGCAGAACGTCTCGGTCCTCGAAGGACGGGTCGACCGCATCATCGGCATGCACGCGGGCAAGCTGAAGGGCAAAGCGTCCGCGGCACTGGCGCTGGAAGTCCCCGGGAGGGCGTGAGGGAATGGATATCGGCTTTTTCGTCACCAACGCCATCGTGCTGGCCAGCATTTACGGAACGTTGGCCATCGGCATCTCGATCACCTGGTCGAGTCTGGGGCTGGTCAATTTGTCCTATGCCTTCATATTTGCATTTTCGGGCTACGGTGCTTGGCTGTTCGCGCAGTATGTGACCGAATGGGGGCCGGCCGTCCTCGCCGCAGGCATCCTTTCGGGCGCGTTCGCCGGCATCGTCGTGTGCGCCCTCGCCTTCATCCCGATCCACGACAAGCCCAACTTCACAATGCGCGGACTGGTTGCGACACTTGCGATCAATTTGATCGGGACTCAATCCCTGCTGTGGTGGTTCGGCCCGCGTTCAAAGAGCCTGCCGGAAATTTTCGGCACCTGGAAGATCTCGCTAGGGGGCATGCCCCTGACCGCGGACAAGGTCGGCAATGTCCTGTCCTCGGTTCTGCTCCTGTTCGGGGTATTGAAGTGGATGCAGTCGAGCCGGCGCGGTCTTGAGATCCGCGCCATGATGATGAACCCGCACGCGGCAGCGATCGTCGGGATCGGCGTGCGCAGGACCGCGTTCTACGTCATGGCCATTACCGGGGGATTGGCCGGCTTGGCCGCCGTCCTGCTCTCTCAGACGTACTACATATCTCCCTTTGGCGGATTGACCCCGATGATCAAGGGCGTGGCGATTGCGCTGTGCGGCGGTCTGGGGAGCGTGCGTGGCGCCGTGATCGCCGCGATCCTGCTCGGCTTCAATGAAGCCCTCACCAATGTGATGCTCGGCGGACAATACGTCCTGATCACGCAGTTCCTCTTCATCATCGCAGTACTTCTGATCCGGCCTCGTGGCTTCGCGGGAATGCTCGATCGGGCGCGGGAAGCGTGAGCCATGAGCAAACCTGAAAAAAACAAGCCGGAGTGGCGCAATCCGCTTTTTGTATGGGGAAGCGAAGCAGAAGCACTTCCCACGACGCCGTTCCACGCGCCCCAGGACGTCTGGGACGCGGCGCGCGAGTCAAAGGCGCCGCTTCTGCCCGTAGGGCGCATGCGGCTGTACTACAAGTGGCCGGGACACGGCGGCTTGATGTGGAATCGCATCCGCTACTGGCCGACGCGGCGCCGTGTGCTCAAAATTCGCGGCGAGTACAATCCCAAGACTCTGCGCCGTGAGAAAACGATCGTCGACAAGCGACCGATCTGGTGGCTGCTGGGATTGGTGGCACTCGCGCTGTGGCCGCTCTTCACGCCCTCGGGAATGGAAAACACCCTGCTGACGGCAGGGGCGACATTCGGAATCTACGCGGCGATCAACCTGTGCTGGATGCTCGTCATCGGGACCGCCGGAATTATCACCCTGGCAACTTATGCAGTCGTGGGAACCGCCGCATTTTGCACAGCCCTTCTGTCAGTCAAATTTGGTCTTCCCTGGTGGATGCTGCCGCCGATCGGCGCCCTCGTCGGCTTGGGCTTTGGCGGAATCATTGCGTTGCCGGCCGCCAGACTTGACGGCTTCTACTACGCGCTCCTGACGCTCGGGCTGAATGAGCTGTGTCGAGTTTATTTCACCACGTCAAAGGTCTTCGGATCGGCGACCGGCGGCGTCTACGGCGCCGACACCTACATCCCCGAATCGGCGTCGCAGCTCGACCAACTCCTGATCGGATACTACGCCTGCTTCGCGCTGATGTTGCTGGCGCTCGCTTTCTATCGACTGGTCAATGGGCGCCGGCTCGGCCGGATCCTGCGAATGGCACCTGAAAAGCGCGAGGCGTTCGCCGAGGCGACGGGCGTAAACTACCGTGGAGCACGCATCTGGATCTTTATCGTCTCGTCGATCGCACTCGGCTTCATTGGCGGCTTCTACGCGGCTCACTTCCGCGGCGCATCGTTCTCGATCTTTAATTTCGATACGGTGCTTCTTGGCCTAGCGATGCTCGTCATCGGCGGAATCGGGCGCTCCGAAGGCGCGGTGGTCGGCACGCTGATCGTCGTTTGCCTGGATAAGGTTTTGCTTGGTCTTGGGCCGATGCGCATCATCGCAATCGGTGTCATTATGCTCCTCGTCGTTCTCTACCTCCGGAATGGCCTGTTCGGGATCAAGCTTCAGTACCGTGCATGGCGCGACAAGAAAAAGAGCGAGCGCCGGTCGACCCGCACCGAAAAGGGTGGTGAGATTCTCCCCGAGGAAGCGACGGAAACGCCCGACAAGGATGAGATATACCGCCGCCGCTTCGACAAGCTGCAGCGCGACCATCTCAAGATGCTGGTGACGCCGGAGATTATCGAGGAGCATCGCCGAACCCCCGGAGGCCAGCACAGCGCGGCGCTTGAGCGCTTGCTCACATACTTCCGGATTCAGCCCCAGATCGACAAGTATTCGGTTTCGGTCGTCGAACCGTTCAAGGCGTACCGCATCGTTGCGCTCTCCGGCGTGCGAGGCGTCGCGCCCCGCGTCGTCGACGACAAACTCTACGCGTCGCAAGACGAAGCCTTCCACGGCGTATTCTTGCGCCGCGTGCAGGACCTGTTGGAATCATAACCGCGCTGTAGGTGCCCTGAGGGGCGGGCTTCATTCGCGATGCGATTTAGAGAACCTGGGATCTGGATATGGCACAAGTAAAGCTGTTCGGGTACACGGATAAAATCTCGGTGAAGGTTGGTGACACCATCGGCTTTCACGTCAACGCCGACGGTACGGACACGGCCGATGCACACTTGGTGCGCCTGATCCACGGAGACGAAAACCCGGCTGGTCCGGGGTTTGTCGAAGAGGAAATCGAATGTGCTGCAAACGGCATTTGGCCGGTGCGCAAGCAATATACCCAAGTCGGCTCTTTCCTTGAGGTAGATGACCCACAGCGCAAATTGGCTCTCGACGGGAGCCTCACCCTGTTCGCCTTCATCTACGCTAACTGGCCCGATGCAGGCCGGCGTCAATGCCTGTTGGGTCGGTGGGACAACGACAAAAATCACGGTTTTTGCCTTGGGCTCGATCAGAACGGCCGCCTCGAATTCTGGGTGGGCCAGGGCAATGAGGTTGATTACGTGCAAGCTGAAGTGCCGCTGCAAAAGCAGATGTGGTATTTCGTGGCGGCGACGCTCGACGCACGGACCGGCCGCGCGACGGTCTATCAGGAGGGCGTCGCCAACCGCTACAATAGCCTTCTGGGTAAAGTCACGCCGCTCGACACACGGTCTCATGTTGCGGAGACCTTCCGGTTCCGGCAGGACAATCTGAACGACACTCCATTCCTGATAGCTGGATCGCGCGACCGGCACGACACGCGCGGCGAGTTCGTCTCACAGCTTTATTGCGGCAAGATTGACCGGCCTGGCGTCTTTGACCGGCCGTTGACCCGTAAGGAGCTTGACGAGATCAGACGCGGGGGGACGCCCCCCTCCCACGGATTGGTGGCGTACTGGGACACGACACTCGGCTATAGCGACAGTGGTATCGGCGACACAGTCACGGATGTTGGCCCCTTCGGCCTGCATGCCGAGGGCTACAACTGCCCTGTGCGCGGACAAACCGGGTGGAACTGGAACGGCCGGAACGATTCTTTTCGTTTGGCACCAAGCGAATATGGCGGCATCGAATTTCACTCGGACGAGATGATCGACTGCAACTGGGCGCTCACAAAGTCGGTGAAATTACCCGACACGCTACGCAGCGGCGTTTACGCGATGCGCTTGCGCGCAGGCGACGGGAAGGGCCTTGGCGAGGAGCACATTGTCTTTTTCGTTCGCCCCAAAACTCCTTCAGGGCGGATCGCGTTCCTGGTTCCGACGGCGAGCTATCTCGCCTACGCGAATGAGCGCCTCACATTTGACGCCCAGATCGTGCAGCCGATGGCCGGTCACCCGCCGCTCGTGTCCGAGCATGATATCGAGATGTATCGCAGCGAAGAATTCGGCCTCTCCTGCTATGACAGTTGGGCTGACGGCAGCGGCGTTTGCTACTCGTCGTACCACCGGCCGATCCTCAGCATGCGTCCCAAATATCGTATCTCGAGCCTGGGCTGTCCGTGGGGGTTATCCGCAGATCTGTCGATCATCGCCTGGCTCGAGCACATGAGATACGACTATGACGTCATCACCGACGAAGAGTTGGAACTGGAAGGGGTGTCGGCCCTCGCACCTTATGCCTGCGTTCTCAGCGGCACACACCCGGAATACTACTCCGAACCGATGCTGGACGCGACCGAGGACTACATCGTCTCCGGCGGGCGCTACATCTACACGGGCGCAAATGGCTACTACTGCAACGTCGCGTTCCGCAAGGACAAGCCATGGATCATGGAATGCCGCAAGCTCGGCGAGGGATTCAAAGCCTGGGACGCGCGTCCCGGCGAATTCTACATGGCAACAAACGGACAGCGGGGCGGCCCGTGGAAGCATCTGGGGCGCTCCGCCCACAAGCTGATGGGCGTCAGCATCGTATCGGAGGGTTTCGACACCAGCGCTCCCTATTATCGGATGCCTGACAGCGTTTCTCCCTCGGTGGCGTGGATTACGGAAGGGATAGACGACGAGCTTATCGGAGACTTCGGGCTTGGGTGCGGCGGCGCCGCCGGACTCGAGATCGATCGCTGCGATCCCGACATGGGCACGCCGCCGCACACGATGG
>Ga0209643_1001751_pt1 | contig 17811 bp, 16 predicted proteins | sample AutmiccBRH37_all_FD_187383 | JGI IMG/M metagenome (GOLD analysis project Ga0209643, IMG submission 187383) | Deep subsurface microbial communities from Mt. Terri, Switzerland - Autotrophic microbial communities BRH/37_all (SPAdes) (version 2) | ecosystem: Environmental > Aquatic > Deep... | reverse complement strand
ATCATCTGCGAGGAGTGAGCCATATTGAAATCCTCTTTGATATGGCTTGCCTTCGATATGAACAAAAATCCATCCTTTATCTTCGTAACGGAATGCGGGTCCGTGCCATTTAACTGTTTCTAATGGAATATATTCGCTTATATCTGTTACTTCGGTGAGTTCAATATCATCAAACCAAGCTTTCCCTTTTGCATTGCCATTATAACCCAGGTGAAGTTGGATTTTGTCTTTCGATTTCGTTGCAACGAACATCACATCCACTTTCTGCCAATCGGTTGTAGCTCCTACTGCCGGGGAGTTATTCGTAAAGGGAAAAGATTCCATTGTTATTACAGCGGCAAGTGGAGTAGGGTATTGATCGTAAGAATTTGATTCTGCATTTTCGGTTTTTATCCAACCCGAAACTTTGTAAACATGTCCAACTTTCAAATTCACTTCGGAAGAAGTGATTTCTGTTTTTTGCCAATCATCGTGAGTAATTAATAGACTTGATTTGCCCGATTTAGTAGTTGAATTATCGATAGATAATTTTCCGGTAGTGTTTATAACCCAGCCTTCGGGTTGATTGTTTTGGATTGTTTCAAAACCGGAATTAGTAATTGTAATAGATTGAGCAATAGAGATCGAGAACGAGATAATGAGAAGGAATAAAACTTTTTTCATTTTCTTACCGTAAAAAGTTAAAGGATTTTGCTAAAATAAGTATAAGTCACTATGAAAGGAAATAGGAGGCAGATATCTTTCAAAATTTATTTGAGTTTTTTGAAAGAGAATCTCTCGAAGCACATTAATCTATTTGATTATATAAATTTATTTTCCGAAGAATAACTTCAATGCATAGAAAAGAAGAAATGTGGCGAAAATTTTCTTGATTATATCTTCAGGTAAAGTTACAGCATATTTAGAAGCGAAATAACTCGAAACAAGAAATGCAACCGCCATAAATCCGGCTGCTTTGAAATCGACATATCCCGCTTTATAATAATTAATTACTGCAAGAAGACCGATAGGCGGAAGCAATAAAGCAAGAGAAGTGCCTTGAGCCATTTTTTGTGTATATCCGAGAAGCATTACAAGTCCGGGAATTACTATTAATCCACCACCAATTCCAAGAAAACTGCTTACTATACCGGCAGCTATACCAATCAAAATTAAATAAAATATTTCCAAGACCAATCTCCTCAATATTAATTCGGGCAAACTAAAAAATATTATTCTATTATCAAATATATTTTTAGTAGAATTATTAGTAAATAAGATTAAAAAGATAGCCGACAGTTATTATTCCCAAAGCAACAATACCTACGAAAGCAAAAATTAACTGAATCTTCAGAACTTTTTTTAGTATAATTATTTCGGGAAGCGAAAGTGCAATAACACTCATCATAAACGCTAAAACAGTGCCGAGCGAGGCTCCTTTTGCTAAGAGCGCTTGCACAATCGGAATTATACCTGCGGCATTTGAATACATCGGAACACCAATAATAACGGCAGCGGGGACAGACCACCAAGCACTTTTTCCCATAAGCCCTGCCATAAAATTTTCCGGAACATATCCATGAATGCCTGCACCAACAGCTATACCAAGAAGAATATAAATCCAAATCTTACCGACAATCTCTTTTACGGTTTCATATCCGGTATTAATTCTATCAGAGAATGAAATTACAACAGGCGCATATTCTTGACTTCCCACTTTGACTTGATAGACCCACGGCTCGATATATTTTTCGAGCTTTAGTTTGCCTATAATATATCCCGATATAATTGCGATTATTAAACCTGTGGACATATATAGCAGGGCAGTTTCCCATCCAAATAAACCGAATAATAAAACGAGAGCTACTTCATTAATCATGGGAGCAGCAATTAAAAATGAAAATGTAACGCCAAGAGGAACTCCTGATTCAATGAATCCAAGAAACAAAGGAATAGCCGAACATGAACAGAATGGTGTAACAATTCCAAGAAAGCTTGACAAAATGTTACCGACAAATAATTTTTTGCCGCCGAGAATTTTTCTTGTTCTTTCCGGAGAAAAGTAACTTCTAATTATTCCGACAAAAAATACAATCAATACAAGAAGGAGTAATACCTTTGGTACTTCAAAAACAAAAAACCATATAGCATCACTTAAATGTGTGCCTTTGGGTAAACCAAATACTTGATACACAATAAAATTAGAAATGGATTCGAGGTTTAGATATATTAAAAACCAAAGAGGTAATAATAAAAATAAAGATATAGTTTTTTTATTCAGAGCTAACAATGCTTAACCTTCTTTAAGCCAAGAAAGAATTTGATCTTCTTTTGGTAATGATCCGGCAGAGACTACTTTTTCATTTATAACTAATGCAGGAGTTGTCATCACACCATAAGAAACGATAGCACTAAGATCATCCACTTTTTCTACTACAGCCTCTATATTATTACTTGCAATTATTTCTCTTAACGAAGCTTCTAAGGTTTGGCATTTTTTACAGCCGGTTCCAAGTACTTTTACATTCAACATAATTTCTCCATAATTATTTTGTTAATATGCGAAATGAAATAAAAGAACTATATACCACAAATTTTATTTCTATCGATTGTTTTAATTTTGTTTTTATCACTGACAATTAAATTTTCATCATTAATCCAAAAATCAAAAGTGGATAAAATAGAACTAATTCGAGAATCGATTGGCTTTGGATTAATCATATAATTAACCCATTTGCCATCCTTCTCCTCAATAATAAAGCCAGTTTCTTTAAGAATTTTTAAGTGCTGAGAAACCGTGGAATTAGCTAAATTAAGTAATTCTTTAATTTCGCAGACACATAATGATTTAGTCTGAAGTGCTTTTAAAATTCTTAAACGATTGAGATCGGATAATGCTTTGAATATTTTTGTTCTATCTTTCATATATATCATTTCGTTATATAGCGAAATATAATAAACATTTTAGATTGGGTCAAGTGAGAAAAAATAACTATTGAATGACGGGGAGTGTAACCGTAAATATTGAACCTTTTCCTTTTTCGCTCTGTACGGAAATATCGGCATTAATTATATCGCAATATTTTTTAATTAAAGCAGTGCCTAAGCCGCTTCCTTCGAACTTCCGACTATAGCCCTGTTCTTCTTGTGCGAATGGTTCAAATAAATATGGAAGAAAATCTTCTGAAATTCCGGTTCCTGAATCTTCTATTGCAATTATTATTTTATTATTCTGCTCGCATGCATTAATATTGATATACCCCTTTTCAGTATATTTCACGGCATTATCGATAAGATTAGCGAATATTTGATTAAACGCGTAATCATCGGTAGAAATAATAGGGTTATTTAAGTCAATATTTGTTCTTAGATCAATATTTTTTCTTTGGGCATTTTTTCGATATTCTTTCGAAAGCTTATTTAAGGATTCCGAAATATTCAATTTTCTTAAAGTAAGTTCGTAAGTCCCCAATTGAAGTTCAGACATATTTAAGATCATATCGATAGTTCTTACGATTCTATGAGAGGCTGATTCAATTGCTTCGAATGATAATTCTAAATTGTCGTTTAATATATCTTTAGTTTCCTCTTTTATGAGGTAATGGAAATTAAGAACTGCATTAAGTGGACTTCTTATTTCGTGAGACATCTGTGCAAGAAATTCCGATTTTAATTGATTTGCCCTTTCTGCTTGTTCTCTTGCTTTAATAAGTGCTGTTTCAGCAAGTTTTTTGTCAGTTATATCAAATACCAAAGTATAAAGAAGCTCTTTTTTGTTAATTACAATCTTTCCGCTATATAAGGATACATCTCTTATATTTCCACTTGCCAGTCTATGCTTAAACTCGAAAAAATTTCTTTTTTGCAGCTTTGCTTCATTCATTGCTTTTTTTATTTCTTCCGGTGAGGCGGTATTAATCTGGGGCATCGTCATTTTTAGCATCTCTTCTTTACTCCAGCCGTAATAATTAAGAGCAGCCGGATTAACATCAAGAATATTTGCGGTTTCCGGATCCACCAAGATCATAGGTGCGTGATTATTTTCAAATATACTTCTATATCGAGCTTCGCTATCTAATAAAATTCTTTCGGTTTCGTGCTCGCTTGTCTTATCACGGAAAACCAAGACAACACCAATTACTTCCCCTTTCTCTGTTTTTATTGGAGCGCCACTATCCGCAATCGGGATTTCTTTTCCGGTCTTTGAAATCAAAATTGTGTGATTAGCTAGACCGACAATTTTCCCCTCTTTAATTACAATTTCGGCAGGACTCTCAACCGGTGCGCGGCTTTCTTCGTTTATTATAATAAAAATATCTTTTAGGAAGCTTGCCTTTGCTTCAGATTCTTTCCAACCGGTGAGTTCCTCGGCAACGGGATTCATCTGCATCACTCTGCCTTTAATGTCGGTTGTAATTACTGCATCCCCTATACTATATAAAGTAGTTTCAAATAGTTTTTTTTGTGCTTCATAGGTGTATGCTAAAGATTTGTATTTTTTTCTACTTTTTTTTAAGCTAATTAAATAGCTCTGGGATTGTTCGTGATCCAATAAAATTTTTCCGATAATAAGAGTGATGATTGGATAGACTAATAATACAGTTCCACTAATAGTCTGCAATGTTGGCATCATAGATTTTGTGGGAAGCGTAAGAATTAGTAGCACCATTACTAAGTGAACACTTAATCCCAATAAATATAGATGCCAATTTGTAAAAGACTGATCTTCCGAATTTATTTTTCTTCGATAATAAATAAAACCGATAAAAAAGGAGGAGATTATTACAAGAGAACCCATAATCGCTCCATTCCCTCCCAAATAAATTCGATATAGGAGAGCCATAAGAGCAGTAATCAAACCGGAGATGGGTCCGAAGAATAAAGTACTCAAACTTATTACGATTGAACGACCATCGAAAATAATACCTTCGGCGAATCGAAACGGATACATCATACCTATTATTGCGGTTATTCCGAATAGAACTCCTTGCAATAACTTTCCATTAATTGATTTTTTGCTGATTCTTGAATCAACAAAGCTGGATAGTACACTTAACGATACTAAGATGGATAAATTATAGATTAATTCTATAACAATAATTTTACTCATACACCTCTAAATAAACACATAACATTTCTTAAAATAAATTCTTTTATCTATATTATCGATTTTTTTTGCATAATATTAAATTTAACTTTAACTATAGATGAATGATTTATACTTGCAAATTCATTTATACGAAAATCTTCTGTTAAGTAGCGTATTTATGTGTAATTTTGTTTTGTGAATGGGAAATTACACAAAAAGGAAATTAAAGAATTGGTTAATGATAAGAATTAATTATACAAATAAAAAGAAAAACCCGGCATAAACCGGGTTCTTTAAGGTGTGTGCATCCTGGGGGACTCGAACCCCCGACCAATAGATTAAGAGTCTACTGCTCTACCAACTGAGCTAAGGATGCGAAGCAAAAATATTAAAATTTATTTACCTAACAAAGTATAAATTAATTTTTCTCTTGACTTAGCTATTTCACAGTTCTATCTTTACATCTTATGATTTTAAGCACAAACACATATCGTATATCAAAATTTGTCACTTCATGGGCTTGGTGGTGGAGTATATCAAATAAGGTGATCATCCGGTGATATGAGATAATTATATAAATTTTTAGTTTTAAAAGACCCTTCTCGGAAATACCGGGAAGGGTTTTTTCGTTTATAGAGAAAGTTTTTTAGGTAATAGTTAATGTTTAGTAGAACTTTAAGCAAGCAAAAATATTTTTAATTATTCAAGAGGATTTATGGATTTCAAAAGTTTTCAAAGTTTTGCAGCGAATCATAATATGATTCCGGTCTATGAAATTATAACCGCAGACTTATTAACTCCTGTTGCTGCTTATCTTAAATTCCGGGAGAAAAGAAAAAATAGTTTCCTCCTTGAATCGGTAGAGGGAATCGGTCGATTAGCTCGTTTTTCGTTTATCGGCGGAAGCCCTAAAAAACTAATTTATAATTATGGCAACCAACTTTTTATAGATGAAGCGAGCGAGACCAAATTAGAGCAAAAAGATATTTTAGAATATCTTTCGGAATCGATTAAAGGTATAAACTATCCACAAATAGAAGGACTCCCGGATTTCTCGGGCGGGATTGTTGGTTATTTCGGCTATGAAAATGTTTCGCAAATTGAAAATAGTATCGGATTTGAAGGAAATGATAAACTCGAAATCCCCGATTCAATTTTTGGCTTTTATGATCTATTAATTGCTTTCGATCATTTTAAGCATCAGATAATTCTCATCAAAAATGTCCGCATCGAAAATAATTCTGCATTGGAGAATTTATACCAATCCGCTAAAGAAGAATTAGCAAGATTAAGAGATGAACTAAAAAACACTTATATAAACGACCGCTACTTTGAACTAAGCAACACAAATTCTGAAATAAACGATAAAGAAAAATTTTTTGATGACGTAAACAGATGTAAGAAGCATATAACCGAAGGAGACGTATTTCAGATAGTATTATCTAGGCGATTCGAAGGAGAATTTAGAGGGGACCTATTAAATGTTTATCGGGCACTAAGGATTATTAATCCTTCGCCATATATGTACTTTTTTGAATTTGCCAATAATATAAAAATTGCAGGCACTTCACCCGAGGATTTATTAAAAGTAAAAAACAATAAAGCAACAATACTTCCGATAGCAGGAACTCGCAAAAGAGGTAAAACAGATTTTGAAGATTTAGAGTTAGAAATTGACCTTATCAATGATCCCAAAGAGATAGCTGAACACACTATGTTAGTTGACTTAGCAAGAAACGATCTTGGAAGAGTTTGTAAGTTCGGATCAGTTAATGTAATCGAAGATAAATCGATAACAAAATTTTCTCATGTAATGCATATAGTTTCAAAAGTGGAGGGAGAACTTGCTGAAGGGAAGAATTGCATAGATGCACTTAAAGCAAGTTTCCCTGCCGGTACAGTTACGGGAGCACCGAAAATAAAAGCGATTCAACTCATTGACGAAATCGAAGACTTAAAAAGAAATGTTTATGCGGGTGCGGCTGGATATATCGATTTTAGAGGCAATCTTGATATGTGTATTGCCATCAGAACTTTATTCGCCAAAGAGAATAAGCTATATTGGCAGGCAGGAGCGGGTATTGTAGCAGATAGCAAACCCGAATTAGAATACAAAGAGATTCATAATAAGGCAGCGGTGATATTAAATGCACTAAAACATGCAGAGGTGATTGATGAAAATATTGGTAATTGATAATTACGATTCTTTCACTTTCAACTTAGTTCATCTGCTCGGTGAGTTTGAGAATGATATAATCGTAAAAAGAAATGATAAAATATCCATTTCCGAAATAGGGGAATTAAATCCTGACAAAATTGTAATTTCACCCGGACCAGGAAGACCCGAAGATTCTCATATTACGTTGGATGTAATTAAATCACTCGGTGAAAATATTCCGATTCTCGGAGTGTGCCTCGGTCATCAAGCAATCGGTTATTGCTTTGGCGGAGCTATTATACATGCTCCCTCACTTGTTCATGGCAAGTCTTCCGAAATTCTTCATGACGGAAAAGGAATTTATAAAAATATTCCACAGAATTTTATTGCGGGGCGATATCATTCATTAGTTATAGAGCGTGATTCACTCCCGAATCAGTTGGGTGTAACAGCCGAGACCGAAGAGGGAATAATAATGGGAGTTCGACATAAATCATTTCCAATTGAAGGAATTCAATTTCATCCCGAATCAATTCTAACGCCGGAAGGAAAAAACTTAATTAAAAATTGGGTATCGCTATGATTAAATATTTTTTAGAAAAAATTACAAATAAAGAAAGTCTCTCGCTTCAAGAATCGTTTGATGTAATGAATATGATAATGAAGGGAGAAGTAAATAATTCACAGATAGCGGGATTATTGGTAGGACTAAAAGCAAAGGGTGAGGCGGCGGAAGAGGTTGCAGGATTCGCTCTCGCAATGAGAGAGAATAGCATAAAGATAAATTCGGATGTAACAAATACAATTGATTTATGCGGAACGGGTGGCGACTATGCAGGTACATTTAATATTTCTACTGCCGCATCATTTGTAGCAGCAGGTGCGGGTATTAAAGTTGCGAAGCATGGCAATCGAGCAATCTCAAGTAATTCGGGCAGCGCGGATGTTCTAAGAGAACTTGGAGTAAATATAAATCTTACGAGTGAGCAATCGGAAAAGGCATTGAATGAAGTGGGGATAGCGTTTTTGTTTGCACCGTTATATCATCCTGCAATGAAATACGTTGCTTCAGTTAGGGGTGAGCTTGGTATAAAAACTATTTTTAACATACTGGGACCATTAACGAATCCCGCAGGAACAAGGAAACAAATAATAGGAACATTTAATTATAAAACAGCACGATTAATGTCGCAAGCAGCTAAGTTTCTCGATATGGAAAAAGTTTGTTTTGTTTGCACTGCGGATCGATTCGATGAAATTTCGCTCAATGATATCACTTATGTAAATGAGTACAAGAAAGATAAAAATGTTTATCACTATTCAATAAATAATGAAACTTTTTCTTATCCATTATTAAATCAGGACGAGATAAAAGGGGGAAGTCCGAAAGTAAATGCGGAAATAATCTATAACCTACTCACTAAGAAAGAACGAAATAGTGTCTTTAATGTTGTGGCTGTAAATGCAGCAATGGGTTTATATGCCGGCTGTTATTCGAGTGACTTAAAAGAATGTCTATTTGCAGCCGAAGAATCGATCGTTTCAAATAAAGCTTACGAATCATTTTTGCGATTAAAAGAATTTAGTGAGAAAGGATAATGAATAAACTTCAAAAAATAATAGAAATTAAAAAAGAAGAAGTAAAAAAACTTAGAAGTGATTTTAGTTTAAGTCGCTTCTCAGATTTAGAGTTTTTTGATAAAAAGTGTATCGATTTTCGCTCCGCTTTGGTTCGTAATAATAGGCTTGGATTAATTGCCGAAATTAAAAAAGCGAGTCCATCGAAAGGAGTAATAAGAGGCGATTTTAATCATATTAAGATAGCAGAAGAATATTTCAAAGCCGGGGTGGATGCCATTTCAATACTTACGGATAAAAAGTTTTTTCAAGGAAATATTTCTTTTTTGAATGATATAGCAAAATTCAAAGAAGCTCCTCTATTGAGAAAGGATTTTGTTATTGATGAATATCAAGTCTTTGAAGCAAAGGCAAATGGTGCGGATGCAATTTTATTAATTTCTGAAACTCTTTCTAAAATGCAGATTAATGAATTAACACACGCAGCATTGGAAATAGGCTTGGCGGTCTTGCTCGAAGTACATTCTAAAGTTCAATTAGTAAAGATCGATTTCAAATTAAATAGAATTATTGGCATTAATAATCGCAATCTCGAAGATTTTACAACCGATTTGAAAACCACTGAAATTGTAATTAAGTCGGTGCCAAATGATATCGTAATAGTTTCAGAAAGCGGAATAAAGAAAAAAGATGATCTACAATTTGTAAGGGATGCGGGTGCTTCCGCTGCTCTTGTAGGCGAGCATTTTATGACAAAAGATAATTTATACGAAAGTTTATCTGAATTTAAAGAGTGGATTAACGAAATTGGATAATTAAATTCAGTATTAATGAAGGAAAAAAATGAAAGTTAAAATTTGCGGTATAACAAATATTGAAGACGCTCTTTATTGCGTAGAGTGCGGAGCCGATGCGCTCGGATTTATGCTCTATAAAGGGAGCAAAAGATATATCGATATTTTTACGGCACAAAATATTCTTAAAGAAGTTTCTCCTTTTACCATGAAGATAGGTGTTTTTGTAAATGAGAAGCCGAGGATTGTCAATCTCATTGCGGAAGAATTAGGTCTTAATGCCGTGCAGCTTCATGGAGATGAAACTCCGCAAGTTACGGATGATATTAATTTTCCGATTATTAAGGCATTCCGCACAAATAAGAATTTTGATTTTGCTAATGTAGAGAGGTTCCAGGGGATCACGCCCATGTTTGATTCTGATCCGGCAAGTGTTGTGATGAACAAGTCTTTCGGTTTAAATGAAAAGGAATTAAAAGCGGGAAGATACGGAGAGGGGAGTAGAGATACCGGTGTTAGAAAAGGCGGAAAAAGATCCCTTAGTTCCGAACTTGAAAGTAGTAGAACGTTAAGCAGTAAACTTAGTGTTGGAAGTAGCAGAAAGAATATCAGTAACTCTGATGTTAAAGGAAGCAAAAAGGGGAGTGGTAGTAATGAAATCAAAGGAAATAATTTTGGCGGTACAGGGAAAACTTTTGATTGGAATATTATTCCGGAAGAATATAGAAGGTATTCTATAATTGCCGGCGGAATTGGAATTAATAATATCGAAAGATTAATAAAAGAGATTAACCCAGCTGCCATTGATCTTTCTTCTTCTTTAGAATCACATCCCGGGAAAAAAGATCATCTAAAAGTAAAAACATTTTTTGAAAAATTAAATGAAATAAAAGGGAAATAAATCGGAAATAGTATAGACCGGTTAGCAAATATCAACGAAGCAAATAAACTATTTATAGAATAAAGAATAAAAACACTATGGCGACTACTAAAGAATATAATTATCCTGATACTAAAGGGAAATACGGTGAATACGGAGGACAATTTGTTCCCGAAACATTAATTCATTCACTTAATGAATTGGAGCAGGCATATAATGAAGCCAGGAATGACCAAGATTTTATTGAAGAATTAAATACTCTCCAGAGAGAATATAACGGAAGAGAAACACCTTTGACTTATGCCGGAAGATTAACGGAGCATTATGGTAAAGGGAAAATTTATTTAAAGAGGGAAGACCTCTGCCATACAGGGGCACATAAGTTAAATAATGCACTAGGACAGATTTTATTAGCGAAACGTCTCGGTAAAAAAAGAATTATTGCCGAAACGGGTGCCGGACAGCATGGCGTTGCCGCTGCAACTGTTTGTGCCAAATTCGGTTTGAAGTGTGTTGTGTATATGGGAGAAGTTGATACCGAACGTCAGCAATTAAATGTATTCAGGATGAAGATGCTCGGTGCTGAAGTAGTTTCCGTTACATCGGGAAGCAAAACTCTAAAGGATGCCACAAATGAGGCAATACGTGATTGGGTTGCAAACGTTAATGATACTCACTATATCATCGGTTCGGTGGTTGGACCTCATCCTTATCCAATGATCGTTCGTGATTTCCAATCGATTATTGGTATAGAAACAAAAGCACAGGTATTAGCTAAGGCAAATAAAATGCCTAATTATATTGTGGCATGCGTAGGTGGCGGATCGAATGCTATTGGTATTTTTTATCCATTCATTAATGAAGCTACAAAATTAATCGGTGTAGAGGCTGCGGGTTTTGGAATCGATTCGGGAAAGCACGGCGCTACTTTAACGTTGGGTGATCCCGGTGTTTTCCATGGGATGAAAACTTATCTGCTTCAAGATAGTGATGGTCAAGTATTGGAAGCTCATTCAATTTCAGCGGGACTTGATTATCCGGGAGTTGGACCCGAACATAGTTCGTTAAAAGATTTAAAACTTGCCAAATACTATTCTATCACTGATGATGAAGCCTTGGAGGCGGTGAAACTGCTTTCGCAAATGGAAGGAATTTTGCCTGCATTGGAAACCGCTCATGCAGTGGCTTATCTTAAATACCTGATGCCCGAAACTAAAAAGAGCGATGTAGTAGTAGTAAATATTAGCGGAAGAGGTGATAAGGATTTGAATACAATTATTGAAAGATTGGGGAGTGAATTTAAATGAAAATTTCGGAGTATATCGATTCGGTAAATAAAACTCGAAAAGTACTTTCAATTTTTTTGACAGCTGGTTTTCCGAATAAAGAAAAGTTTGTTGATACTGCACTTTCAGTTTTAGATGCCGGTGCTGATATGCTTGAAATTGGAATCCCTTTTTCCGATCCATTGGCAGATGGGCATGTAATTCAGGAATCATCTTTTGATGCCTTAACGCAAGGTGTTAAGATGAAAGATGTTTTTTCTTATACTGAAGCGATAGTAAAGAAAACAGATAAACCGATTGTACTAATGGGCTATGCAAATCCAATAATGAAATATGGAAAAAATAATTTTGCAATAGATGCAGTTAATTGCGGAGCAAAGGGATTGATTGTGCCCGATGTACCGATTAATGAGTATGAAGATTTTTTTAATGAAAGCTATAATGATTTAGAAATTGTATTGCTTACCACCCCTACTTCAGATGAAAAACGAATTAAATCGATTGATAAAAAAAGCCGCGGATTTATTTATTGCGTTAGCATAACGGGAACTACGGGAGTAAAAACTAAGTTCGATGAATCGGTTTATAAAAATATAGAAAGAACTTATAATACAATTAGCGATAATAAAATGCTCATCGGTTTCGGAATATCCAAACCGGAAGATGTAACTCGATTTAATGATTATTGCGATGGAGTAATTATCGGCAGTGCTGTTATTAATTCCTTAAGGTATGATGACGAAAAATATTCTACTACATTAAAATTGATCTCTTCAATAAGCGATGTGTGTTAGAATAGAAAAAATGTGTTCTCTTTTTATAGACTTATCTTCTATTACAATTTATTTATAGCGTTCGAGCGGTGCATCTTTATGTATAATCGCTTTCTTCTTCATTGAAGGAATTATTTTTTACTTCCCAATCGATACCCTCGCAAGGAATATAATTTCGAGTAGGATGTTTATCATATTTAAGGCACAAGACCGCCGTCTCATTAAAATGTTTGCATGATGAACAGAGTGTATCTGTAATTACTTCCGTATTCGCTTCCATGAACTGTCGATACTGAATATATGCAGGATGAATAATAACTCCATAGACCGCTAATGCGAGAAAAGTCCACCAATATTTATATTCCAAATAACCGGATAGAATCCAGAGTGCCGGAATTAAGATTGCCGTCCTAATAATACCCCAAAAAATAATGTGTCCCAAAGCGCTCCTAAATTGATTTTACCCTTGTATTAGTTTAATTTTGAATATAATATGAATGAACATGGATAATATGTTGGAAAACTCGCCTAAACAGGAAAATACCCCGAAATCGGGGAACAAGCGTTATTATAATAGAAAAAAATACTATCATAAAAATAGAAATAGAGAAGATAGACCGTTACAAAATATAACAAAAGTTAATTGTAAAAAAGTATCTATTCTTATTCCTCTCTTAAATGAAGAAGAATCGCTTAAACCATTGCATACAGAAATTGTTAAAGTATTAAAATCGATTAACTGCGATTATGAAATATTCTTCGTTGATGATGGGAGTACAGATAGATCGCTAGAAATAATTAAAGAACTTGCAAAGACTAATACAAAAGTGAAGTATATCAGCTTCAAGAAAAATTACGGTAAATCGGCTGCGCTTCATTTTGGATTTAAGTATGTAACGGGCGATTCAATAATAACAATGGATGCGGATTTGCAGGACGATCCCGAAGAGATACCGAATTTACTTCTTAAGCTTGATGAAGGATATGATATGGTCTCGGGTTGGAAAAAGCTCCGATTCGATCCATTCATTAAAAAATATTCATCACGCTTTTTTAATTATGTTACGGGATTAATGAGCGGAATTAAAATTCATGATTTTAATTGCGGACTTAAGGCATACAGAAAACCGGTAGTGGAAAATATTAATGTTTATGGCGAGCTTCACCGTTATATACCGGTACTTGCAGATTGGAAAGGATTCTCGGTAACGGAGATAGTAGTAAAACATCATCCACGCAGATATGGAAAAACTAAGTTTGGAATTTCCCGATTTTTTAAAGGGTTCGTTGATTTAATAACGGTTCTATTTACAACCCGCTATATACGCCGCCCGATGCACTTATTTGGTTTTCTTGGATTTTTTACTACTCTTCTTGGATTTATAATAAGCGGATATCTAACTTATGAAAAACTCTTTTTTGATAAGCCATTAAGCAACCGTCCATTATTGTTTCTCGGCATGCTCTTGATTATTGTAGGTGTGCAATTTTTTGCCGTTGGATTATTAGGTGAAATTATGGTGCATAATTTCCGGAACGACGAAGAATTTGTAATTAAAGATAAAAAGTAGCATCATAAATGAAGATAACGATTATTTCTCCCGTATATCCGTATAGGGGAGGCATTGCCGATTTTTCGGGATTACTTTATAAACATCTAAGCGAACTTCACGAAGTTAATGTAATTACATTTAGTAGGTTATATCCTTCATTTTTATTTCCGGGTAAAACTCAGTTCACAAACGATCCTAATGAAAATAATGTCAGTTCAGAGAAACTAATTGATTCAATTAATCCGATTAGCTGGTTTCGAGCGGGTAAAAAAATTAAGGAAAGCAAACCTGATATAATAATTATCGCATATTGGATGCCGTTTTTTGCTTTGGGTTATGGTATCATGGCAAAGTTAGTAAAGCAAAATAAAAAGACGAAAATAGTTTTACTTTGCCATAACGTACTCCCTCACGAGAAGAAATTTTATGATAAATCAGTAACGAAATATCTGTTTAATAAAGCAGATTATTTCGTATTGCTTTCAAAATACAGTAAAAGCGAACTCAATAAAATAATGCCAGAGGCAAACTATAAAGTATTATTTCATCCTTTATATTCCGTATTCGGAAGCGGTATCGAAAAAAACGAAGCGCAAAAAAAATTAAATATACCGGCGGGTAAAACAATTTTATTCTTTGGCATAATTAGAGATTATAAAGGTTTAGATATACTAATTGAAGCATTGGCAAAGACAAAAGAGATACATTTAATAATTGCCGGTGAGTTTTATTCTAACAGAGAAAAGTATATCTCCATAATAGAAAATCTTAATTTGAGCGAGAGAATTATTTTAATGGATAGCTTCATTCCCGCAGAAGAAGTTAAATATATTTTTTCTGCTGCCGATGCAGTAATATTACCATACCGAGAAGCCACACAAAGCGGTATATTACAGATTGCATTTAATTTTCATAAACCCGTAATTGCATCCGATTGCGGCGGACTTGCGGAATTAATTACAAACGGCGAGACGGGAATAATAGTTAAAGAAAACACGCCCGAAAAATTAGCCGAAGCAATAAATCTTTTTTATGAAAAAAATTATCAAGAGAAATTCACTGAAAATATAAAAAGTGAAAATGAAAAATATAGCTGGAGCAATTTTGTCTCCGGTTTAATAAAATTTGTTAGTCAGAATTAAGAGGATAAAATGGCAAAAAAGAATATTGGGAAAAAAATTGAAGAGCCGTCTTTTTCAATAGAAAAATATATCCCTTCGAAGTATCACAATCTATTTGCAGTTGCATTAATCGTAATAATCTTTTTAGCTTATTTCTCACCATTATATTTTGGCGGAAAGACTTACCAATCAACAGATATTGTAACAATAAAAAGCATGAAAACATTTGTCGAAAAAGATAGGTCAGGATTTTCTCTTTGGAATCCATATCTATTTTATGGGATGCCTGCTTATGCAACGGGTACAGAGTTTAGATGGTGGGATTTTATAGGCGGAATTTATTCTTATGGAAAATATCTATTCGGTCAACTCTTTAGTGTAGATTATGCTGCAAATACTTTGAACCTTATTTTGATTGCGCTTACTTCATTCTTCTTTATGCGTTCCGTGGGAGGGGGGCTATTTACAAGCTTGTTTGTAGGTATTTCCACGGCTTTTAGTACCGGAATACTCCTCTTTATAATGATCGGGCATATTACTAAAATGATCTCTTTGGCTGCGTTCCCGATTATCCTAATGATGCTCTTGCGGTTCAATAAAAAAATTAAACTCCTCGATTTTGTATTAATGACGGCATTTATGCACTTCGTAGTTCTCGGTGCTCACGTACAAATTATATATTATATTTTCTTAACCGTTGGTGTTTATTACTTATTCTATTTTGCTCATTATTTAATTAAAAAAGAAAAAGAGCAGGTAAAGCAGTTATTAAAGTCGGCGGGAGCATTTGCCGCTGCGGTTGTTATCGCAATGTCATTATCTGCAGATAGCTATGCATCTCTATGGGAATATAATCCTTATTCTACTCGTACTGCTAAAAGTGTTTTAGAGCAATCCGGCGGAAAAGTTCAAAGTGATTCCGAATTTTATGAGTATGCTACTAATTGGTCGTTCTCACCTCAGGAGATTATGACTTTTGTCGTTCCTTCCTATTATGGATTTGGTAATGTTATGTACCAAGGATCGCTTACGAATAATCAAGAAATAAAAGTAAATACGTATTTCGGTCAGATGCCTTTCGTGGATGTAGCGATGTATATGGGCATTGTAGTTTTCGTTCTTGCGCTTTTTGGAATTTTTCTAAATTGGAAAAATCCATTTATCCGTTTTCTTGCATTGGTAAATATCTTATATCTTATTGCCTCATTCGGCAGGAATTTTTCATTCCTTTTTGATTTTATGTTTCATTATCTGCCATTCTTCGATAAGTTCAGAGTGCCTTCAATGATACTTACAATGATGCAGATGACGTTCCCTATACTTGCCGGATTCGCTATAATGAAAATTATTGAACTCAAAAATTCGGGTGATATAAAAATTATTAAGATTGTAAAAAATGGAATGTATCTCTTTGCGGGCTTATTTATTGCGGTTTTACTCCTTAGTTCTCCGATATCAACATGGTTTATCGGGCATATAGAAGCTGCAGGTGAAAAAGGAACTCGATATTCACAGATTTATGATTTTATGGCATCGATGTTTACAACTGATCTAATAATTAATATGCTTCTCGCTACATTAACATTCGGGGCGGCTTATCTATTTCTTATCAAAAAGATTTCACGCGAACTTTTTGTTGTCGGATTAATTCTTTTTACCATGATAGATCTCTTTAGAGTTGGTTCGCGCGGCGCTCATTATGATGATAATGAAGATTTTAAAAATACATTTAATATGCCTGATTATATTAGTGTTATTAAAGAACAAAAAGATATTTCACCCTATAGGATAGTAAATTTTAAGCAGGGAGCACTCGGTTCGGTTCAGGCAAATTCTAATTTTAATGTTTATTTCCTTGAGCAAGATATGAGCGGTTATTCGGCAGTTAAACCGCGCTCCTATCAAGATATCATGGATGTAGTCGGACCGGTTAATCCAACTTTATGGCGAATGACAAACGTAAAATATCTAGCATTCGATCAAGAAGTACCATTTGAAGGATTTTCAAAACTCTATTCTGCCGAAAAATCTTTTGTTTATAGAAATGATCAAGTACTTCCGAGAGCATTCTTTGTTGATACAGTTGCAACGTCAGAGCCGATTGCAATCTTGAATGCAATAAAAGAGAATAAATTTGATCCGAAGCATAAGGCATTCGTTACGGGTGAAGAATTGAAAGTTGATAAACCCGATTCTACCTCTTATGTAAATATTGTCGATTATGATGAAGCATCAATAAAACTAGATGTAAAAGCGAGCGGGAATAATTTCTTATTCCTTAGCGATACATACTATCCGAAAGGATGGAGCGCCCTTATCGACGGAAATGAAACTAAAATATATCGGACTAATCACGGCTTCCGCGGAATAATAGTTCCCAAAGGTGAGCATAAAATCGAGTTTATTTATAGTCCCGATAGTTTTGTTTATGGAAGATATGCTTCGCTTGGCTTGAATATTTTATTAATCGGACTTTTTGTTTTTGCGCTGGTAAATGAGAAAAAGAAAACAACGGAAAGCAATGCGTAATGAAATAGCTAAATTTCTAAAGCATTCGGCTATATATAGTATCGGTAATGCAGCCTATAAAGCTATCGGAG
>Ga0209643_1001750_pt1 | contig 17845 bp, 15 predicted proteins | sample AutmiccBRH37_all_FD_187383 | JGI IMG/M metagenome (GOLD analysis project Ga0209643, IMG submission 187383) | Deep subsurface microbial communities from Mt. Terri, Switzerland - Autotrophic microbial communities BRH/37_all (SPAdes) (version 2) | ecosystem: Environmental > Aquatic > Deep... | reverse complement strand
CTATACCTCGAAAATAAGAGCTTTAAGACATAAAAAAGTTGCAAAAATTTAATTTTTAAGATGGTTATAAGCGTATTTTCATACTGAAAAAATCATTAAGTTAATTAAACGTTACATTAGACCTAAAAAATAACTATAAATTCCTGATTATCTCGTATTATAATAGGAGAAACTACTTATTTATAATAAAAGAAGGAGGGTTAGTAATTGAATAGTACAATACATTCCAGTGCCGTTATCGCTCAAAGTGCTGTTATAGAGGATAAAGTTAAGATTGCGCCCTTCTGCGTCATCGGAGAGGACACCGTGATCGGGGAAGGGACTATCCTAGGTTCAGGCTGCGTCCTTGGAGAAGGTATTAAAATCGGAGCCAATTCTCGCCTTGGTAATCATGTTACCTTAGATAAACAGGTAACTTTAGATAAGGAAGTGACCATAGGAGACCATACCGCTGTCTATTCCGGAACTGACATTGGAGAAGGTACATATATAGGAAGTAACTCATCTATCGGCAGACCACCCAGAGCTGCCTCCACAAGCACAGTCAAAAACCTGGGTGATTTATCCCCACTTACAGTTGGCAGCCGGAGTATTATAGGGTGCTCAGCTGTCCTATATGCGGGGACAGTCCTTGGTGAAGCTGTATTCGTCGGAGACAGGGCACTCATCCGGGAACGCTGTGTTCTAGGGCCTAAGGTCGTGGTAGGAAGTGGTTGCGCTGTTGAGAATGACACTATGATAGGGGCTTATACCAAGATTCAAACAGGTTCTTATATTACTGCCTATATGGAGATTGAGGAGAGAGTCTTCATCGCTCCCATGGTAACTACCACCAATGATAACTATATGGGTAGAACAGAGAAACGTTTTCAATATATTAAAGGGGCAACTATTAGAAGAGGGGCACGCATCGGTGGGGGAGCCATACTTCTGCCCAGTGTAGAAATAGGGGAAGAGACCTTTGTAGCGGCAGGAGCCCTAGTCACTAAAGATACACCTTCCGCTAAAATGGTTAAAGGTTTTCCAGCTAGAATTGTAAAAAACGTACCGGAAGAAGAACTGGTAAAAAATAACGATTAATAAACTAGAAATTACTACCCATAATATATGTTCTTTTCAGTGCTATTGAAATAAACTGATAGAGAGTGTACCCTGATTATAAGAGCCGCTTCATGCCATCCCTGGCACCGCGGCATTAGGCCATCCGTGGCCGTCAGAAAGGAAGGGAAGAGAATGGCTATTCCACTTTTAGATTTAAAAGCACAGTATTTATCAATTAAAGAAGAGATAGATAATGCAGTAATGGGAGTTCTTGATTCCTGCAAATTCATACTTGGACCCGAAGTAAAAGCATTGGAAGATGAAATCTCAGCCTACTGCGGAACCAAGCATGCTATAGCTGTTGCCAACGGTACGGATGCCCTGGTTCTTGCCCTCCAGGCATGCAAAATCGGTCCTGGAGATGAAGTAATCACCAGTCCTTTTACTTTCTTCGCTTCAGCGGAGACTATTGCCAATGTAGGAGCTACCCCTGTTTTTGTAGATATTGATCCGGTAACCCTCAATCTAGATATCGATAAGATAGAAAAAAAGATTACACCAAGGACCAAAGCTATAATCCCTGTTCATATATTTGGCCAAATGGTAGACATGGATAGATTGATGAAGCTTGCTGAAAGGTACAGGCTTAGGATTATTGAGGATTCCGCTCAAGCTATTGGAGCAGAATATAACGGAAGAAAGGCTGGTTCCATCGGAGATGCGGGGACATTCAGCTTCTTTCCAACAAAGAATCTTGGTGGTTATGGTGATGGTGGGATGGTCATTACCAGTGATGATGCCATCGCCGAAAAAATTCGGATGCTTAGGTTTCATGGTTGTAAAAATAAATACTATCATGATGAGGTCGGTTACAACAGCCGCCTAGATGAGATTCAGGCTTCTATCCTCAGAGTTAAGTTCCGTTACCTTGATCAATGGAACCAAAGCCGCAGGGAAAAAGCGGAATACTATGACAGGCTTCTAGATCCATTAATCCATCAGGGTAAACTTACTGTTCCCGGAAAAGACCCGAATGCTCTCCCTGTCTATCATCTCTATGTTCTGCGATCCGATGAGCGTGAAAAAATAGCTATTGACCTGAATGAGAAAGATATAGCTTGTGGCATATATTACCCACTACCACTTCATCTACAGAACGCTTTTGCTTACCTAGGTTATAAACTTGGTGACTTACCAATAGCGGAAGAAGCCTGTACCCAAGCCTTAGCCATTCCCTGCTACCCTGAACTTACCACGGAACAGCAGGAGGAGATTGTCCAGATTATATTTGCAGCTTTAGACTAGGTATTAACTGGAGAACCGTCCTGCAGTAAAGAAAAGAACCGTCCCTGACTTTACTCTTTAAAGGTGGTTGGTAGATGAGAGTTCTAGTGATATCGCATTTGTATCCTTCTTCTATAAATCCCACGTATGGGATCTCCGTTCATAAACAGGTTAATGCTTTGAAGAATCAAGGATGTGAAGTTAAAGTACTTGCGCCTGTTCCATTTACCCCTTGGCCTCTTCCCCTTTTGCGGAAGAAATGGGAGGACTATGCCAATACTCCTCGTAAAGATTTCATAGCAGGTTTGGAAGTTCTTTACCCTCGTTACTTGGTATTCCCACGTTCTTTACTGCTGGAGTATTCTGGAATCTTCATGTATCTGGGACTCAGGAAAATCATACATAGAATCTACGAAGAATTCCCATTTGACCTTATCCATGCTCATGTAGCCTTACCTGATGGACAAGCAGCCTATTATTTGAGAAAGAAATACAATGTCCCTATCGTAGTAACCATCCACGGCCAGGATTTTCAGTCTACTATTAACAAAAGCTTGAATTGTCGTAAATCATTATTCAAACTCTTAAGCTCAGCCGATAAAATAATTACAGTTAGCACGAAGCTTAAAAATTTAGTCATAGACCAACCTTTTAGTTCGAAAATAACAGTTATTAATAATGGCATAGATTCAGAACATCTTTCAGATACTCTACCGAAGACTGTTCATAACGGCAAAAGAATTATAAGCATTTCCAATCTTAATAAAACCAAAGGAATAGACCTGAATCTGGGAGCTATGTCTTCTTTGGTCAGGGAATATCCTGGCCTTGAGTATTACATTGTAGGTGACGGAGAAGAAAGAAATAACCTGGAAACCTTGAGGGATCAATTAAACCTTAATGATAACGTCTTTTTCTTAGGGAGGTTGGACCATCAGCAAGCTATGCTTAAGCTTACCGAAGCCGATATCTTTTGCCTCCCGTGCTGGCAAGAGGGTTCTGAACTAGCGTATATTGAAGCAATGTCTCTCGGTAAACCAATAATAGCCGTAGAAGGAATCTCGGATATTGTGCACCATAATCACAATGGATTATTAGTCAAACCTCAGGATGTTGATGATGTTATCCAAGCCCTAGGTACTCTCATACGTAATCCTGCTCAAGCCATATCACTAGGGGAGGCAGGGAGGAAGACGGTATTAGAAGGACTAACATGGAAAGATAATGCCCGTAAAACGAGAGAAATATATAGGCAGCTTCTAACTAACTAGTTAATAGCAACTAGCACTAAATGATTTTTTGGGGGGAACAGAATTGGAACAATGGATTATCTTTGGTTTAACAATAGTAGTTCTGTTATTATTAATGGTATTGAAGCCCTCGTGGCTGGTTCCTTTACTCGTTTTTGCAGTAGCCCTAGAGATCTCCATTACTTGGTATCCTGACTTTGGCAGAATCGGAGAAATGCTCGGGATGGTATCTCTGGCGAAACTAACCAGTTTTGCTTTAATTCTTGCTGCTTTCTCTCGGGTACTTTTTCTGGAAGAGATGCGTCGTAAACTGAGTGCCGTTTTTCGAGACCCCCTGACCATAATGCTCACGTTGTTTCTTGTTCTAGGTGCCGCCAGTGTTGTATATTCTGCCGATCCTGGTAAGACTGTAGGAGAGACGGTAAGACTTCTGGTCCTATTCGCTGTCTTTATCTCCTGTGCACTTCTTTTGGATAAAGAAAAGACAATCATGGGATTTAGGGTTCTTCATCTAACAGCACTGGCTATAGCTCCTTTGACGTTCTATGAAGGCTTTACCGGTAATTTAATTTGGCAGGGTGAAAACCTCTTGCGTGAAGAAACGTTGAGAGTGAATGCCACCTTTATTGACCCCAATATTTTTGCCCGCTACATTATCCTCGGTATCGTATCGAATTTAGTGTTACAACTCCAAGTTAGAGATAAGGGAATTAAACTTGCCTATATGGCAAGCCTGGCTATCCTGCTCGCTCAATTGGCGTTTACTGCTTCCCGTGGCGGACTACTTACCGTAGTGGCAATCCTAATCGTAGCTCTGATAATATTGCCGAATAGAAAAGCGGTTTTATGGGTCTTAGGATTGGGAGCTCTTTTAGGACTTCTTGTTGTATTTCTGCAACCGGAAATGCTGACCAGGATACTTTCGATATTTCAGAACCCCGAAGTATCCAATCCACAGCGGTTGTATCTATGGAAGGTCGCAATAGCGATATTCCAGGATCATACCATTACAGGTACAGGCTTAGGAACTTTTCAAACCGTGTTTCTCAGTGATTATGCTCAGATGCAGACCGTTGAAGGAGCTACCCTTTCTCATACGACCGTCTTAACCATTGCAGCAGAACTAGGGGTAATCGGACTGACCGTTTTGGGTCTGATTTGGATCGCCCTACTTGGAAAATTGATCAGTCTTTATAGTTCAAGTCATTCTTACCAAAACCTCTTTCACGATGATGGTAACGAATATTATATCGGAGCAGGCTCATTTCTTTGGGCACTAACAGTTTTCATCAGTTCCCAAGGAGAAGGAAGGTTTTTTGAAGATCCAATCTTCTGGTTGAGCTGTGCAATCCTTGTAACCCTCAAGTTTGCTAGAGAATATAATGTGAAACTTAGTTAACGCATCAAAAGAACATCCTAATAGTGATATTTATAATGAAGAAGTGATTTTCATTGAACACCCGCTTAATAGCTAAAAATGCAACAGCTTTAGGGGTTGCAGGTGTTTTAGCCAAAGCCATATCAGCAGTAGTAGGAATCTTCGTTACCCGATATTTAGGGCCGGGACCGTTTGGAGATTACGCTGCTGCTTATGCCTATGTAGGAACATTTATTCTATTTAGTGAGATAGGAATCAGCCAGCTTATGGTCCAGGAAGGATCGAGAGATCAGACTGTTATCCCTAAATACTTTGGCAATACACTATTATCAAAAACCATCATCGCTGTTTTTATCTATCTCCTCATGCTTATCCTCATGGTTCCGGCTGGGTATGATTCTACAGTCAAGAGCATGATCATCATCTTGGGAATCGCAGTAGGTTTTAATGCCATTAACCAATCAGTCTATAATTATTATCAGACAAAACAGCAAATGTATCTCTCCGCTGGCTTTCAGCTCCTTACCACTGTTCTTATAGGTGGACTTACAGTCCTTGTCATTCTAGGCGGGCTTGGTGTTGTTGCCATAACTGCTACTCACTTAGCCAGCTACATCTTTACAAGTCTTCTTTTGTACCTCGCTCTTAGAAGAAAAGCTGAACCGAAGGTAGATTTCCCTCAACTTCCTCAAATGGTTAAGCGTGGATTACCATTTGGTATTCACCGTATTTTTTATAACATGTACTTTCAAATGAGCATTCTGATGCTTTCCCTATTAACTAGCAATGTAGAAGTTGGGGTATACTCTGCAGCTTTTAAACTCGTCTTGATGCTCATTTTTTTACCTAGCCTTATGGCCAGTGCCATTTATCCCGTGCTCTTTCAGCTTGGGGTAACCGACAAGGGTAAACATCAAGAAACGATTGAGAAATTCTTTAAGTTTTTGTGTGCAGTAGGAATACCCATTAGCTTACTGCTTTTCGTTTTAGCAGAACCGATTATGATTTGGCTCTATGATGGGAAATTCAATGACTCCATCCCCATTATGATGATTGTGTGTTGGTTCTTTATGTTAGAATGTATGAGCTTTGCTCTCGGCGACATTCTGACAACGACCAATCGACAGTGGCTTCGGACAGCTATTCAAGGATCAGGCATCGTACTGCTGTTTATCCTTATCCTTCTGCTCTACCCTATAATAGGGATATATGGGGCAGCGTATGGGATGATTATCGTTGAAGCCCTGATATTTATAAGTTACTATGCAGTTGTACGCTTGAAGGTTTATAAAATAAGATTATGGAGGCACCTTACTGTTGTCATCATCGCATCAGCAGTAATGGGTATAGCCGCCTATGCTTTATATAATTTCCATCCGGTTTTATCTTCGTTCTTAGCCGGAATTCTCTATTTGTTTGTTTTAATTATCTGGGACCGTGATTTTCGAAAGGTCGGTACATATGCCTTAAGGTCAGTACTTTCCTTGGTTGGAAGATCATAATCATTGGTTTAGAAATCATTATAAGTATTGTTTGGAAAAATAATTTGGAGTACTAAGAAAGGACCCCATTAAGAATAGGAAAGAGTGAAACTTTTGTCCAGATTACGTGTTCTGATTGTCACCAGTTGGTATCCAAATAAAACTAACCCTATCTATGGAACCTTCGTCCGAGAACAGGCACAGGCCTTAGCAAAAAATCACGACGTTGAGGTTGCTTTGTTCTACCCTTCTGACCCTGAAGTTCAGACCAAGGCAAGACAAGAGAACAGTTCTGCTGCCTCCGGTAGTCTCACCGTCTCCGGAGAAGTCGTCTCACGTCTGGAGGAAGGAGTCAAAACCTATCGAGCGAACTTAAGATTTAGTGGTAATCCTCTTAAATATTTAAAAGGGGGCTTCCTGGCCGGGCGAGAGCTAAAAAAAATTATCCGTTTATTCAAACCCGATATCATTCATGTTCACGTCTCTTTTCCCGCAGGAATTCTTACAGACTTTGCCACACTCGGAATGTCGATTCCCTATGTCATCACGGAACATATGTCTTATCTTCAGGAATATACAGATAAACCGCCTTATAGAATACTTCTTAAACATGCCTTTGAAAGAGCAGCTAAAGTACTAGTCGTCAGTCCTTTCCTGGCAACTCAATTTCAGTCATTGAACTGGAAAGTGAGTCCTGAATATTTCCCGAATGTAGTTGATACATCTCGGTTTCAATTAAGTATTAACGAACCAAAAAATAAGAAAGCGGACGCTGTTAATATTCTCTTTATCGGGGGGATGGATCAGCGGGAGGTGAAAGGACTGCAGTATCTCCTTCCGGCCTTTGCTGAGGTATATAAGGAATTTGCTGAAGTACACCTGGAATCCAGGGACAATAAAAAACCCCATCTTCATTTGGTTGGAGATGGAGAGAAAAGGTCTGCTTATGAACAGCTAGTTCAGGATCTAGGGATGTCTGATCACTGTACTTTTTATGGGGCACTGCCCCCAGAGGACATGCCTCAAATGTATAATCAATGTGATTTCTTAGTGTTGTCTTCTTTGAAAGAAACATTTGGGGTGGTACTGATTGAAGCCTGTGCCTGCGGGAAACCGGTTGTCTCTACCGCTTGTGGCGGGCCGGAAACAATTGTAACGGATGAAGTCGGCATACTCGTAGAGAAGGAAAACATCCAAGCACTCGCAGAGGGCTTAAGACAAATGACAAACAGCTATAAAGACTATTCGCCTGAAGCCATTAGAACTTATGCTGTAAATAATTATAGCTCCCAAGTTATATCCCAAAAGCTAATCTCCTTGTATCAAAAAGTCATTTCCTCTTAATCAAACTCAAGATACTCCCCAAACCATAAGAAAAATGCAATACAGGAAATACTGGCACCAAACAAAGAGAGAAGAGCATACCTCTCTTTTTCTTTAACCCTTCATAAAGGGAGACCATGATGATGGGAAGCAAATACGCCAGTAGATATAATCCGAAAAGTTTAAAAGTCCAGAAAAACCCGACTAGGAGAAGAAGAAAGAATCCGATCACGAAAGCGGCTGGGATAAACCGTCTTATACTGGGAATGATTTTATGTTTCTGACAAAACTTATAGGCCCAAAACCCGTAGCGAAAGTATTGTTTCCAAAGCAGGTTGAGATTTTTGCGAGAAAAATATGTAAGTACTATTTTTGGATTCAGCACTACTCTATAGCCTTTTTCACGAGCTCGATAATTAAGATCATAGTCCTCATCGAAAAGAAGAGATTCATCATACCCCCCCAAGTCTTCCCAAAGAGCCTTAGAGAAAGCACCAAACGGGACTGTATCGACATCCAGAGGTTTTACCACATCCGATCCTAAAGTTCGATACGCTGCATTTCCAACTCCCAGCGGGTGACGGACAGCTAGAGAGATCGCTCTTGCTATACACGTTTCTTCACCAGGATAAATAATAATCCTGCCTCCGGCGATTCCTTGGTATTCAATCTCCTCCAGAGTATTTACAGTCTCTAAGACATAATCATCCGGGACGTAGGTATGCGCATCGGTTCGGACGATGATATCAGAAGAAGCATGAAGACAAGCCATATTTAAGGATACGGGAATATGTTTTTGGGGGTTGTACAAAATTTGCAAAGAACGATTCGGAGGGAGGGTAGGGATGATTTCCTTCATGATAGCTGCCGTTCTGTCTGTTGAGCCCCCATCTACGACTACAATCTCCAAGTTGCCGCTCCATTTTTGATTAACCACTTTATTAACAGCATCTCTGATATGTTTCTCTTCATTATAAGCAGGCATGATAACGGTCACATTATCTTTATTTAACATCGGAAGCTCCTTTGAACAGATTATTGAGCAGATACTAAGTGGTTAACAATTTTTCCGCCGGCATCCCCGTCGCCATATAAGGCAATAGAGAAATCTAGTTTATCCTTACTGAACGCTTGCTCCGCGTTTAAGATAAGTTCGGGATTGGCACCCACAAGTTTGTTAAACCCATGGTTCACCAACTCCACCCATTCAGTTTCTTCTCTGAGGGTAATACAGGGCTTATGAAAGAAATACGCTTCTTTCTGAACTCCGCCGCTGTCTGTGAATACACCATGACAACTGCTTAGTAGAGTAATCATATCGAAATACCCAATCGGGTCGATCAGATGAATGTTACGCACCTTAATTCCATAATCACTTATCATCTTTTTTGTCCGGGGATGGATAGGTAGAATTACCGGTTTATTTATGGATATCTTATCTAACGAATCCAAAATACCACCAAGCCTGGCCCGGTCATCCGTATTCTCAGCCCGATGAACAGTGGCCAGATAAAAGCCTTGAGCATAATCGTTGAGAAGGTTAGCCACCATTTCACTTGGTTTAGCAATATTTTTGTAATACAGAGCAGCATCATACATCACATCACCGACATTTAAGACCCTAAAGTTATTAGAGTTATTAGAGTGATTAAACTGACTAGAATTATTAGACTGACTAGAATCACTAGAGATACCTTCGCTTCTTAGATTCGCGACTGCGACCTCTGTCGGACAGAAAAGCCAATTGGAAATCCGATCCGTTAAGATCCGGTTGATCTCTTCAGGCATTTTCATATTGAAAGAACGAAGTCCGGCTTCCACATGAGCTACAGGAACATGAATCTTCACAGCAGCCAGAGCACCAGCCAGAGTAGAGTTCGTATCCCCATAAACGAGCAGAACATCTGGTTTCTCCTTAATTAATACATCTTCGATGCCCTCCAGCATCTTACCCGTCATACTCCCATGAGAGCCTCCCCCGATTCCCAGGTTATAGTTAGGTACAGGAATCCGCATTTCCTGAAAGAAGACATCCGACATATTACTATCATAGTGCTGGCCAGTATGAACAAGCACCTCTACTATTTGATTAGCAGGATTTTTTTCATTATAGGAACTTATAGCCCTGGAGACCACAGCAGCCTTTACGAACTGAGGGCGAGCTCCGATGATGGTAAGTATCTTCACGCTTCTAACTCCTTATATACCGAAATGAGAACTTTGGATTCTACTTCCCAGTTATACTTATTCAGAACAGCTTGGTATCCGTTTTCACCCATCGCATTCGCCTCTTCCGGATGATCGAGGATATACTGAATTGCTTGGGCGATATCATCTTTAGAGAGAGGGTCTACGCATAATCCACAGGAATTGCCCTCGATAATCTCTTTCCACAACGGAAAATCAGAGCCGATAAGGGGCAGTTTTGCCGACATATATTCAAACATTTTATTCGGCTGAGCATCAATGTGATTGGGAGCGGGATGCAGTAAGATAAGACCGGCCATCGCTCGAGCGAAGGTCTCTGCTACAGTTTTTCGATCCAGCTGCCCCAATTCCTCCACCTGCGACCATCCTGCAAGCTTGATAATCTCTTCTCGCAGTTCTTGAGGTGAGAATTTTCCGCCAAGAAGAAGCTTAGCGTCAGTTTTTCCCGCAGCTTCGACCATCTCTGTAATACCACGTATTTTGGTAATACTTCCCACATAGGTAACAGCGCTTTCTTTCTGCTGCAAGTCTATCTCCGGAACTTCAAGTTCATGAAGGATTGGATAATTATTCACCACTTCTACGTGGGGGACCAGGCGTTGGAAACGCATCTTTATGAAAGGTGTGGCGGTGATGATATAGCTCATTTTTTTGGAAGCATAATTCTCCAATACCTCAAATGACTTAGAAATCAGCATCCTGAGCGGCGCAGGAATCCAACTCTTAGTCAATATATCCCTGGGAACATCTTCATGAACATCATAGATTACTTTCTTGCCCGATCTACGCAAAAGTAAGGCAGCAGGGATAAGTTCAGGATCATGAAAATGATAGATATCTGCGTTAAGTGATTTGGCCTTTTGGAAGACATTCCACATCGTCTTCGTCATCCGGGTAAGGCGCCCACCTTCTGACCGAGGAGAGCTATGTAAAAAAACACCGTTTTCAATTTCATTTTCAGGTGCGTCCGGTGCTACCAGATGGACCTCGTATCCTTCGGCAGCTAATGTACTGCATTCTTTTAATAAGATTCTGGTATCTCTATAGGGATGCACTGAAATAAAGTGACAAATTTTCATGCAAATATGAAGCACCTTTCGTTATCGTATATCTAAAAATAGGTTAGACCTTTTTTGCGTCGGGCTAAATCGGCGTACATGATTCCACAGAGAAGAGCATAAATCACGTTAATCCGAGGCTCTTGGGAAGGGACATTGGTTAAAGCACTTATAAAGATAAAGGCACTGAACAACAGTAAACTCCGAGCAGAAATTATTTTCCTATGCCACAGAGCAGTTAGCGCCGGGATGCCCAGCCAAAGAAGGTAGAGGAATAATCCAGGAAATCCATAGCGCCAGGTCATCAGCACATAATCACTCTCAGCAAAAATGTTATTGGCATAGAAGTATTCCTTATTGGGACCGTAACCAATCCAGGGAGAATCTTTAATCATGATCCATAAATGCTCCCATATTTCCACGCGACCCATTATCGAAGCATTTTCAGTCAGTTTATCGGTCCATAACGATGAGATATAGGTGATATTCAAGAGTTGAACTAAGACGATGAGAGAAGCACCGAGTAAAGCAAATCCTATTAGTGCCTTAGGCGAAGCTTTCGATATAATGAAATACAGTCCAAATACACCGATGATGGCTATAAAAGCGGTCCTGGAACCTGTCATCAGCAGTAACAATAAAGCCGTACTCGCGAGAAAAGCACTGAAGTAGCGGCCTTCTTTTCTCTGTACCGCCTGGTTGATAAAAACGATACTGAAAAAGCCCATGATGATTGCATTATCATTCGGATTTCCCATCGAACCCAGTAGCCGTTTAACATCCGGGAGACCAACACTGTTAAGCCCAAATCTTGCTAATTGATGTTCCCCCGCATAGAAAGGCATAACAACCTGGTTAAAATTCAATAATCCGTAATAGTGCATCAGATTAAAGAATACAACTCCGTAGAAAACAAGCCGTAAAAAGTGGTATCCGTTCCCTTCATAAAAACCTTGATCCTTAAATGTTAGATAGAAGAAAACCACCACAATAATGAATTTAAACATCTTATAATATTCAAAATAGTCACTAATAACAGTCAGTCTTCCATTAGCTAGTTGGGTAACTAACATCCATATGATGAGGATAGAGATTACAAAAACATATTCCCTAACTCTAATGTTTAAGTTCCAAGGATAAACCAGAAGCATGGAAAGAAGCATGAGATATACAAAAAGATCATCTAATCTGACTTGTGGGGCACCACTATAAAGCTCAAAGCCCGGTAGAATGAAGATACTTAATATAAAGCCGAGCGCAATAAATTGAAAGATGCCTATAGACTGCTGACGTGGCTCTAAAGCCAAAGAATTAAGCAACGGTTGCCCCTCCTTTCCTTTACCTTAGTGATCTCAGAAGGAAACTAGCGTACTTTCCTCAATTCAGGGTTCCTAGCAAATTCTAATAAGAAAGCCAAAAGGACAGAAGAGAGAAGCCCCAGTATTCCTGATAAAATAACTTTAGCCATTTTACCGGCAGAAGATAATGGCGAAGTTGGGATGACCGCAGGATCTACAAGTAGCGCGACATCACCTTTTTCGATTTCTGCTAAACGTTCGATAATGGTATCGGCGGTAATATTACAGATTTCTGCAGCTTTTTCAGGATTACGATGTCGGAACTTAACATCCAGAATCTGTGTTTCAGGAACTTTGGAGACTTGCAGGCCTGAGAGAATCATACCTGCAGAAGTTTTTTCAGGAAGCTGAACGGCGACCCTTTCAGCGATAATTCCGGTTTTAGCGATATTCATGTAGGTATCGACTAAATCCTTATTTGCCTGTTGTAGATAAAAGTATTCCCGACCAACTTCATCTCCCACTCGTTTACCAACAGCAATCTTAGCTCTCGCCTCATAAATAGGTTCATTATCCTTGAAAACATAGATTGAACTAAGGGCAACAGCAATGATTGGAATTATGAGAATGAGTATCCAGCGTTTGCGAATAATTGCAAAATAATCGAACAATGTAATATCTCCCATGTTCTTTTCCTCCGATCTTTTCCCTTATGACAAATAATTGTACCATTCTTCAGTTTACAACATAACATACTGCTTGACAACTTCAGTTCAGACGGTTAGATAACTTAAATATGCCCATATCTAACTCAAGCTTTGCAAAAAAAAGTTCTTAATAGTAAAATGGATTATATTACTTAATCAAGGAAAAAATGCTATCCTATATACATGCTAATTTTGCTTTAGGAAAGGATGATATCCATGGGTGATAATCGGAGAACAGAGTTTCTTCCGTATGCCATCCCCCTAATTGAACAGGATGATATAGATGCAGTGGTGGATAGCCTGAGATCCAACTGGGTTACGAAGGGCCCCAAAACTGTAGAATTTGAGAAAAGGTTTGCAGAGTTCGTTGGTTCCAAACATGCGATAGCAGTAAACTCCTGTACAGCAGGATTACATACGGCCTTGGTTGCTGCCGGAATTGGGGATGGAGATGAAGTGATTACTACCCCCATGACCTTTGCTGCTTCAGCCAATGTTGTGATTCATGCCGGAGCAACTCCCGTATTTGTGGATATTGACCCTGTAACCATGAATATTGACTATACCAAGATTGAAGAGAAGATCACCCCAAGGACAAAGGCGATTATTCCAGTACATATTGCAGGACTGCCCTGTCAGATGGATGAGATTTTAGATATAGCACGTAAACATAATCTTTTTGTTTTAGATGATGCAGCGCATGGGGTCTATACTCAGTATAAAGGGAAAATGATCGGTTCGATCGGCGATGCGACAGCGTTTTCCTTCTATGCTACTAAGAATCTTGTGACAGGAGAAGGTGGGATGATTACCACCAATAATGATGAACTCGCTGATAGGATGCGGGTTTACAGCCTGCACGGCATGAGTCGCAATGCCTGGAATCGTTATTCAACCGAAGGTTCTTGGTTTTATGAGATCAATTACCCAGGCTATAAATACAATATGACCGATATCCAAGCAGCCCTTGGCATGACCCAGCTGGCAAAGCTTGATTCTATGCAGACTCGAAGAGAGCTTATTGCGAAACGCTATCAAGAAGCTTTCTCCAGGCTGAGTGAGATCGAAGTCCCTGCCGATAGAGATTATGCCCGACATGCTTGGCATCTGTATATCATAAAGTTGAATCTGGAAAAAATATCTATTAATAGATCCGAGTTTATTGAGCAGCTTAAAGCAGAAAACATCGGAACCAGCGTACATTTTATCCCTGTTCATCTTCATCCTTACTATCGAGAAACCTATGGGTATAAACGTGGTGATCTGCCTCAGGCAGAAGCCGTCTTTGATCGAATTGTTTCTCTCCCTCTCTTCCCGAAGATGAGCGATCAAGATGTTGAAGATGTTATCGCTGCTGTCCAGCGAATCATAGAAATCTAAATTCTGTTATCTGGAGTGTTTGTTTTTGTTTGCGAAACGTCTTTTGGATCTTCTCATAGCCATACCCCTTCTTATTGTCATATCACCACTATGGATTTTTATCGTTCTATGGATTAAAGTGGACTCTCCTGGCTCCGCCATCTTTCGTCAGCAAAGAGTAGGACGCAAAGGAGATCTATTTACCATTTATAAGTTTCGGACTATGGTACCGAATGCGGAGGGGGTTATGAAGGCCAAGATTGAACAGCTGAAGCAAGAAGGTAAGTTCGACCCGGACAACTTTGTCTTTCAGGAGAAGAATGACCCCCGTATTACCAACAGCGGCAGATTCTTAAGAAAGACAAGCCTGGATGAATTGCCTCAGCTATTGAATATCATTAATGGAAGTATGAGCCTTGTCGGTCCACGCCCGGAAGTGCCAGAGATCGTCGATAAATATACACCAGAACAGCGTAGCAGATTGAACATGCCCCCGGGAGTAACCGGACTGGCGCAAATTAACGGAAGAAGTGACTTGCCTCTTACCCAGACTCTCAATTATGATATGCAATATGTAAAGGACTGGTCTATCTGGCTTGATGTTAAGATCCTTTGGAAGACATTCTTTGTAGTGTTTACCGGGAAGGATGCGTATTAAGTTGTTATTCAATTCGGCTACATTCTTAATGTTTTTCCCATTCGTTTCATTAGTGTATTTCTTAATTCCGCATAGAGTTCGTTGGGCATGGCTGCTGCTAAGTAGTTATGTTTTCTATATGTCTTGGAACCCCAAATACGCTATCTTGTTAGCCACATCCACTCTGATTACGTATGCTAGCGGCATATTAATAGCTAAAGCGAATGAATTAAGAGATAGAGAAAAAGCTACACGAATGAAGAAAACTTGGGTAGCTTTAAGTCTGCTGTCTAATCTAGGGATACTTGTTCTCTTTAAATATATAGATTTTTTTGGTACCAACCTGATTAGGCTGTCTCTATGGCTTGATTTAGCCATTCCAATACCTAACTTTAATATATTGCTTCCGATTGGAATTTCGTTTTATACCTTTAAAGCTCTCAGTTATACCATTGATGTTTACCGGAACGACGTAGAACCCGAGACACATCTCGGAAGATATGCCTTATTTGTATCATTCTTTCCCCAATTAGTTGCAGGACCAATCGAAAAATCCAAGACCTTTCTCCACCAGTTCCAAGAAGAGCATTTCTTTGATTATACAAGAGTGAGAGATGGTCTTTTATTAATGCTATGGGGATTTTTCCAGAAAGTTGTCGTCGCTGATAGATTAGCAATCTTGGTTAATACGGTATATAACGACCCCGCTTCTTATAGAGGATTTGCGATTGTTATCGCTACTGTATTTTTTGCCTTGCAAATCTATTGTGATTTCAATTCATATTCGGATATTGCAAGAGGTTGTGCGCAAGTTATGGGGTTTAGATCTTCAAGGAATTTCGGACAACCTTACCTATCCAGATCGATAAGAGAATTCTGGGCAAACTGGCATATTACCCTCTGCAGCTGGTTCAAGGATTATCTCTATATCCCGCTTGGTGGGAACCGCTGTAGTAAGCTTAGAAGTTATTTTAATATATTCGTTGTGTTTGTAGTCAGTGGTATATGGCATGGTGCAACAATAAACTTCCTCATTTGGGGCGGATTGCATGGATTATACCGTGTTGGGGAAGATTTACTCCGACCTCTGAAAGACAAGCTTGTCAGACTTTTAAACATCAGAACTGAGACCTTAAGTATGAACCTGTTCCAAGGATTCCTGACTTTTTCCTTGGTTTGTTTTGCTTGGATCTTTTTTAGAGCCAATACCTTTTCCGAAGCGGTTCTATTACTAAATAATATGCTTTACTTTAACCCGGAGATTTTTACCCGCGGCTTGATTTTCGAACTGGGACTAGATTGGAAAGAATTCATCGTCGCTCTCCTCGGAATCTTCATTATCATCTTGGGCAACATCATGCAACGCACAAAACGTTTTGGGTTTGACATTAGCGAATACCATATTGGTTTCCGATGGACTATTTACGTTACCGCAATAGTGTTTATCTTGGTTTTCGGAATCTATGGGCCGGATTTTGATGCTCAGCAGTTTATTTACTTACAATTTTGAGGGATATTATGATTAAAAAAGCACTAATTAAAAGTATATTACTGCTCACCCTGCTCGGGCTTATTCTTTCTGTCCTTAATCCTATTTTTATACTAAAAGAGGGTCATCGCAACAAGCTATATCAAGGATTATACGAACATCAAGGAGACAGTTTAGATGTAGTATTCTTAGGTTCAAGTCATATGATTAACTCATTCAATCCGAATATTCTTTGGGATAAATATGGTTTTACCAGCTTTAACTACGGTACTGGGGGAGAACCAATTGATGTCACCTATTATCTTCTGAAAGAAGTACTCAAGTTCCATGATAATCCCATAGTAGTAATTGATTTATATTACTTGGGTCTGACAGATGAATACGGCAATGAAGAGTATGTGCGTTATGTTCTTGATAATATGAAGATGTCGGTTAATAAAATCGATGCTATCTTCCATACTACACCCAGCCATAATCGTCTGAGCTTTCTATTGCCTATCCTAAAATACCATGGACGTTGGAAGGAGTTATCCGAACAAGATTTCAAGTTCGACGTTTTTAGTACCTATTATGCTAAGGGGTATAGTGCCGGAGAGAATATTTACGGTAAAAACAATACCTTTTCCAATCACACAAAGGAAACAGCAGAAATCCCTCCTAAAGCAAAACTATATCTCGATAAGATAATAGAGCTTTCCAAAGAAGAAGGATTTGAACTTATCTTCACCCTTGCTCCCCATGACTATAACAGCACTTTAGAAATACCATCCTGGCACCCAGAACCTGCAAAGATGTTTAACCAGGTGGCCGAAATCGCCGAAGACAACAATATCCCTTTTATCAACTACAACAATCTATTTGATGACTTAGACTTCGACTTCAAGACCGATATGTATAATGCAGGACATATGAATATCTGGGGCTCCAACAAAATCAACGCCCACTTCGGAGAATTCCTCCATAACAACTACCACCTACCTGACCACCGCAAAAAGTAAAGCCAGTAAAGTCAGGGACGGTTCTTTACTTTACTTTTTTTATCTGAACTGCTTATTGAAAGCAGTTATTCTTTTAAAGTTAGGGACGGTTCTTTACTTTAATTTTCACTGAATTGCTTAGTTTAGCAGTTTTTTCTTTATAGGAACAAAATTATTGTAATATTAAACAGGGATAAAGTAAAAGACGTCGAATTATCTCAAAAAAATAAACTTAATTAGGCCTAAAGGATACACTTTTCTTTATCTTTAGATTTTACATAAACCGTCTCTGGCTCTAATAAAGGTGCAACAATAGAAGGGTTGATAATAATGGAGAAGAATACCATTATGGTTG
>Ga0209643_1001749_pt1 | contig 17858 bp, 19 predicted proteins | sample AutmiccBRH37_all_FD_187383 | JGI IMG/M metagenome (GOLD analysis project Ga0209643, IMG submission 187383) | Deep subsurface microbial communities from Mt. Terri, Switzerland - Autotrophic microbial communities BRH/37_all (SPAdes) (version 2) | ecosystem: Environmental > Aquatic > Deep... | reverse complement strand
ATATCTTAAATAACTTTTACGTTAATTGCGTTTAATCCTTTTTTACCTTCCTGTAAATCGAATTCAACTTCGTCACCTTCGCGTACTTCGTCGATTAATCCAGAAATGTGTACAAAATGTTCTTTGTTTGAACCTTCTTCTTTTATAAATCCAAATCCTTTGGCTTCATTGAAGAATTTTACTGTCCCTTTACTCATCTTTAAAAAATTTAAAATAATATTAGCGACAAATTTAATAATTAATTTTTAATTTCCCAATTTTAAAAAAAAATATTTTTAAGCCTCAAAATAGTTCGTAAATTACTGCCCTATAAAATGTTACTTAATGCTTGACGTGGCTATTTTCCAGTCATAATCCAACAATTATATTGCAGAATTTCAAGGATATTTTCACTTTGGGCCAATATCAGTTGGCTTAAAAGTCTCTGTTTATTTTTCCACCGGAAATTTCCCTGATTGCCCCCACTCAGACCAGGAGCCATCGTACAAAATGTTTTTATTTTTTTCTGAAATCAATTCACTTGCCAACAAAATAATGCAGGCCGTAATTCCTGAACCGCAAGTAAAAGCCAAAGGTTTATTTTCATTATTTAAGTTTTTGAAAATTTCTTTCAGTTCTTTTTTTGATTTCATTTTTCCCTGATGCAACACTTTTTCAAAAGGAAGATTTAAAGAATTTGGAATGTGTCCGCTGGCCATATTTTCTCTAGGTTCCGGACTTAAACCGCTAAACCTTTCTTTGGAGCGCGCATCAACAACCAGCATTTTTTTTGATTCGATATTTTCTAATAGTACAGTGGAATCTACCACCAAATCCGATTGGTAATTAGCCGTAAAATTCCCTGAAAAATTTTTGTTATTTCCAATGGTTTCTGTTGGAAAATTAGCGTTTTTCCAAGCCGACAATCCGCCATCCAAAACAACAATTTTGGAATGTCCCATCGCTTTAAACATCCACCAGACTCTCGGACTCGTGTAAACGCCTAAATTGTCATAAACAACAATAAAGCTGTTCTTGTTAATTCCCAGTTTTCGGCACTCGGCTTCAAAAACCTTTTGATTTGGAATCATATTTGGGATTGGATTTTCCTTATCTAAAAACACCATTTCCATATCAAATTTCCGGGCACCTTTAATTTGGATATTCGTAAATTCGGGGATTAAATTGGATTTATTTTCCCTGGGGCTGGCGTTTAAAATTACCAAATTAGGATTTTCAAGCTTTTCAAAAAGCCAAGCTGCGGAAACTACCGGATTTAAATTCATAAGAAAACTGACTAATGTAAACGGTAAATTTCCCTGATATCTTCCAATATCTTTTCAAAATCAATTTTTAAATCGATTAACTTACCGCTATGAATATCCCAAACCCAACCGTGAACCGTAATCCGTTTTTCAAGCAATGCTTTTTGCACATCGGCAGTTTTTAGCACATTTATGCACTGTTCCTGTACATTTAATTCAACCAGCCTGTTGTATTTTTCATCTTCACAAGCAATTAAATTGAGTTCGCTTTTATGCAATCTGTAAACATCACGTATATTCCTTAACCACGGATTTAACAATCCCAGATCTTCCGATTGCATAGCTGCTTTTACGCCACCGCAATAATAATGTCCGCAAATAACCAAATGTTTAACCTTTAGGTGCGTTACCGCATAATTGATGACAGACATCACATTTAAGTCGGTATTTGGAACCATATTGGCGATGTTTCTGTGCACAAAAACTTCTCCAGGTCCAACGCCCATCAATTCTTCCGCAGAAACACGGCTGTCTGAACAGCCGATATACAAAATTTCTGGTTTTTGGCCCGATGACAAATTTTTAAAATAATTTTCGTCAATTTGAAGTCTTTCTTCAATCCATTTTTTATTGTTGCTAAAAATTTTTTCGATGTTCAATTTCCTGATTTTTTAAATTATTCTTTTATTTTTTTTTGATTAATTGGTTCTCCATCTTCAAAATATTCCCAATTCCCAATCTTTTGGTCATTTTCATAAATCCCTTTTCGAACCAGTTTTCCCGTTACATTGTAATATTTAGCCGGTCCGTGCAATTTTCCGTTTACATACAGCAAATCATCCAATAAAATTCCTTCCGACGAATAACGAAGCAAACTGCCGTGCAATTCCCCCTTTTTATAGTTTGCTGTTTCAGCTATTTTTCCGGGGGCAAAATACGTTGTTGATATCCCGTTTAGCAAACCGTTTTCATAATTTTCTTCTGAAACAATTGTTTTTCCGTCGGTATTGAAATACACCCATTTGCCAGTTCGGTTTTTGCCGTTCATAATTCCTTCGCTTTCAAGTATTCCGTCGTCATAAAAATAACTGACTTTGGCATTGTCGTTGCCTTCAGAAAAAGTTTTAACAATTATCGGATGCGCACTGTTAAGTTCACTGTAATAATTAAAAACACCAATTTCTTTGCCCGCCTTAAACTGGCCTTCATAACGAATATTATTATTGTCGTAGTATTTTTTCCAAACGCCTGTGCGCCTTCCCTGCGCATCCAGCTGGTTTATTATTTCCTGTGAAAACATCGTTGCGGATAAAAGTAATACAAGAAAAAATAACAGATTTTTGTATGATAGCATTTTCATAATTCCAATAATTTTATTCAATTTTTAGTGCATTGGCCCAATCGTATAATATTTGGTACTGATTTTCGGACAAACCCAATTCCTTATGCACCAATACATAGCTTTTTAAGGGCATTTCCCTTTCATTCAACACTTCTTTTAGGTCTTTTATAATATGTTCTTTCTGGTCTTTATTATACGTGGTCCATTCAGAAAAATTCAAATGTTCTTTTCCTTCCTTTATATGTTGCGCCAAAAACCACGATGCCGGCGCAATTTTGCTGTACCAAGGATATTTTGTGGAATTTGAATGACAGTCCAAACACGAAGTTTGAATAATTTTATTCACTTCCACAGGAATTTCCATAACCGTGCTTATCGCATTCATTTCATTTTTTGAATCATTTTTTTCAATTTTAATAAATTGAATTAAAATGAACAAGACTAAAATTATTAAAAGTAATCTTTTCATAGGTTAAAGTTTTAAAATTTCCTGTAATTGTGCTTCAGAGATGGTCAGTAATTTAGGTTTTATCAATCTTGGCGTTAATTCTTTCCATTTGCTGTTTTGCTTGAAAATATTTTTAAAAATGGTTTTTGCTTCATTTAACTCGCCGTTATTCGCCAAAGTTACGGCATACCAATATTTCATTTCCAAATTATCCGGATTTAATTGTTGCGCCTTCATATAATGTTCTTTTGCCAAAGTATTATTGCCCACTTCCACCGCCAAATCGCCTTTATTCATAAAATCATAAGCGGTATGGATGGTTAACAATCTCCTCATTTCCTTCAGCGGATTTTCGCTGTCTTCCACACGCAAATCCACCACTTTATCTTCCCAGCTGTTTCCGGTGGTTTTGGCTTTAACAACCAATATTGCGGCCGATTGTTTGCCTCTTATATCGCCGCCTTCATTTTGGGCCGCTTCCATCGCAGCCAGCATTCGCGCTGCCAAAGTTCCTGTAGATTTTTTAAAAGCTTCAGCCATCGCTGGCCAAACGGTATTTTTGTCCATTAAATTTGCCTGAACAGAAAAATTATCACCCACCAGATGACCGGCCGCTTCAATGCAATTTTTTCCCGTATATGCCTCCACATTTCCGTGAACATCCAAAATTGCCAACTGTCGCACTTCCCTGCCTTCATCCAATTTTAACAACGTTTCCACCGCCATTTTTGGCGTCAAACCGTTTTCCAGCAAACTTAAACCACGTGGACCAAAAGACGGATTCACAAACGATTGCGTGGCAACAACGCCAACGCCCGCTTGTCCCCAAGTAACAATACTGCCAACAGAAAACCAATGCGATTGCACCGCAACGCCCATTTCACCAGTTACAGTATCTCTTGCAACAATGGAATAGGTATGCGCAAATGGTTGTTTTTTGGAATAAACTTGTTGAGAAATAACTGGAATACTGCATAATAGTGCCATAAATACTGAAATTAATAACCTCATAATACGTAAATTTTAAAAATTTAAAGATATGCCAATCTTTTTGTAAATTTATGGATAATTTTTAATTATGGAAATTTCAAATTTTTGGTTTTATACCATTATGATAGTAGTAATTCTGCATATAGTTGTGGGGTTTGCTTATTTGCTTTATAAATTATCACCCAAAAAAGATAAAAAAGACAATAAAATAGATCAAAATGATTCTTTTTAATTCCGGCTTCGCTATTCCGGCTTCGATCTTGGTCTTTTGTCATCCGACTTTTAAACTTTTTACTTCAAACTAATATTTATTTGATTAATTTTACACCTTTCAACATAAAACTTAAAAATGTCTTTATCCAATTTGAATGCCATATCTCCAATTGACGGCCGATACCGAAACAAAGTTGAATCATTAGCACTCTTTTTTTCTGAAGAAGCGCTTATCAAATACCGCGTAAAAGTTGAAATTGAATATTTTATTGCATTATGTGAAATTCCATTGCCGCAATTGGCTGATTTAAATACCTCTCTTTTTGCGAAATTAAGAAAAATTTATAGCGATTTTTCTTCTGATGATGCACAAAAAATTAAAGACATTGAAAAAATTACCAACCACGATGTGAAAGCCGTGGAATATTTTATCAAAGAAAAATTTGACGCAATACAGCTTCAGAAATATAAGGAGTTTATTCACTTCGGATTGACCTCGCAGGATATCAACAACACTTCAATTCCCTTATCTTTAAAAGATGCTTTTGATGCTGTATATTATCCGGAATTGAAATTGTTATTAGACAAACTGAGCCAATTGGCATCCGATTGGGCGGAAATTCCGATGTTGGCGAGAACGCACGGACAACCGGCATCACCAACACGTTTGGGAAAAGAAATCGCTGTTTTTGTTGAACGTATTGAGCAGCAATTAACACAGCTGAAAAACATTCCCTACGCCGCAAAATTTGGTGGCGCAACGGGAAATTACAATGCACACAAAGTGGCTTTTCCTGCAACAGACTGGAAAGTTTTTGGAACCCGTTTTGTGGAGCAAGTTTTGGGTTTGCATCATTCATTTCCAACCACACAAATTGAACATTACGACCATTTAGCGGGTATTTTTGATGCCTTAAAACGCATAAATACCATTCTTATAGATTTTGACAGAGATATTTGGACCTATGTTTCTATGGATTATTTCAAACAAAAAATTAAAGAAGGCGAAGTGGGTTCCTCGGCTATGCCGCATAAAGTAAATCCGATTGATTTTGAAAATTCTGAAGGTAACTTAGGAATTGCAAATGCCATTTTTGAACATTTGTCAGCCAAATTGCCTTTATCCAGACTGCAACGCGATTTAACCGACTCTACCGTGCTCAGAAATATTGGCGTTCCTTTTGCACACACAATTATTGCCATCAATTCAACGTTAAAGGGATTGGACAAATTAATCATCAACAAAGAAAAATTTGCGGAAGATTTGGAAAATAATTGGGCGGTGGTTGCAGAAGCCATCCAAACAATTTTAAGAAGGGAAGCTTATCCAAATCCGTATGAAGCATTAAAAGAACTGACCAGAACAAACGAAAAAATCACCCAAAAATCGATGGCCGATTTTATTGATGGTTTACACGTTTCAAATGAGATTAAAAAGGAATTAAAATCCATCACACCTAGTAATTACACCGGAATATAATGAAAAAAATCATATTGTTGCCCTTATTGCTTTTAGCAATATTGTCTTGTAAAAATGAATCACACAAACCCGAAAATTCTAAATCGGAAACGACTGAAAATGAAGGGTCAAATTCTGATCGTTTTAAATCGGGAACCTTTGAAATTCCTGCTGGACAGGGTTACGAAAAAACAATCATCATCAGAAAAGATTCAATCCAAATTGAAAAATATGAAGACCGGATCGACACCCTTTCAATTTCCTGGAAAAACAATTTTAACTACACGCTTAAAATGTTGCATCCAAAAACCGCCATTGATGAAGATCCCATTCATATCAAAATCACGAGCCTCAAAGAAAAATCTTATGAATTTGAAGCGGTGATCGGACATTCCAATTATGTTCAAAAAGGAGAAATCACAAAAACTTCAAACTAATATTTTATGGAAATATTTTTACACGCGGATGCTTGGATAGCGCTTTTAACGCTGACTTTTTTAGAAATTGTTTTAGGGATTGACAATATTATTTTTATTTCAATTGCCGCAGGAAAATTGCCAAAAGACCAAATAAAAAAAGCCACCAGAATTGGTTTGCTTTTGGCGATGCTCTTTAGAATTGCATTGTTGTTTGGTATTTCCTACTTAATTTCAATGAAAGACCCTTTCTATACCATTAACTTGTCTTGGTTAAAATTTGGAGTAACTGGCCAAAGCGTTATTTTAATTTTGGGCGGACTCTTTTTATTGTACAAAAGCACCAGCGAAATAAGGGATAAAGTAGAAGGCATTGAGCACGGCGCAACCTCTCCGGATAAAATAAAGTTCGCCACTTTGCGAGGCGTAATCATACAAATTGTAATGATCGACATCGTTTTCTCTTTCGATTCTGTGTTAACTGCCGTGGGTATGACCAACGGAATACAAGGCGCATTAACCATTATGGTGACTGCCGTTATAATTTCAATGATTGTTATGATGATTTTCGCCACACCTGTAGGCAGTTTTGTAAATGCACACCCAACCATTCAAATGTTGGCATTGTCTTTCTTAATTTTAATCGGTTTTATGCTAATTACAGAAGGAGCACATTTGTCGCACGCAGAAATATTCGGTCAGCAAGTTGGTGCCATTCCAAAAGGCTATTTATATTTTGCCATCGCATTTTCTTTGGGTGTTGAAGCATTGAATATGAGGGTAAGAAAAGGAAAAAACCTGATCAATGTTAGCGAAACAGCTATTTTTGATGAAAAATTGAATGAAGAAAAAACAACGGATAAATAAAATTATTTTTTTACTGAATTGCAAAATCATATTGGTTAAAAACTATGGAAAATAGAAAAACAACAAACATTCTTTTACTGATTATTGTTATTCCGTTTATTTTTTATTTACTCAAAATATTGTCCTTTATTTTCATTCCGTTGGTGGCCTCAATGTTTATTTCCTTGTTATTTTTACCGCTAATGAGATGGTTTAACAAACGAAAAGTGCCAAAATTTATCAGTATTTTTGTGGTCATTCTCATTTTTGCCGCGTTGTTTAAAATTGGCGGAGAACTTGTAAAACTGTCCAGCAGGGAAATTTTAGCTACAGATACCCTTTTTCTGCAAAAAGCGGAAACAAAAGTTTTAGATTTAATGACTTCAATAGAACAATTTTTCGGCATTGAATACTTCAATGAGAACGATAATATATTTACGAATTTGTTTCAAAAAGAAAGTGTTTCAAAATACTTTGGATCCACATTGGATTTTATAAGCAAAACGCTTACTATGACATTAATGACAGCTTTCTTCGTGATTTTGTGGCTTGCCGAATCCATCAATTTTGAAAAATTATTGAACAATACCATCCTCAAACAAAAGTATGCATCTGTAAAAACCTTTATGAAAATTGAAAAAGATTTACTCACCTTCATAAAAGTAAAAATATTTGTCAGCCTGCTCACAGGCATTGGCACTGGTTTGGCTTGCGTGTTTTTCGATGTCAATTTCCCAATATTTTGGGGATTGTTCGCTTTTATCATCAATTTTGTGCAAATGGTCGGTTCTTTTGTGTGCGTAATTTTATTGTCGCTGTTTGCCTTTGTACAGCTTGATACCACAAGTATTTTATTCTTTTTTATACTTTCAATCACAGGCGTCCAGGTATTGTTTGGCAGTATTTTAGAACCCATTTTTATGGGAAGGTCCTTTTCTATAAACATCATTACCATTTTGGTGATGCTGATGCTTTGGGGTTACATTTGGGGAATTGCAGGCTTAATTATGGCCATTCCTTTAACGGTATTTATCAAAATTATTTTGGAAAAATTCCCCAAGACAAAAGTTATTGCCGGTTTTCTTTCTTAATCATTATTGTCCGGTTAAATTTAATACCAACAGGTCGGCCCCGATGGGGCTTATTATGTGACTTTTAACAATATTCTATAAATATTTTGAGAATATTGCTGTTAAATCTAATTTTTAGACAGCCTCTTTAAACATTGGGTTTTGTTTGAATTACAAATTAAATTTCAGGCCCAAAATAATATTTCTTCCGATATTTGGAATCCCGTCTGCTTTTAAGCGCGACAGGTGCGCGATGTAACTTTCATCAAATAAATTGTTGGCGTTTACATTGATATCAAAAAATGAGTTACCAAATTTAATGGTTCCTCCAAAGCCGAAATTTACCAAGGAATAACCTTTGGTGGCAGTTTCAAATCCGCTCACATAGTTTTGATTGAATGTGCTCGAAACATTTAAAGAGGTAAATCCGTCAGTCAGCCATTTTTTGATGTTAAATTCTGTTCTTAAGGTATTGTTCCAATTGTTGGCAGGAATTAACGGCAAATAGTCACCATCTTGTTTTTTTCCTGTAACCGTTTCAAAACTGCTTTCAAGATGCAGCCAATCTAAAGGATGCGGATGAAAATGTACGCCAATTTCACCGCCATACAATTTTGCATCATTTTGAATGTACATAAAAACATCATTGTCTTCACGCATTTCACCAGTTGGCGAGGTGTAAATATAATTGTTCACGTGGTTGTAAAATCCATTCGCAAAAAACTCAAAATGATCTGTGTTAAATTCAACATTTAAATCGGATTGAATGTTTTGCTCTGTTTTTAAATTGCTGTTTCCAATTTCGTATCTGTTGGTTCCTTCGTGAACGCCGTTAGAAGTGAGTTCCGCCAAATTTGGCGCCCTAAATCCAGTTGCGACATTTAAGCGAACTATTAGATTGTCGTTTAAATTGGTTTTATAACCCAACGAAGCATTAAAACTGTTATAGGATTTATCGATGGCTTCAAAAGAGCCTTCTTCACCAATAGTTCCATTGGCTTCCGAGGAAATAGCTCTGTTGTCGAAACGCAATCCGGCCAATATTACATTGGATTTCCACTCATAATTTGCAGTCCCGAAAAAACCGATATCATTGGTTACAGCATCCGGAATTAAATATTCTTCTCCAAAATTTCTGTTGTTTTGGTGCATTCCCTGAAAACCAATAATGGTTTCTAAATTGCCGTATTTTGGCAAATGGTATTTGGCATCATAATTAAACGTGTTTAATTTCATTTGTAAATCGGCCACATCGCTGTCTTCAAATTCGCTTCTGTCGTTATTGATATAGCTTAAATCAACATCCAATTTTGATTTGGAGAAAAACAAAATATTGTTGAAGCTCAATAAATGGTTAAAAACACCTTGTTTTGGATAGCTGGTTTTTTTGCTTGTGGTTTGTTCGGCAACACCATCTTCCGGCATTCCCAAATTCAATTTATTGTAATTGTATCTAAAAACACTGGAAATTTTTGAATCGCTAAAGCCAATCCCTGCCTTAAAATCTGTTTCGTTGTAACGGGTGTTTGTTACGCGATCTCCTTTTGCAATTTTATAATCAGAATGTGTATTGTAACTTCCTCTTGCCAGGAATTTCCAATTTTCAGAAGAAGTTTTTAAACCTATTGAAGTATTGCTTCCCTGTGTATTTGAAAATAATTTCTGGTCAAAATTGGCAACAAAAGTGTTGGCTTCAGCAAATTTTTCGGGAATAAAATACAAAACGCCGCCCAAAGCATCGGACCCATAAAGCAAGGAAGCCGGACCTTTAATCACTTCCATGCTTTCTATGCCCGAATCGTTTAATCCCAAACCGTGTTCATCTCCAAACTGCTGATTTTCAATTCGTACGCCTTGTGAATAAACCAAAACGCGATTGCCGCTCAACCCGCGAATCACCGGTTTTCCAATAGAAGTTCCGGTAGAAACTTGCGAAACTCCAGGAATGGTTGTAAGTCCTTCAATTAAAGTTGCCGTTCCTTTTCGCTGCAAGGTTTTTATGCTTTCGTGTTCCACCTTCATCACATTTTGTGATTGCAATTTGTTAAAAACGGTGGAGACAATAACTTCATCCATTTTAAAAACGGCTTCTTCCAAAGTGAAATTTAGAGTGGTTTCTTTTGTTAACAATGCAATGGTTTTTACCTGGGTTTTAAAGCCGATGTAAGCAACTGTCATTTTAATGGCATTGTTGGGTAAATTGGTCAATTCATACAAACCATTTTCATCGGTGGAAGTTCCTTTTTGAAGTTCTTCAATATAAACCGTAACGCCCAATAAAGGCTCTTTTTGGCCATTGGTAATTTTGCCTGATAGTTTGTTTTGCGAATGCGCAATTAAGGTAAATCCTATTGAAAACAGGATAAATGTATATAATCTCATTTGTAGTATTTTTAATGATAAAAAATTTAAATTTTTGTTATATCAATAAAAATGGCGGTGCTCTGGAGGATTTGTAGTGAATTTTTGCAGAAGCAGTTTGTGATTCCGCAGTAACTATTTTTTCTTCATTTAATTCATTTTTAGCAAAATGCGCTTCTGAATAAAAATCAATTTTATGCGTATTTATTTTAAAATGTAAAACAGAACAGTCTATTTCGTGGCTATCAAAATGCGTGATATTTTGAGTTTTACAAACTGAATGTCGATGCTTTTCAAATGAATGATCAAACTGTACCGCAAAGGGTAACAATACAGTTGTAATCAATACAATAGAAATTATATTTTTTAAAAGTTGTTTAATTTTGTGCGAATTTTAGTTTGCTAAACTACAAAATTAAAATTAATCTTTTAACTTCAATTTTTCTAAAAATCACTTCTGATAAACACCATTATGTGATGCAAGCCTATATTGAAACATTTTCAGTAAATGTTTTCACCCATCATTGAATTATCGAAATATTAGCTGATAACCTAAGATTTCCACTCCATCCTTTGAATACGCACTGCATTTAAAATAGCCAATAAAGCGACACCTACATCGGCAATTACAGCTTCCCATAAAGTAGCCATTCCGAAAGCTCCTAAAATCAATACCAATAATTTTACGCCCAATGCCAAGCCAATATTCTGCCATATAATTTGAGTGGTTGCATTGCTTATTTTGATAGCGGTTGCAATTTTAGAAGGCTGGTCTGTTTGAATCACGACATCGGCGGTTTCAATGGCGGCATCGCTTCCTAACCCGCCCATTGCCATACCAACATCTGCGATGGTGATTACCGGGGCATCATTTATTCCATCACCAACAAAAGCGATGGTTCTGCCTGCAGCTTTTAATTTTTCGACTTCTGTTATTTTATCTTCCGGCAACAGTTCACCAATTGCTTTATCAATTCCCAATTGTTTTGCAATTATATCGACCACTGCTTGCTTATCGCCAGAAAGCATCACAACTTCTTTTATGTTTTTAATGTTATGTAATGCGTTAATTGCTTTTTTTGCATCAACTTTTAGGGTGTCAGCAATGGTAATATAACCTGCAAATATTTTATTTATGGCAATAACAACAATGGTTTCTGTATTTGAATTTAATTTTTCATCATACGAAATGTCAAACTTTACCAACAGTTTTGTGTTACCGGCTAAAATTTCATAGTCACCAATATCGCCTTTCATTCCGTGACCGGAAATTTCTTCAACATTGGTTGCTTTAAGGTCGGTATTACTAATGTTTGCATATTTTACAACAGCTTCGGCAATAGGATGGGTTGAATTGCTTTCCAAAACAGCAGTTAATTCAACCAATAATTCTTTGTCAAAATTTACGGCAACTATTTCTTGCACTTCAAAAACACCTTTGGTTAAAGTTCCTGTTTTATCCATAACAACCGTATCAACTTTGGTCATTAAATCGATAAAATTGGAACCTTTAAATAGGATGCCGTGGTGAGATGCTGCACCTATTCCGCCAAAATAACCCAGCGGGATAGAAATTACCAAGGCACACGGACAAGAGATTACTAAAAAGATTAATGCTCGTTGAAACCACATTTGAAATATGTAAGCATCTCCGAGGAAAAAATAGGGAATTATAACCAACCCAATAGCCAGCCAAAATACGATTGGCGTGTATATTTTCGCCAAACGGCTTACCAATAATTGTGTTTTTGCTTTTCTGCCAACTGCTTCCTGCACCAATTTTAATATTTTGGAGAGTTTGGTGTCTTCAAATTTACTGGTTACTTCAATCTCAATCACTTTTGTGAGATTTACCATTCCTGCAAGCACTTTATCACCATTAATTTTTGTGTCCGGCGCAGATTCGCCCGTTAAGGCTGCAGTATTTAAAACGGCCTCATTAGAAATTAAGATACCGTCTAACGCAATTTTTTCACCCGGTTTGACTTGAATTGTTTGTCCGACGGCAACTTCTCTTGGATGTTTTACTATTGCAGTGCCTTTTTCCAGTACCATTACTTCTTCAACCTGAACTTTTAATAAGCCTTCAATAGAGCGTTTGGCTTTGTTTACAGCCGCTTCCTGAAATAATTCCCCCACAACATAAAACAACATAACTGCAACGCCTTCTTCATAAGAGCCAATTAAAAAAGCGCCAATGGTTGCAACGGACATTAAGACAAACTCGTTATAAATAGCGCCTTTGACAATTAATTTTGCGGCTTTTAAGAGTACCGGGCCGCCAACCATCAAATAAATAATGCCAAACCAAATTATTGGAATGGGCGCTTTAAAAAATGAAATTTCATAAAAATCGAAACCAATTCCCAACAACAAAAAAAACAAACTTATTATTGGAATGAGATAGGATTTATTTATAGATACTGTTTTTTTTGATTTTGGGGTGTCTTTTGTATAATCTATGGCACAAGCACCATCTTTACAATTAGATTCTTCACTCATATTATTAAATTTGTTACAAAAGTAACTTAATGCCTTATGCAACGGAAGTGCATTATTTGCAATTGCATTTATCGCAAATACCTTTCACCACCAAATTAACATTTTCGGCAATATAACCTATAGGTAAATGTATTTGCGGAATCTTATAATCGGTGATACACACGGTTTCGTTGCAATTGGTGCAGTGAAAATGCAAGTGCAAATCGGTGTCAATTTCACAATGGCAATTTTCTTCACACAAAGCATATTTGGTAATGCCCGTTCCGTCATCTATTTTGTGGGAAATTCCTTTAGCAACAAAGGTATTTAAGGTGCGATATAAGGTGGTTCTGTCCGATTGGTCAAAATAATTTTCGACATCGGTCAAGCTGATTGCCACTTTTTTATTCAGCAGAAATTGTAAAACCAATAGTCGCATTGCTGTCGGTTTTATATGATTATGCGCTAATATTTTTTCCAAATTTTGCATTTTCCCAATTTTATGTTGCTATCAAAATCAGAACCTTAAGAAATTGAAGTAGATTGTTGTGTGCCAATAAAGCATTCATCATCATAGAGAAATACTGAAAATTTGATGGTGATAATTGATACGATGATTGCTATAATTTTCAAAGCTCAAATATACAATTAAATTGATGCAATGATGTTGCAAATATTTAATGAAATCAATTAAAAATTCGGATGCACAACTCATGCATCCGAATTTAATGGATCGTTTTAATGGTTAAAAAGGCGCGAAATAAAACGATACAGAAATACAGCCGTTAAATTTTGCAGATTAAGAATTTTTGTAATTTTGATTCTTTCAATTCTTTAAAACCTTGTTGTATGAATTAATATATCAATTTTTCACGCCCAATTTTTCTAAAATCACTTCCATTAAACACCATTTTGTGATTGACGATTGCAATAAATTGGCTCCGACAAAGGCAGTAAACCACAGCCAGTTGACGTTTAGTTTTATGGCGAGCACCAAACTAATTAATATAAATGTGCCAGCAACGGCTCTTACAATTCTGTTTTTCATTTTTTGATTTTTTTATTAATTAGATTTTTCAATATTTAAGACAACAACGTGAATTTTAGACAATGTTTTTTGTTTCGCATTAAATTCGTCTGCTTTGATAAAAAAGGCATCAACATTTTGTTTTTTTACAAAAGCAAAAAATATGATGGACTGGCTTTCATCCATTTCTCCGGCAAACCAATTGCTTTCAACAGATTCTTCAGACAAATCTCTAAAACCGTGTACTTCTTTATAGGAATAAATGTGAATATCTGATTTTTTAAGCATGAGTTTTATGTCCTTGGAAAACTCCTGAATCGCGGTAATGACTAATAATTTCATATGTAGATATTTTTTTTATGGTTTTTAATAATCCTGCCTGTCTTAATACAGGCAGGTTCATCGGAAATGGTATCACATTTCCATTATAATTATTCTTCTGATACTGATTTATCGTCGTTATCCGAATTATTTTCCCATTTCTTTTTTTCTGTCATATAGTAAATCATCGGAACCACAATAAGGGTTAACATGGTTGAAACGATAGCACCGGCAACCAATGAGATGGCCAACCCTTGGAAAATTGGATCAAACAAAATAATGGAAGCACCAATAACTACGGCACCGGTTGTCAGTAAAATTGGCGTGGTTCGCACGGCACCTGCATCAATAATGGCTTGTTTTAACGGTACACCGTCGTTCAATCTAATTTCAATAAAGTCGATCAACAATACGGAGTTTCGAACCATAACACCCGCCAAGGCAATCATACCAATGAAAGAGGTTGCTGTAAAGAAGGCACCCAAAATCCAGTGGCCCAAAACAATACCAACCAAGGAAAGCGGAATTGCAAGCATCATCACCAATGGTGTTTTAAAGTTTTGGAACCAGCCAACGATTAACATATAAATGATAATGATGACCACCAAAAATGCCGTTCCTAAATCCTGGAAAACTTCCAGTGTAATTTGCCATTCTCCGTCCCATTTCACTGCAAAATCACTTTCGTCGCTAGGTTGTTCCAAGTAAAGTTCATTCAGTTTGTAGCCTTTTGGCAATGCAATTTTTTGTAATTTTTCTTTCATTCCCAAAATGGCATATACGGGACTTTCCAAGGCGCCTGCCATATCAGCGGTGACATAAACCACTCTTTTCTGGTCTTTTCTGTAAATCGATTTTTGTAAGGTTTCTTGTTTGATGCGCACCAAATCACCAATCGGAATCACGTTGCCCTGACTTCCTTTTATTTTGATGTTTTGTATGTCGGCCAAACTTGTTTTATCAGCATCACTTAATCCCAACACAATATCAACCTGGTCAAAAGAGGTTTCATCATACAAATAGGAGATCGGATATTCTTTTAAAAGATACGTCAGATTGCCAACAATTTGTTGCGGTGCAATGCCGTTAAGCATCGCTTTTTCCCTGTCAATTTCAAGTCTGTATTCAGTTTGCGCATCTTCAACCATCCAGTCGATATCCACAACATCGGTGGTGTTTTCCAAAATTTCCTTAACCTGATAAGCCACTTTAATTTGCTCATCGTAATTAGGTCCGTAAACTTCTGCAACCAAAGTCGACAATACCGGTGGTCCCGGCGGAACTTCCACCAGTTTCACATTCGCGCCATATTTTTTGGCAATTTTTATAATTTCCGGACGCACTTTTTTGGCAATGTCATGACTTTGTAAGTCACGATCTTCTTTCAGCAATAAATTCACCTGAATATCGGCCATATTGCTTCCGCCACGAATGTCGTAATGACGAACCAATCCGTTAAAGGTTATAGGGGCAGAGGTTCCAATATAATTTTGGTAATTGATTACCTCAGGTGTGGTTGCAATATACTGCGCAATTTCCTGGGTTACGGCTGCTGTTCTTTCCAGCGTGGTTCCTTCCGGCATATCAATGACCACCTGAAACTCGTTTTTGTTGTCAAATGGCAGCATTTTTACAGCTACTGATTTCGTAAAAAACATCAATACCGATCCGGCCAATAAAACCAAGGTAATTCCTATGGTTACCAAACGCTTTTTACGGCTGTCCAATAAGGGCTGCTCTAATTTTTTATAGATTTTATAAATCATCCCGGCTTCCAAACCCTGTTCTTTCTTGTGTTCCTGACTTTCTTTTTCACGCAATAAATGATAACCCAAATAAGGTGTCACCGTTAAAGCGACAAAAAGAGACAAAATCATGGCAATAGAAGCGCCAATTGGCATCGGACTCATATAAGGTCCCATCATTCCCGAAACAAATGCCATCGGCAGAATAGCGGCAATCACGGTAAATGTTGCCAAAATGGTTGGATTTCCTACTTCATTAATCGCATAAATCGCGGCCTGTTTAAACGGCAATCGTTTCATTTTAAAATGCCTGTGCATATTTTCGGCAATAATAATACTGTCGTCAACCACAATTCCCACCACAAAAACCAAGGCGAACAAGGTAATTCGGTTTAGGGTATAGCCCAACAAATAATAACTGAATAAGGTCAGGGCAAATGTTAGCGGCACCGAGAAAAACACCACCAAACCACCACGCCAGCCCATCGCCAGCATTACCAAAATGGTAACGGCTAAAATCGCCACGCCCAAGTGAAGCAACAATTCGCCCACTTTATGCGATGCCGTTTCTCCGTAGTTTCTGGTAACATCTACGTGAACATCAGCCGGAATCAAGGTTTGTTTTAAGTTCTCCACCCTGTCCAAAATCTTTTCCGAAATTTTCATCGCATCGGCACCTTTTACTTTTGCGATTGATAGTGTCACCGCATTGTATTCGCCCGAATTTGAGGTGTATTTTTCGTTATTTTTCCCATAACCAAAAGACACATAACTGTTCGGTTTTTCCGGGCCGTCAAGTATTGTTGCAACCTGCTTTAAATAAACAGGCATATTATTGTTAACGCCAACCACCAAATTTTCCACATCTTCTGATGAGGTTAAAAATTTCCCGGTGGTAATCAAATATTCCTGGTCATTTTGAACAAAACTTCCGGATTGTGAGCTGCTGTTGTTGGCTTGGATCATTTGCATAATTCCCAAAGCATCAATGCCATTTTCGGCCATTTTATCTTTATCCAAAACCACTTTCAGCTGACGGTTTCTTCCGCCAATCACTTTGGTGATAGAAACATCTTTTACCTTTTCTATTTCAGAAGTCACTTCTTCCGCAATCTGGCGAATTTGAAAATCGTTATACGTATCACTCCAAAAAGTCAGCCCCAGCATAGGAACATCATCAATTGAGCGGGTTTTTACCAAAGGCTGCGTAACGCCCGGAGGAAACATTCCCTGATGGCGCATCAGCTCATCATACAATTTTACATACGAGCGTTCTGTGTCTTCGCCCACATAAAATTGCACAATAATCATCGATTGGCCGTTCATCGCAATACTGTGCACGTGTTGCACGCCTTTGATGTCCGATATAATTTTTTCCAACGGTTTTATCACACGGCTTTCAACCTCTGTCGGACTTGCCCCCGGATAACCGACCAATACATCGGCCATAGGAACAATAATTTGCGGTTCTTCTTCCCTAGGAATAAGAAATGAACTGTATATGCCAATTGCCATCAACGCCACCATCAACAAAATGGTCAGCTTCGAATTGATGAATATGTTGGCTATTTTACCTGAAATTCCTTCTTGCATTATTATTAAGTTTTGCCCCCTAACCCCCGAAGGGGGAATAAAAGGGAATTAATTATTTTGTTATTTTTTACTGAGACTGCAAACTGAGACTCAATACTGTTTACTTATTTTACTTATTTGTGCCTGCCCACCTTTTCGGAGGGCGTGTCCCTCCCTAATCCCGATAGCTATCGGGAGTCGGGCCGGGCTTTCGGCTAAATCTTTTGTTCCGCTGCGCTTCACAAAAGGATACCGCCTCAATCCCTCACGCGGGCATTCTTGTTGATGATATTTATATTTTTTACTGCGACTGTAAACTGTTT
>Ga0209643_1001748_pt1 | contig 17876 bp, 17 predicted proteins | sample AutmiccBRH37_all_FD_187383 | JGI IMG/M metagenome (GOLD analysis project Ga0209643, IMG submission 187383) | Deep subsurface microbial communities from Mt. Terri, Switzerland - Autotrophic microbial communities BRH/37_all (SPAdes) (version 2) | ecosystem: Environmental > Aquatic > Deep... | reverse complement strand
GTCCAATTAAAGCTAAAAGGGAGATTTTTAAATATAAAATCATACTCACCTAATCCGTGAATACTTATATCTCCCCCTAAGACAGGGTCATACTCCGGGCATAAACCTTTTTCATTTGCATCAAAAATTTTTTTGAATGCCTTCTCATTTATCAAACCTCTTTTTAATGCTTCACCCGCATCCTTATCATTTGGATAATTTATTAAAATTAGCTTATAATATTGAGAGTCCTCTTTTATTTTGCAAACTCGATAATCGCCAACAGGAGTTATATAATCATCAGCTCTTGTTTTAAGTCCGTTATTATTTTTACCAAATATGGCTCGATATCTTTTTACTAATACACCTTCTGAATATAAATCTAATTTATACGACCTTCTATCGATAACAACATTAGGTTCTTTAATTTCCTTCATTCCTTTGCTATTCATTAATTCAGATAGCGGTGCCTCTCTGGTACTTAAGAAAATACCATAAATGATTAGTCCCGAAAAAAAAAGAATAATACTCGCTATTATGTAAAATACATTTTTAAGCACTTTACCTAATGAGAAATAAAAGAATGTCTAAATATAGAAAAGCACCCGATAAGGTGCTTTTTTATTTGAAAGGAATTTACTTTAAATTTTCGGCTTCTACAACTGCAATTGCAGACATATTAATGATTTCATTGACGGTTGCCCCTCTTTGTAAAACATGGATTGGTTTTTTGACTCCCATTAATAATGGTCCAATCAAACTAGCATCTGTCAATCGTTCAAATAATTTGTATGCAATATTCCCGGAATTTAGATCGGGGAAAATTAATACATTCGCTCCTCCCTTGAGTGAACTAAAAGGAAATTCCTGTTCTAGTCTTTCAGGAACTACTGCTGTATCTGCCTGCATTTCTCCATCTACCATAATATCAGGACGAAGTCGCTTTACTAATTCGGTTGCTTGCTGCACCTTTTTAGATTGCGGATATACAGCACTTCCAAAATTACTGAATGAAAGCATTGCCAAACGTGGTTTAATATCAAATTCTTTTACAGTATCGTGAGACATTATTGCTATCTCTGCTAATTGCTCTGCTGTTGGATCTACATTCACACTTGTATCTGCAAAGAAATATGTTTTTCTTTTTATTACAACAATATATAATCCGGAAACTACATTATGTCCATCTTTTATTCCGATACATTGCAATGCCGGTCTTATTACCTGCGGATAATGATATGTCAATCCACCAATCAATGTATCAGCATCACCATTTCGGACCATCATACTTCCATAATAGTTTGGCTGTTTCATTAATATCTTTGAATCTCTTAGTGTTACACCTTTTCTCTGCCTGATTTTGAAAAATTCATTAGCATAATCTTTCACATTTGGAGAGTTTTGCGGATCTACTATTTCAAAATGTTTTTTATCGTATCCCAATTCCAGGATTTTTTCTTCTATTAATTCTACATTTCCCAACAAAACCGGATTACCAATTCCCTCTTCAACAATTGAGTGTGCAGCTCTAATAATTTTTTCTTCTTCACCTTCGGTATAAACAATTTTTTTAGGATTCTTTTGCGCTTTGTGAAGCATAACTCTCACAATCTCATTTGAATAACCTAGTCGCTCTTGTAGCGCCTCTTTATATGAATTCCAATCTTCAATATTTACTCTTGCAACACCGGTTTCCATTGCCGCTTTGGCCACAGCCGGAGCTACTGTCCAAAGAACACGCGGATCAAACGGTTTTGGAATTATATACTCAGGTCCAAACGAAAATTCTTGACCGCCATAAGCACTTAATACAGCTTCGGATGCTTTTTCTTTTGCTAATCCGGCAAGTGCCATAACGGCTGCCATCTTCATCTCTTGATTAATTGCTTTCGCCCTTACGTCCAAAGCTCCTCTAAATATAAATGGAAACCCAAGAACGTTATTTACCTGATTTGGATAATCGCTTCTTCCCGTTGCCATAATTATATCTTTTCTGGCATCAATTGCATCTTCGTAAGTAATTTCAGGATCCGGATTTGCCATTGCAAATACTATCGGATTATCTCCCATACTTCTTACCATATCTTTGCTTAAAAGATTCGCCTTTGATAATCCAACAAATACATCTGCGCCCGTGAGTGCTTCTTCGAGTGTTGCATATTTATTTTCAATTGCAAAAGCTTCTTTATATTTATTTAGATCTTTTCTATCTTTATGTATCAATCCTTTTGTATCAAACATGGCAATGTTTTCCTGCTTCACTCCTGCTGTCATATACATATTACAACATGCAATGCCCGCAGCTCCGGCTCCTACTACTACTAAGCGAATTTCATCCATCTTTTTATTTGATATCTCTACCGCATTTATTAATGCAGCGCATGAGATTATCGCCGTACCATGCTGGTCATCATGAAATACAGGTATGTTCATTGTCTTGATTAGTTCTTCTTCAATCTCAAAACATTCCGGAGCTTTTATATCTTCTAAATTGATCCCCCCGAATGTCGGTTCTAATATTTGTACCGTTCTTATTATCTCTTTAGCATCCTTAGATTTCAATTCAATATCAAATACATCTATATCAGCAAATCTTTTAAACAAAACTCCTTTACCTTCCATTACTGGTTTTCCGCCATGAGGACCGATATCACCAAGGCCAAGAACTGCCGTACCGTTTGAAACTACCGCAACTAAATTACCTTTTGCGGTATATTTGTAAACGTCATCATCATTTTTCTCAATCTCTCTGCATGGTTCTGCTACTCCGGGAGTGTATGCTAATGAAAGCTCGCGGGCTGTGAAGCAGGGCTTTGTTGGCACTACCTCAATTTTTCCTTTTCTTCCTTCACTGTGATATTTTAATGCTTCTTCCTTTGTAACGCTCATTTAGTTTGCCTTTCTTCAATGAATTAATTAGTTATTAGGATATATTTATCCTGAACAAAATAATAATTATTTATAAAACAACAAAGCCGCTTAATAAGCGGCCTTGTTTCTAAACTTCCATTATCTCTTTCTCTTTATGTTTTATCATTTCATCAATTTTTGCTATATGAGCATCTGTTGCCTTTTGAATCTCAATTTCTAAATCTGCTTTATTATCTTCGCTAATTTCTTTATTCTTTTCCAATTTCCTCAAACTCTCATTAGCATCTCTTCTAACATTCCTTAATGCAATCTTAGATTCCTCGCCAAACTTCTTAACTAATTTTACGTATTCCTTTCTTCTCTCTTCATTTAAAGGAGGAATCGGAACCCTTATGTTAGTTCCATCGCTTAATGGATTAAGTCCCAAATCGCTTGCTAATATTGCTTTATCTATTACTTGCACCATACCCTTATCCCATGGCATTATGCTTAACGTATGTGCATCCAATACAGATACGTTTGCCACCTGAGTTAATGGAGACATTGAACCGTAATAATCTACTTTAATTCCATCCAACAAGGCAGTTGTTGCCTTACCGGTTCTTATCTTTGTTATTTCCTGCCTAAATGCATCAAGGGTAACGTCCATCTTATGATTAGTTTCTTTAATAATTGCATTCATAAGTTCCTCAATTTTATTTACAAATTTAATTCTTTATTGCGAAATCGCCAACAGAAGTACCAATATTTTCGCCTGTTATTACTTTCATTAAATTTCCCGGCTTATCCATATTGAATACTATTATCGGAAGATTATTTTCTTTACATAAACTAATTGCCGTCAAATCCATTACCCTTAAATTTTTCTGAAGTACATCATAATAAGAAATTTCCTCAAAGAAATTAGCATTCGGATTCTTTTCAGGATCAGAATCATAAACACCATCTACTCGTGTACCTTTGAAAATTGCATCTGCCTCAATTTCAACAGCTCTCAGAGATGCTGCTGTATCAGTACTAAAATATGGATGTCCTGTACCCGCTCCGAATATTACAATCCGATCTTTCTCAAGATGTCTTATAGCTCTTCTTCTTATATAGGGCTCAGCCATTTCTTCCATCTTGATTGCAGTCATTAACCGAGTATATACACCTTTATTCTCAAGAACATTTTGAAGTGCTAAGGAATTTATTACCGTAGCCAGCATTCCCATCTGATCTCCGGTAACCCTGTCTATTCCCTGTGCATTTGCATTCAATCCACGGTAAATATTTCCACCGCCGATTACTACACCAATCTGGACACCTAAAGTATGAGTTACTTTTAATTCCTCTGCAAAAAAATCTAATCTTTTTGGGTCAATTCCATATCCATTATCTCCCATTAAAGATTCACCGCTTAATTTTAGCAGCACACGATTGTACTTAAGTTTTTTTTCCATAGACCCTTAAATATATAAAAAAAAGGTCTTATAAATTATAAGACCTTTTTTGAAATGTTATTTTTTTTCGTCGCCAAGATGAAAACGCTTGAAAAGAACGAGTTTTGCTTCTGCTGAATTTTTCTTGTTGAAATCTTCAATTAAGTTTTGAATCTTCTTTGAATTGTCTTTTACGAATACTTGATCTACAAGACAGTTCTCTTCAAAGAATTTGTTTAACTTACCTTCTGAAATTTTATCCAACATGTGCTCAGGTTTTCCTTCTTTTCTAAGAAGTTCTTTAGCAATCTCAATCTCTTTATCTAATACTGTTCTTGGAAATTCTTCTCTAAACATAAACATCGGTTTCATTGCTGCCACTTGCATTGCGATATCTTTTGTTACATCTGAAAATTCATCTTTCTTTTCTGAAGGTACATTATCAGCTTTAACCAATACTCCCAATTTTGAACCATGATGAAGATAATCAACAATTAAACCTGAATCGGTTTTTTCATAAGTAAAACGAGATACTTCAATTTTTTCACCTATCTTACCTATTATTGCGGTTAATTCTGAATTTAAATTCTTTCCGTTATATGCTGTATTCATTAATTCTTCAACAGAATTTGGTTTATTGGCAATAATCGATTCTAAAGCTAAATTAGCGAATGATAAGAAATCTTCGCTCTTTGCAACGAAATCTGTTTCGCAATTTACTTCAACCATTACAGCTTCTTTACCATCATTAAATATCTTTGTTAATACGATACCTTCATTTGCGGATCTTTCAGCTCTCTTAGCAGCTACAGCAGCACCTTTCTTTCTAAGCGTATCAATTGCTTTTTCAAAATCACCATTGGATTCTTCTAAAGCTTTTTTACAATCCATCATTCCGGCACCGGTTTTATCTCTTAATTCTTTTACTTGACTTGAAGTAATAGCCATCTATTTATTCCTTTTACCTTATTTATAAACTTATTTTTCAGTTGTTTCTTCAGGAGCAGATTTAGATTCCGATTCCTTTGCAGGCACTTCAGGAACATCTAAAGCCGGAGCTGCACTTTGTGCCGGTTTAGGTGTTGGTGTCTGGTTTGAACCTTGTCTTCTGTCACCGCCGCCTCTTCTGTCAAATTTTCTCTTATCGTCTCTTCCATCAACTTTTAATCTTTTTACTCTTGGCTTTCCGTCTCTCTTATCACCATCTCCATCATCTTCATTAATCTTTCCTAATTTCTCATTCTCGGCTGCTTCGTTTGCTCTTAATTCTTTCGATTTCTCATTCCCTTCAATTATAGCATCTGCTAAAATTTTAGAAATAATTTCAATTGCTCGTGAAGCATCGTCATTTCCCGGAATAATATAATCAATCGGATCAGGATCACAGTTTGTATCAACTATCGCAAAAAGAGGAATGTTTAATCTAAGCGCTTCTCTGATTGCAATCGATTCTTTCTTAATATCAACTATAAAAATAGCACCCGGCATTTTTGATAATGTTTCTACGCCATCAAGTACTTTTCTTAATTTATCTTTTTCTCTTGTAAGTGTTAATCTTTCTTTCTTGGTAATTTTTTCAAATGTACCATCGGTTTCTTTCTTTTCGATATCTTGAAGACGTTTAATGCTTTTTCTAATTGTAGAAAAATTTGTAAGCATTCCGCCCAACCATCTTTCACTTACCCAGTTTGCATTACATCTTCTAGCTTCGGAAGCGACAGTACCTTTAGCTTGTTTTTTAGTACCTACGAATAGAACTCTTTTGCCTTCAGATGCAATTCTTGTCATGGCTTCGGCTGCGAGATCTATTGATGATTGTGTTTTCTTTAAATCGATTATATGAATACCATTCTTTTCCATGAAAATATATGGTTTCATCTTTGGATTCCAACGGCGTGTAAGGTGCCCAAAATGTGCACCTGCTTCGATGAGTTGCGTTAATTCTACTCTTGGCATTTTTTCTCCTGTTTAGCTTCTATTCCCTTCATCTTTGCCTTTCGTCTCTTTTCTAGTATGAGACACAGGGGGCAAATCCGGAAATATGAATATTGTTTAATACGTTTATTAAAATATTATCTCTTAGAGAACTGAAATCTCTTTCTAGCTTTTGGTTGTCCGTATTTCTTACGTTCCACCATTCTTGGATCTCTCTTGAGTAATCCTTCTGATTTTAAATTTGTTCTGAAATCAGGATTAATTTCTTCTAAGGCCCTTGAAATTCCAAGACGAATTGCTTCTGACTGCCCTGTAATTCCACCGCCATTTACTCTTGCGAATAAATCATATTTCCCTGATGTTTCAGTTACACTAAATGGTTGCAAGATTGTATCTCTTTGTTCTTTCATTGGAAAGAATTTTTCGAATTCCTTATCATTGATCGTAACTTTTCCTGAACCACTTCTCAGGAATACTCTTGCTACCGCATTTTTTCTTCTTCCAACGAATAATTTGTCAGCCATTAAAACTACTCCTTAAAAACTTAACGGTTCCGGTTGCTGTGCAAGATGTGGATGCTCAACTCCGGTGTACACTTTTAATTTTTTTATTAATTTTCTTCCTAATTTAGTTTTAGGAAGCATCCCCTTTACAGCGGTCTCAATTATAAATTCAGGTTTCTTTTCCATCATCTCTGCATAAGATCTTATTTTAACTCCACCAGGATATGTTGAATGGTGAAAATATGTTTTCTGGATTTCTCTCTTTCCGGTCATAACTACTTTATCAGCATTTATAACCACTACGAAATCACCAGCATCCATATTAGGTGTGTAAAGAGCTTTATTTTTACCTCTTATTACTTTAGCTATATTAGCAGCTAATCTACCGAGCACCTGATCAGTCGCATCTACTACATACCATTTTTGATCGGCTTCTTCCGGCTTATAGAATCGTGTTATTTTTTCTTGTTTCAACTTTACTTCTCCTCCAAAGGGAACACTTTTTATTACAAAGAACCGAAATATATTTTAATCCCTAATAAATGTCAAGATTACTCCCTTGTAAATAAATAAGTTATCTCTTTTTTGTTGAGTTGCTTTATTCTTACACATTTTAGGTTATTACTATATTTACGTTATTTACTACTAAAATAAGAAAATTTTATTTTATATAAAGAATATTTATATTTATTTTTTATATCAAATTTAATTGGAAGGAAAATATAATGCCGAAAAAAAGTGATTTCTTAAAAGATGTGATACAACATTTCGATATTAAAGAACATAATGTAGTGCCTTTAGTAGACGCTATGGAAAAAATGGCTTTCAGTGCTCGCGACTTAAATCGTGCTGCCAAAATTTATGATATGATGCTTAAAGATAAAGAATGTGCTGTTATACTTACCCTTGCTGGTAGTATCTTTAGCGCAGGTCTTAAAAAAATCGTTCATGATCTTATTGCGAATAAAATGGTTGATGCCGTTGTATCTACCGGTGCATTAATGGTCGATCAAGATTTTTTTGAGGCTCTTGGTTTTAAGCATTATATCGGAACTCCATTTGTTGATGATAACGTAATGAGAGATCTCCATATTGATAGGATCTATGATACCTTTATTGATGAAGATGAACTTAGAATTTGTGATGATACAACTGAGAAGATTTTTAATAGCTTAGAACCTCGTCCATATTCTTCACGCGAACTCTTATGGCACTTCGGTAAGTACCTTGATGAAACCGGAGGTCCTAAAGTTGATGATTCTGTAATTTATGCGGCATATAAAAATAATGTTCCCCTCTTTGTTCCTGCATTTTCTGATTGCTCCGCCGGTTTCGGAATTGTAGTTCATCAACATAATAATCCCGATAAACACGTTTCTTTCGATTCAGGAAAAGATTTCCTTGAATTGACTCAAATTAAACTTCATAATAAAGAAACAGGTATTTTCATGATTGGCGGTGGAGTTCCTAAAAATTTCACTCAAGACATTGTGGTTGCAGCAGAAATATTAACAGACGATGCTCCTATGCACAAGTATGCAATTCAGATTACAGTTGCAGACGTTAGAGACGGTGCCCTTTCAAGTTCTACTCTTAAGGAGGCTTCTTCATGGGGCAAAGTGGAAACTACTTATGAGCAGATGGTTTATTCAGAAGCAACTCTAGCAATGCCATTAATTGCGGGCTATGCTTATCATAAAGGATCTTGGAAGGAGAGAGAATTTAAAGAACTCCAAAAACTCTTTATTAAATAATCTGTAGGCACTTTTAAGCGTTATTTAGTTTTATTGCAAAAAACCCCGTCATTAAAACGGGGTTTATTTTTTGCAGATTCATCTAAAAAGAACAATAATCTTCAGTTTGAAAGCCCTCGATTTCTCAACCGAACACTACTATTCAAAAATGTCTCTGCCGTCAATTTTTATAATAATTTATTACAATATGTATTCAATGTAGTAAATATTTACCTAAAAAAATATCGTACTTGTACGAAAAATTTTCAATTTTGGACGATTTTTTATTAAAAACCGGAGTTCGCCCCGGTTTTTTAATTTTATTCTTTGTATATCCTTTGCTCTTACTTCATCAAGATCATCTTCTTTGAAAGTTGAACGCCTTCTGATTGGATCGAATAAACATAAATTCCGCTTGCAAGTCCATTACCAAAATTATCTTTTCCATCCCATACTAAGCTATAAACACCGGCTTCCATCTCTTTATTTACCAATGTCGCAACTTCTTTTCCAAGTATGTCATAAATTTTCATAGATACATTACTGCTCTTGGGTAATGAAAATCTAATTGTAGTTTCCGGATTAAATGGATTGGGATAATTCTGTTCCAATGCAAATGTTTCAGGCAATAATTCTAATACATTTTCTTTTACATCCGTAACACCTGTGCTTACATATGCGCGAATCATATAAGTGTAAATTTTATCGGACCCTGAAGTGAGATAATACCATGTATTTCCTGCCGATCCGGAAGTATAAGTAGCACTTGTATAATTCATCTGATTAGCCGGATTTGGCGAGCCGGTAATCATCACTCTATTTGCCCCTGTGCCATTACCGTTATACTCGCCTTGAACAGGCAACATAACAACGAAACTCTTTGAAGCATCTATATTCTTTGATCTAAGATCTACCTTGAACCAATTAGTCCATGGAATAGGATAAGGACTTGGAGGACGAGCATCAGAATTAACAGAAAATGAGGCTAATTGACCTTTGGAAATATTTGGTCTAAGAACACCACTATAATTTGAAACTACACCTCTAATTGTTCCTGTTTGTCGTAATGCAAGTTTTATCGAATCTAATCTTGCACCCGGTATTCCCGGAAAAACAACTGCCACTGAATCACCATCCGTTAATGGTAATACTCCGGTAGGTTCTGTATCATCGTAAGAAAATGGGAAGATAGCATTCGAAACGTCTCCTACTACATTTAATCCAAATGAATATGGACCCGGATTCCCTATTGTTGCTGCTCTATTTGTTATTCTCATCACTGCTAAGATTAATTCATTCTGATCTGAATTTAGTGTTACTTTATGTCCTTCTATTGCAGGTACGTCTTCAATTTCCACACTATTCGGACCTAATTTTATTGCTTTTAGCATTAGTGCATTATTACTCATTTTGTCGAAAGATACAGAATAACTTTTAGATCCGACAAATCGATAATATTCTACTCCAAAATTATATACTGTACCTTCGAGTCTTCCTGTGTTTGAATTGAGAAAATTGAATTTACGAGGTACTGCTAAGTCATTATATCTATTGCTATATGAATATCCATATTTGCTGTTCACATGATATTTATTGGCTACGTTAGCAATAAAGAAATCCTGAACTATGTCATTAAATCTTCTCGAAGAACCCATTCGACTTAATGCCAGGTCTAATGCTCCTTCGGCAAACTGCCTTGTCTCAAGGAATTTCTTGAAGAACTCAGCTCCAAATTGTTCATATAGATAAAGTGCAAAACGTGCACCTCTTGAATAGTCAGTTAACACAATACTATTCGCACCGTCACTTCTCCAAGTTAATAGATATTGATTAGGTTCGCCGGCAAAACGGTACTGGCTATAAATTGGATATCCGTTTATAAATTCTGCTCCTAAAGAAAATGCTTCATTAAAAAAAGTTTCTTGTCTCTGATAATAATTGTAATGAATCATATGTTGAAATTCATGAGCTAAAGTAGAACTTGCATTAACTTGATCTTCTACTTTTGTTAAATCCCATGGATTTGCATCTATATAAAAAATTTCTGCTTCATTGCTTGACGCGAATTGAGCTTTAGTATATTGATCACCACTGAAAAAATATCCGGCAACAAAACCGCCTGACCCGGTATATCCATCCTTAATATCCAATAAAAGAATTACTATTCGAGGATCCCCGTCTTTATCAGGTGGTGCTCCAAATGTTTCGACGTCATTCTGATAAATGCCTTTCCCGTTATTCGCCGGTACTTTACTATCAAATGCTTCGATAAAAGCATTGACTGAAGATTGATTTACTCTACTGCCCCATTGTGCATCTTCTACGAATATGTAACAATTCTGTCCGATGCCTCTGCAAGTCGCAGGAACTTTATAATAAGAATCATCAGTATGATTAATTGCAAACCATTCTTTCTGGCTTCCTACACTGAAATTCCATCCTTCTGCATTCGCGCTACTCTGAACTTTATTGAGTTCAGGATTTTTCTTTAAGTTCGCCTCTATTGCATCAACCAATTTATCTAATTTGGAATTCATATCAATTTTGTATCTATCTTCAATTTTTTGTAAACCATTCTCTGCCGTTAGGTTTACATTTAGTTTCTGCGCTGATATAGATACAGTAAATAGAAATATAATTGCTATAAATATTCTACTTTTCATTTAATCCCCTTTTCATTGTCTAATTTCTCTGCTTGTTCTACAACTAAAATTTTACCGTCAGGTCCATCTCTAAAAGTACCCAATGTAACTGCATATTTTACACCCTGATTATTAAGCAGTTCCGAAACAATCTCTTCACTTCCTTCAATAATAAAGATAGTCCCATCATCTAATTTTAATGCCGGTTTTGTAAATGGTTCATTCCCTACAACAACCACCATCCCTTTTAATGTTTCCTTTTCTCCGCAATTGCATGAACATCCCGTATTAATTAATACGAAAATAAAGGCAAATAAAAGAGTAAATATAATTCTTCTCATAGTGAGCCCTGAATTTAGTAAGTAAGATAAATTTTTATAATCTATTTTGTAAGGTATAATTTTATCACTTAAGTATCAAAAACGATATTTAATATTAATAAAAATTAATTAGATGAGTTGCTGCCGGGTGCAACATCGAAGAGTGAAAATAAATTATCTTCTGTACCAAGAAGGTCTTGAAGAGTCAAATTTACCAAAACATTATCCACTGCGTCCTGAATAATTTTCCATAATGAACGAACTGAGCACTCGGTAGTATTTGTACAAATATCATTCATCCCCGTATGACTTTGGCAAAAAGAATCATCATATAATCTTCCGCCAAGTACAAAAAGTACATCTATAATTTTTATCTTATCGGGAGGAGCCGAAAGTGTGTATCCGCCCGATTGCCCTCTTTCACTTTCAAGGAATCCGCCCATTCGGAGAATGCGTAATATCTTACCCACATTGTGCTGCGAAATCCCTTCGTAAACGCTTATTTCAGGTATGGTAAGCGATTTTTCTACCTTGAAATACTTACCAATCCTGATTAAGCATCTTAATCCATATTCTTCTTGTGCACTAAATTTCATTCTTCATTCAATGGAATTTTTGATCCGCATGAAATAAAATATTCTAGTTTAGCATATTTTTCAGGAGAAATTGAAGGACCTACTCCTTTACAGAATTTGTCATATTCAGCAACCAAGTCGGCTGAAATCTCTTCGGCAGTTCTTCCTTCAATACCATATCTTGGCATTAAGAAAACCGATTCACCTTCCTTGAATAATGCTATAAATGGAGATGACGGAGCTACACCCGGCAGATATTTATCTCTGAATAGTTCTAATGCATCTCTATCTTGACCTGCAAATAGCGTTAATAATTTATCGGGAATAACTGCATTCTGTAATGATAACGCTACTCCGGGACGTGCTGAACCAGCCGCACAGCCGCAAACAGAATTTATTACCACCAAAACTGTTTCATTATTTTTTGGAGATAAAAATTCTTCGACCAACTGCGGAATAGTCAATTCCTTAAATCCAACATATAATAATTCATCCCTCATCGGCTGAACTGCCTCAGGATCATATATCGGTGGTTTTATATTTATGTTATACATCTTATATCCTTTCTAATATTAAAAAATAATATTTATAAAAATCCTAATTCGAGTTTTGCCTCTTCGCTCATCATATCCATATTCCAAGTCGGCTCCCATACTAAATCCACATAAACTTCCTTAATGTCTTTTACCGTCTTCACCTTTGATTTTACTTCTCCGGGGAGACTTCCTGCCACAGGGCATGCAGGCGAAGTTAATGTCATTTTTATATACGTGTTCCCTTCATCGTCTATCTTAATTTCATATATCAATCCTAATTCATAAATATCAACCGGTATTTCAGGATCAAATACAGTTTTTAGTCTATGAATAATATCCTGCTCTAATTTTCCTTTATCTATCATCTCTTTTCCCTTATGCAAACATTCTTTTTACTTTGAGTAAACTTTGAACTAATTTATCCACTTCTTCTTTGGTATTATAAAATGCAAATGAAGCTCTTGCAGTCGCAGGAAGCTTAAACCTCTCCATCAATGGCTGCGTGCAATGATGACCCGTCCTTATAGCAATTCCATCGGTATCAATTATTGTCCCTATATCATAAGGATGGATTCCATCTATTACAAAAGAAATTACAGAAGCCTTTTTCTTTGCATTCCCTATTATTCTTAATCCGGCAATTTCATTTAATGAACCGGTAGCGTATTCTAATAGTTCATTTTCATATTTAGTCAGCTCATCTCTATCGAACTGATTAATATAATCGATAGCAGTTCCAAATCCGATTGAACCGGCAATATTTGGAGTACCCGCTTCGAATTTATGTGGGATATCATCATAGGTAGTTTTTTCAAATGTAACGGTGCGAATCATATCACCTCCACCTTGATATGGAGGCAGCATTTCTAACATCTCTGTCTTACCATATAGAACCCCTATCCCCGTTGGTCCGAATGCCTTATGACCCGAAAGTGCATAAAAATCACAATCCAAATCTTGAACGTCTATCTTCATGTGAGGAGCCGATTGAGCACCATCAACAAATACCGGAATGTTTTTTCTATGAGCTAAAGTAATGATCTCTTTTACCGGATTGATAGTACCTAAGGCATTAGATATATGGACTACAGAAATGAATTTTGTTTTATCATTAAGCATTAATTTAAATGCTTCCATATCTAATTCACCTTCATCGGTAATCGGAATTACTTTTAATTTTATTTTGTCATGCTCCACTAAAAATTGCCAAGGGACAATATTAGCGTGATGCTCCATATGCGAAATAATTACTTCATCGCCCTCTTTGAAATAATTTGCTCTAGATAAAGATGCAGCTACTAAATTAATTGCTTCGGTTGTTCCCTTCACAAATATTAATTCTGAAGAACTGATTGCATTCAAAAATTCTTTCGCTTTGAGTCGTGCATTTTCATAAAATTCGGTGGCGATTTCGCTTAAGAAATAAAGTCCTCTATGAATATTCGCATTCTCAAATGAATAATATCTGGTTATGCTATCAATCACACATTGCGGTTTCTGGGAGGTTGCAGCATTATCTAAATAGACTAACTGCTTCCCGTTAACCGTGCGCTTTAAGATCGGGAAATCATTTCGTATCTCATCGAGATTAAATTTTCGCGCTTCTAATATTGCCGCTGCTTGCTTAATCAAAATTCATCCGGTTTAATTATTTTTTACTTCCACTCGATTCAAATGCTCGAATACTAAGTGGTTTATCTGCTCTCTTAATTCATCGATCTTTATTTTTTCTATTACATCAGCTGCGAACGCACGTATCAACATCGATTTAGCTATATCCTGAGGAATGCCTCTTGATTTTATATAAAACTCCGAATTTTCATCAAGCTGTCCCACAGCTGCTCCATGGCTGCACTTTACATCATCAGCAAAAATTTCAAGCTGCGGCTTCGTATCAATTACGGCACTCTTTGATAATAAAACTGCCTTATTCGATTGATATGCATTAGTTTTCTGTGCATCGCGCCTTACCATAATTTTACCGTTGAAAACACCTCGAGACTCGCCGTCAAGTATTCCTTTATATAATTCATTGCTCATGCAATTTGGCTTTGCATGATCTACATACGTGTGATTATCCACATGTTGTTTCTTATGAGCTAAATACAATCCATAAAAATGGCTTTCGATATTCTCGTCATTCAAACAGGTATTAATATCGTTTCGTGTAATGCTGCCACCGAATGTAAAATTATAATGATTGAATAAACTGTTTGCTTCCTGATATGCCTGCACTTTTTCAATATGGTAAGAATTTTCTTCTTCTGACTGAATTTTATATAAATCAACTATCGAATTTTTTCCTGCATAAACTTCTGTTACAATATTTGTTAAATACTCTTTCCCTTCAATACCATGATAATTGGCAATAATAGATACTTGTGCATTTTCTTCAGCTATTATTAGATTTTTGGGAACTGACAAAACGTTCTCAGTTTTGTCTCCGTTTAAGTATAATACCTGGATCGGCTTATCTACTACTTTCCCCTTAGGTACAAATACAACTAATCCATTAGAAGAAAGAGAATTATTTATTTCATTAAACCCGTTATCGATAGTGGAATATTTATTTAAATGTCTCGATAAAAGTTCGGAATTATTTTTTTGAAAATTAGAAAGACTATCTACGATTATTCCGCTTTCTAATCCGGTCAAATCTGATAATTCGCCTGCAAAAATTCCATTAATAAAAACTACTTTGTAATAATCAAAATCTTGGAAGAAAAAATCATGCAAAACTGTCGAAAGATGATTTTCATAACCTAATGAAGCACCTAAAACATAATTATTTTTCATTATAGGAGCTACATTTGTGTATTTCCAATCTTCGTTTTTTGTAGTGGGGAGATTAAAATCCCGCAGCTCAATCATATTTAATAAATCATTTCCCATTAGACATTCTCTTCAATTAGTTCATCATTTTTTATCCAATCATATCCCTTTTCTTCTAATTCTAGTGCTAATTCTTTTCCACCTGATTTAATAATTCTTCCTTTTGAAAGGACATGGACATAATCAGGCACTATATAATCGAGAAGTCTTTGATAGTGAGTTACAAGTAATACTGCATTATCATTATTCTTAAATACATTTACCCCGCTGGAGACAATCTTCAAAGCATCGATATCCAAACCCGAATCTGTTTCATCAAGAAGTGCAAGTTTCGGTTGAAGCATTAGCATCTGAAGAATTTCATTTCTTTTTTTCTCGCCACCCGAGAAACCTACATTTACAGAGCGACTGATAAACTGTGGGTCCATTCCAAGCACACCGGATTTCTCTCTTAATAATTCCATAAATTCTTTCGGGGTAGCTTCAGGTTTTCCATTATATTTTCTTACTTCATTTAAAGCGGTTTTCAAAAATGTCGCATTGCTGATTCCGGGAATTTCTATTGGATATTGAAAAGCTAGAAATATTCCTTCTCTTGCTCTATCCTCAGGAGCTAATTCCACTAATTCTTTTCCTTCAAAATAAATTTCGCCATCTGTTACTTCGTATCCGCCATGTCCGGCAAGTACATTCGCAAGTGTACTTTTACCTGATCCGTTCGGTCCCATAATTGCATGAACTTCACCGGCTTTGATTTCCAAATTGATTCCTTTTAATATTTCTTTACCTTCTACGTTCGCTTTTAGATTTTTTATAACTAACATTTTTTCCTCTTATTTTTCAATTTTTATAATTAACCGACCGAGCTTTCGAGACTGATTGCCAATAGTTTTTGTGCCTCCACTGCAAACTCCATCGGAAGTTCATTGAAAACTTCCTTACAGAATCCATTTACAATCATATTCACAGCATCCTCGGTGGATATACCTCTTTGATTCAAGTAAAATATTTGGTCTTCGCCTACTTTTGAGGTTGTTGCCTCATGCTCCACTTTTGCCGTATCATTTTCAATCTCAATATATGGGAAGGTATGAGCACCGCATTTATCTCCCATTAGCATTGAATCACATTGAGTAAAATTTCTTGCGTTATCGGCTTTCTTACCTACCTTTACTAATCCTCTATATGAATTATTGCTTTTACCCGCCGATATACCTTTTGAAATAATTGTGCTGGAAGTATTTTTTCCTAAGTGAATCATTTTAGTCCCGGTATCAGCTTGCTGATAATTATTCGTTACTGCTACTGAATAGAACTCTCCAACCGAATAATCCCCTTGCAAAATGCAGCTTGGGTATTTCCATGTTACTGCCGATCCCGTTTCTACTTGAGTCCAAGAGACTTTTGAATGATTTCCTCGGCATGCTGCTCTTTTTGTTACAAAATTATATATACCGCCTTTTCCTTCACTATTGCCCGGATACCAATTCTGAACTGTTGAATATTTTATCTCTGCATTTTCTAATATAACCAGCTCCACTACTGCTGCATGTAATTGATTTGTATCTCTTATCGGTGCGGTACATCCTTCGAGATAACTCACGTAAGAACCTTCTTCGGCAATTATTAATGTTCTTTCAAACTGTCCGGTTTCTTCATTATTTATTCTAAAGTATGTAGATAATTCCATCGGGCATCTAACGCCTTTCGGTATATAAACAAATGAACCATCGCTAAATACGGCAGCATTTAAAGCCGCATAATAATTGTCTGTATAAGGGACTACCGAACCTAAATATTTTTTTACTAATTCCGGATGATCTTTTAATGCTTCGGAAACTGAGGAAAAAATTACTCCCTTTTCTTTTAATGTCTCTTTAAAAGTTGTAGCCACCGAAACTGAATCGAAAACTGCATCAACAGCAACACCCGAAAGAATTTTTTGCTCCTCAAGTGGAATTCCTAATTTCTCAAATGTTTTTAATAATTCAGGGTCAACTTCATCTAGACTATCTAATTGAGGCTTTTTCTTAGGTGCTGAATAATAAATAATATCCTGAAAATCGATCTTTGGATATTTTACATTGGGCCATTTCGGCTCTTCCATCGTCTGCCAATGCCTAAATGCTTTCAACCTCCACTCAGTCATCCATTCCGGTTCTCCTTTTTTTAGAGAAATGAAACGAACTATCTCTTCATTCAATCCTTTAGGAGCAGTATCAGATTCGATATCTGTTATAAAACCCCATTTATACTCATTTTTCGTAACATCATTGAGTAACTGCATATCTTCAGATATTTCATCTTTTTCTTGCAGACCATTAGTCTTAATTTCTTCCATTGCTTCCCTTTCGTTTTTCTATACCCAAAATTATTGAATCTTGATAAAAAAGTCAAGATTAAAGAAGAGATATTTTTTCCTTATCAGCCTCTATAGTAGCATTTGTAATAATTAAAGCTTTTTTTTCATTCCATTCGATGATTATGCCGAGCGGCTGCGGAGGATTTCGAAGAGGATTACACCGGTTG
>Ga0209643_1001745_pt1 | contig 17905 bp, 19 predicted proteins | sample AutmiccBRH37_all_FD_187383 | JGI IMG/M metagenome (GOLD analysis project Ga0209643, IMG submission 187383) | Deep subsurface microbial communities from Mt. Terri, Switzerland - Autotrophic microbial communities BRH/37_all (SPAdes) (version 2) | ecosystem: Environmental > Aquatic > Deep... | reverse complement strand
ACGGCCTCGGGGTCAAGCTGGCCTTCGACGCCGATCTGGTGATCCCGGACCGCGACAAGAGCCTGCACAAGGGCGCCGTCGCGCCATGGGCGCGCGGCCCCTCGCCCCTCTACACCCAGACCCTGCAGTCGCTCAGCCGCCACTACGGCTTCTCGATGGACGCCGCCTGGCGCGAGCTGCCGGCTCAAGCTCACAAGGTGATCCTGCACGGCACGGGCGCAGAGAAGATCAAGTTCACCTATGACGACAACGCCCGCAAATACGAGGTCTCCAAGCCATTCGAGGGGGTGCTGCCGAACCTGGAGCGCCGCTGGCGCGAGACCGACAGCGCCTGGGTGCGCGAGGAACTGGCCCGCTATCAGTCCGAAACCCCGTGCGACGCCTGCCACGGCAAGCGGCTGAAGCCCGAGGCCCTGGCGGTCAAGGTCGGGGGCCAGGACATCGCCGAAGTCTCCACCCTGTCGATCAAGAAGGCCTATGACTGGGTCCAGGCCCTGCCCGAGGCGCTCAGCGACAAGCAGATGGAGATCGGCCGGCGCATCCTGAAGGAAATCGGCGACCGGCTGCGGTTCCTGAACAACGTCGGCCTCGACTATCTTTCGCTGTCGCGCGCGTCCGGCACCCTGTCGGGCGGCGAGAGCCAGCGCATCCGTCTGGCGTCCCAGATCGGTTCGGGCCTGACCGGCGTCCTCTATGTTCTGGATGAACCCTCCATCGGCCTGCACCAGCGCGACAATACCCGTCTGCTGGAAAGCCTGAAGGGGCTGCGGGATCTGGGCAATTCGGTCCTGGTGGTCGAGCATGACGAGGAGGCCATCCTGACCGCCGACTATGTCATTGACATGGGTCCGGCCGCCGGCGTCCACGGCGGCGAGGTCTGCGCCGAAGGCACGCCGGCCCAGGTCATGGCCAACCCTAAGTCCCTGACGGGCAAATACCTGACCGGCGAGCGCGAGATCGAAATCCCCGTCGAAGGCCGCCGCCCCATCGACCGCAAGCGGATGCTGAAGATCAGCGGCGCCAGCGGCAACAACCTCAAGAGCGTCACCGGCGAAATCCCCGTCGGCGTCTTCACCTGCATCACCGGCGTGTCCGGCGGCGGCAAGTCGACCTTCACCATCGAGACCCTGTACAAGGCGGCCGCACGTCGCCTGAACAATGCGTCCGAGGCCCCCGCCCCGTTCGACCGGATCGAGGGGCTGGAGCATTTCGACAAGGTCATCGACATCGATCAGTCGCCGATCGGCCGCACCCCGCGCTCGAACCCGGCGACCTATACCGGCGCCTTCGGCCCCATCCGCGACTGGTACGCCGGCCTGCCGGAATCAAAGGCGCGCGGCTATGGCCCTGGCCGGTTCAGCTTCAACGTCAAGGGCGGCCGCTGCGAGGCCTGCCAGGGCGACGGGGTCATCAAGATCGAGATGCACTTCCTGCCCGACGTCTATGTCACCTGCGACGTCTGCAAGGGCAAACGCTACAACCGCGAGACCCTTGAGATCGTGTTCAAGGGCAAGTCCATCTCGGACGTGCTGGACATGACGGTCGAGGAGGCGGCGACCTTCTTCAAGGCCGTGCCCCCGATCCGCGACAAGATGCTGACGCTGGAACGGGTCGGCCTGGGCTACGTCAAGGTGGGCCAGCCGGCGACCACCCTGTCGGGCGGCGAGGCCCAGCGGGTCAAGCTGTCGAAGGAGCTGTCGAAGCGCGCGACCGGTCGCACCCTCTATATCCTCGACGAACCGACGACCGGCCTGCATTTCGAGGACACCCGCAAACTGCTGGAAGTGCTGCAGGAACTGGTCGAGGCCGGCAACACCATCGTGGTGATCGAACACAACCTCGATGTCATCAAGGTCGCCGACTATCTGCTCGACTTCGGGCCTGAGGGCGGCGACGGCGGCGGCGAGATCGTCGCGGTCGGCACGCCGGAACAGGTGGCGGACAACAAAGCCAGCTGGACCGGCAAATACCTCAAGGAGGTGCTGGACCGGCACGAGGACCGCCGCAAGGCGCGCGTCGCGGCCCTGGGCCTGGGCCTGGGCGTCGCGGCCGAGCCGGCGAAGAAGCGGCGGGCGAAGGCGTCGGCCTGAGCCTCGCCGCTCTCGTCACCGTAACCGCATCAGCTGTTCCGGAGGCCCTGCCAGGCCGCCGAGAAAGGCGCGTATAGTACAGCCAGTTGCAGGGCCGACAGAACGGCGTTGACCACCGACCAGACCAGGATGGCGGGCCAGGCCTGGGCCAGGATCTCGATCGTGGACAGACCGTCCAGCGCCGACAGGCGGGCGATCCCGCCCGTCGCCAGATCGGTCCCCGCGCTGATGATCGTGCCCAGGATGCTGACGACGAAGCTCATGATCAGGGCGATGATCGCCATGCCCAGCAGCGACCAGAACCGGCCCTTGGTGGCGTTGAAGGACTCGAACAGGACGATCTTGCGACGATCAATCGTCATGGGCACGGACAGACAGAATTTGACCGACAGCCAGACGACGAGCGCGACGGCGCCCAGTCCAAGAACCAGGGACAGCAGGATCACCAGCGCCTGCCCGGAACTGGAGCCCAAGCCGAACACGACGCCGACGACGGTGAAGACCAGACTGCTCGCCAGGCCCACGATCAGGGCGATTGCGAGCGTCACCGCCAGCACGCGAACCTCGTCCATGCCGAGCCGCAGATAGCCCCAGGCGCTCTCGGCCGGTCTCAGCACGGATCGGGCCACGGCCGCGCTCAACACCGCGCCGGTCGCCAGACCCAGAGGCGCCATCCAGACGAGCAACCCCATATAGGTCTGACCCAAGGCCACCAACTCCTCGGGCGTTGGGTTGGCCGACTGTTCGACAGCCTCCGCCGCCGCCATGATCGAGGCCAATTGCCCGGCCCCCAGTCCAAACACGACCAGGAACATGACCAGGTAGACCAGTCCCCAGGACAGAGCGGTGATCGGGTGGCGACGAACCACCCGGAAACCTTCGAACGCCGCATCGGTGGCGGAAAAACTCATGGCGGACTCCAGACCAGATTCTCGCCTACCCTAAACCATCGCCTCGGCCGCGTCTCACGGCGCGGACGCCGAGGTCAGCGCGTCGGATGCTCTTGCGGGGTCCAGTATTCCAGCCGGCGATAGGCCGCGCCTAGGAAGCTCAGGATCAGGGGCGTCTGAACCGCCGCCAGGACCGCCGCCCAGACCAGACCGGCGATAAGGCCGCTGATCACGCCCGCGCCGTTCAGCACGAGGACCATTAGGCCCGGCAGGCCGACCACGACCAGTCCGCCCAGCAGCGGCCAGAAATTGCCCTGGGCGATCCCCATGCTGTTCAGTGAAACCATGTGTCCGCGCCCCAGGGTGGCCGGGGCGAACAGGGACAACCTCACCGCCATGACCAGCACGGCGTACAGGGCCGCCAGGGTCATGACAGCCAGCAGGGCCAGCTTCCAGACCGGCCCGACCGCGGCCCAGTTCCGATGGTTGATCGCCTCGGCGTCCAGCCCCGCCATGCCGTAAACGGCCAGCAACAGCAGGGCGACGACCGACAGGATCATGGCCATGAAGACCGCGCAAAGCAGGGCGGCGCCCAGCAGCCGCAACTCGGCTAGGCCGAACTGGAGGCCCGCCGGTCCCAGGCCCAGTCGCCGAGCGGCCTCAATATCTTCCGTCACGGCGATCCGCGTCGCCGCGCCGACCAGCACCAGGCTCGCGATCAGGCCCGCCACCACTGCCACGGCCCCGGCCCAACCCGGCGCCAGCCCGGCCGCCGCCCAAGCCCCGGCTCCGATCAGGATCGCGCCCCAGGCGCCCGTCCATATGCGCGGCAGACGGCCGAAGGCCACCGCCAGGGCCTCGCCCAGCCGCAGAAGTCGATGACTGCTCACGCTCGCGCCCCCATATCCCCGCCCCGACATAGCAGGGGATCATGACATCACGCCAGACGGCCGCTAGAAGGCCGCGATGACTGCTTCCTCCTCTCCTTCCCCCATCCATGTCATCGGCGGCGGCCTCGCCGGGTCCGAGGCCGCCTGGCAGATCGCCCAGGCCGGCGTGCCCGTCATCCTGCACGAGATGCGCGGCGTTCCAGGCGTCAAGACCGACGCCCACCAGACCGATGGTCTGGCCGAACTGGTCTGCTCCAACTCCTTCCGGTCGGATGACTGGGAGCACAATGCGGTCGGCCTGCTGCACGCCGAGATGCGGGCGCTGGATTCGGTCATCATGGCCTGCGGCGACATCAACCAGGTGCCGGCGGGCGGCGCCCTGGCCGTGGACCGCGAGGCCTTTTCCGAGGCCGTGACGGCCAAGCTGACGGCCCATCCGCTGATCACCATCGTCCGCGAGGAGATCGCCGGCCTGCCGCCGCAGGAGTGGGACAATGTCATCGTCGCCACTGGCCCCCTGACCTCGCCGGCCTTGGCCGAGGCGATCCTGAAGGCCACCGGCGAGGAGAGCCTGAGCTTCTTCGACGCCATCGCCCCCATCGTCCACGCCGACAGCATCGACTTCGACATCGCCTGGCGTCAGTCCCGCTATGACAAGGAAGGTCCGGGCGGGGACGCCGCCGCCTATGTCAACTGCCCGATGGACAAGGATCAGTACGAGGCCTTCATCGACGCCCTGCTGAACGGGCCCAAGGCCGAGTTCAAGGACTGGGAGCACGTCCCCTATTTCGACGGCTGCCTGCCGATCGAGGTGATGGCCGAGCGGGGCCGCGAGACCCTACGTCACGGCCCGATGAAGCCCGTCGGCCTGACCAATCCGCGCGATCCCTTGGTCAAGGCCTACGCCATCGTCCAGCTGCGCCAGGACAATGCGCTGGGCACTCTGTTCAACATGGTCGGCTTCCAGACCAAGCTGAAGCATGGGGTCCAGGCCGAGGTGTTCCGCATGATCCCCGGCCTGCAGAACGCCCAGTTCGCGCGCCTGGGCGGCCTGCACCGCAACACCTATCTGAACAGCCCCCAGCTGCTGGACAAGCAGCTGCGGCTCAAGGCCATGCCCCGCCTGCGCTTCGCCGGCCAGGTCACGGGGGTCGAGGGCTATGTCGAGAGCGCCGCCATGGGCCTGCTGACCGGCCGCCTCGCCGCGGCCCAGGCCCTGGGCCGGGAACTGGCCCCGCCCGCGCCGGAGACCGCCATGGGCGCCCTGGTCGAACACATCACCGGCGGCCACCTGGCAGGCTCGAAGTTCCAGCCGATGAACATCAACTACGGCCTGCTGCCGCCGCTGGACCCGCCCAAGGTCGACGAGGACGGCAAGAAGATCCCGCTGAAGGAGCGCGGCCGGGCGAAGAAACGGCTGATGAGTCTCCGCGCGATGGCGAGCCTGAAGGCGTGGCGGGACGCGGGCTGAAGACGCCCTAAACCCGCCCGCGCAGACTGGCCCAGATCAGGCGAAGGCGTTTGACCGGTTCGGGCTCGTCCGGGCGGATCAAGGTCGCTGAGGCGACAGCCGGGAAAGCTTCGGCCGGCAAGCCCTTCAACTCTGCGTTCGCCGCCTTGCGTCCCGCCTTAGCCTCGTCTGTGCGGCCGACCTGTCCCAGGCCCCGCACCCGCCCCGCCTCGACCACCTTGTCCGCATGGCCCGGTCCGGCCAGCACATGGACCGCCGTCTGCATGGGGCCGACGTAGAAGGCGTCGAGGTCGTGGGGGTCGCCGTGGACGCGGCCGATATGGGCCTCGATCAGGGCGTCGAAGGGGGCGCGGTCCAGGCCGTGGCGGGCGACGAGATCGGTCAGGGCCTCCAGCACCGGATGCCCCTTGCGGGCGACGCCGGAAAAGACCCCGTCCATCTGTTCCGCCCACCAGGTGTAGCGCATCTCGGCCAGCAGGGGCTGGGTCACGCGCGTGGGAATGGCCATCAGCTCGGCCTCGAAGGCGTAGAGGGCGATCAGGTCGGCGCGGGCGCGTTCATCGGCGACCAGGCGGCTGGACAGCCAGCGATCCAGGTCGGCGGCCCGGACCTGGGCGTCCAGGCTCGCTGCGGCCGTCGCCGCCGGATCGGCTTCAGGCGGCACGCGAAACGGCGAAATCGGCCAGGTCTTCCAACGCCGCGCGCCAGTCCGAGGCGGGCAGGACGGCCAGGGCGGCCTTGGCCCGGTCGGCATATTCGCCGGCTAAATCCAGGGTCGCGCCGATGGCGCCCGATCCCACGACCAGTTCACGGGCGCGGGCGAAGTCGTCGGGCGTGCGTTCGCCCTTGGTCACGGTCCGCTCCCAGAAGTCGTCCTCGCGGCCCCGGGTGCGGGCCACGGCCAGCAGCAGCGGCAGGGTGGCCTTGCCCTCGTTGAAGTCGTCGCCGGCGTTCTTGCCAAGGGCCTCGGCCGTCGCGCCGTAATCCAGGGCGTCGTCGGCCAGCTGGAAGGCGATGCCCAGGGCCATGCCGTAGTCGCGCAGGGCCTGGGTCGCGTCGGCATCGGCGGCGGCGCCCACCGCCCCGGCCTCGGCGGCGGCGGCGAACAGTTCGGCGGTCTTGGCCGAGATGATCTGCAGATAGGTGGCCTGGTCGAGGTTCAGGTCGTGGGCGCGGGTCAGTTGCAGCACCTCGCCTTCCGAGATCACCCGCGACGCCTCGGCCAGGATGCCCAGGGCGCGCATCGAATCGGTCTCGACCATCAGTTCGAAGGCGCGGGCGAACAGGAAGTCGCCGACCAGGACGCTGGTCGGGGCGCCCCAGATCAGATGGGCTGCGACCTTGCCGCGACGCAGTTCCGAGGCGTCGACGATGTCGTCGTGCAACAGGGTGGCGGTGTGGATGAACTCGACGGCGGCCGCCAGCTTCTTCGGCGAAAGGATGTCCCCCTGGGCACCCGAGGCGCGGGCGGCGGCGACGGTCAGCAGGGGCCGCAGACGCTTGCCGCCGGCCGAAACAAGGTGTTCCGCCAGTTTGGGAATGATGGGCACGTCCGACTGCATCCGATCGATGATCAACGCGTCCACGGCGGCCATGTCCGTTCCGGCCAGCCGGACGAGGGCGTTCACATCCCCCTTCGGGCGGGGAGAGGCGGCGAGGACTGCGTCCAAGGGATACTCTTTCACACGTCGCGCGACCTTGGCCGCGCTGGCAATTCCGACCGCGTCCGCTTGCCGGATCGCGATGGCGCGCACAATGGTGATCGGTCCCCGGAGGGTCAAGGAGATTGAGGTTTGGACACAGCCGCCGACGCGTCCGAAGTCGTCGAGAACGCCCTGCTGGGCGGCCGGGTCCGGCTGCGTCAGCCGGCGCGCGGCTATCGCGCAGGCATGGACGCGGCCCTGCTGGCGGCGGCCGTGGCCCCCAAGCCGGGCGAGCGGCTGTTCGAAGCCGGCTGTGGCGCCGGCGGCGTGCTGATGCAGATCGCCGCACGTCATGAGGCGGCGTCGCTGACGGGGCTGGAGCGCGATTCGACCGCCGTCGGCCTGGCGCGCGAGAATGCAGGGCTGAACGGTTTCGGGGATCGCACCACGATCATCGACGGCGATGTGGCGGCGGGGTTCCGCGCCCTGGACCTGGCGCCCTTCGACTGGGCCGTGTCGAACCCGCCGTTCTTCGACGACCCCGGCGCCCTGCGCGCGCCGGCGCCGGGCAAACAGGGGGCCTGGATGGCCGACGACGGCCTGGCGGCCTGGACCGGCCTGCTGCTGAAATCGGTGCGCGAGGGCGGCCGGATCGTGATCATCCACCGCGCCGACCGTCTGGCGGACCTGCTGGCCCTGCTGGGGGAGAAGGCCGGCTCCTTCGCCATTCGCCCGGTCCAGCCCTTCGCCGACGAGCCTGCCAAGCGGGTGCTGGTCCAGGCGATCAAGACCGGCAAGGCGCCGCTGCGGCTGTTGCCGCCCCTGGTGCTGCACGACCGGTCCGGGGCGAAACACACGCCCCAGGCCGAGGCGATCCTGAGGGGCGAGGCGGCGCTGGGCTGGTGAGCGTCTGACACTGTCACGTAAACAGGGTGACAAGGCGCCAAAGGCGCCAAAAGCGCCAGGGTGTCGATAGGTACTGATATGGCGCCGCCGTGGGTCATAGGGCGCATTTTACGGGCGCGGCTAACCCCGGTGGGAAAGACGGCGCGAGAAACACGCAAGCGGTTGAAAACGCTGGGACGGAACCAGCGTCATTGTGCGCGATGGCGGCCCACTGTCTTTCCTTCTCCCGTGGGGAGAGGGAAAAGCTATCAGATCAACCCCGCCAGCGGCGAGGACGGGTCGGCGTACATGCGTTTGGGCATGCGGCCGGCCAGATAGGCGTCACGGCCGGCGATGACGGCGTGTTTCATTGCGGTCGCCATGCGGATCGGGTCCTTGGCGCCGGCGATGGCGGTGTTCATCAGGACAGCGTCGCAGCCCAGCTCCATCGCGCGGGTCGCGTCCGAGGCCGTGCCGACCCCGGCGTCGACCAGGACCGGCACCTTGGCCTGTTCGACGATCAGGCGGACATTGACCTCGTTCTGAATGCCCAGGCCGGAGCCGATGGGCGCGGCGGCGGGCATGATGGCGGCGGCCCCGGCGTCTTCCAGCCGCTTGGCCATCACCACGTCGTCGGTGCAATAGACCATGACGTCGAACCCGTCCTTGATCAGCAGGTCCAGGGCCCGCAGGGTCTCGATCATGTCGGGATACAGGTGGGCGGTGTTGGACAGCACCTCCAGCTTGACCAGGCTCCAGCCCCCGGCTTCGCGCGCCAGACGCAGGGTCCGCACCGCGTCCTCGCCGGTGAAACAGCCGGCGGTGTTGGGCAGGAAGGTGAAGCGGTCCGGCTTCACATAGTCGACCAGCATCGGCTGGTTCGGATCGGTCAGATTCACCCGGCGCACGGCCACGGTCACGATCTCGGCCCCCGCGGCCTCGGCGGCGGCGGCGTTCTGGGCGTAGTCGGCGTATTTGCCGGTGCCCACGATCAGGCGCGAGGTGAAGGTGCGGCCGGCGACGGACCAGGTTTCGGAGGCTGTATCGGTCATGGAGGGTGACCTAGTCCTGTCGCGCCGGATGCGAAAGGGCGGATCGATCACGCCGCGTTGCGAGGCGGGGCCGGATAGACTAGACTAACTGGACTAAGTTCACCGGGAGCGACGCCATGGAAACGGTCAATGTCCACGAGGCCAAGACCCATCTGTCGCGCCTGCTGGAGCGGGCGGCCAAGGGTGAAACCATCACCATCGCCAAGGCGGGCAAGCCGATCGCCAAACTGGTCCCGCTGGACGAGGCCCCGAAAAAGGTGGTGCAACGCATCGGTTTCATGGCGGGCGAAGGCGTCGTCCCGGACGACATAAAGACCCCGTTCAAGGACGAGATCGAAGAGATGTTCTACGGCAAGCCGTGAACATCCTGCTGGACACCCATCTGCTGATCTGGACGGCGACGCGACCCGAGCGTCTGTCGGTAAAGGCGCGCGGCTATCTGGAAGACCCGCGCAACCTGCTGTTCTTCAGCGCCGTCAGCATCTGGGAGATCGGGATAAAGCGCCGGCTGGAGCGGCTCGACTTCCAGTTGGACCCGGAGCGACTGCGGGATCAGTTTCTGGCCAACGGCTACAACGAAATCGACTTCACCAGCCTGCACGGCCTCGCCGTCCAAGCCCTGCCGCTGCTGCACCGCGACCCGTTCGACCGGGCGTTGATCGCACAGGCCCGCGTTGAAAACCTGATGCTGATGAGCGCCGACCGCGACATCGCCCTGTATCAGGAGGCCATACTGGCCGTCTGAATCACCCGCCGCCGACGAACTGGACCAGTTCGATCCGGTCCCCCTCGGCAAGGGCGGTGACGGCGTACAGCGACCGGGGCACGATCTCCAGATTGCGCTCGACCGCCACCTTGCGCGGGTCCAGAGACAGTTCCTGGACCAGCCCCGATATGGTCGTGGCGTAGATCTCGCGATGATCACCGTTGACTTGGATGCGCATGACGTTAGGTCAACCCGTTCCACGCTGCGCTTTGACCCGCGCCGCGCCTAAGCTACAAGGCCGGCCCTGAACCGTCAGAGGCCGCCCGATTCCGGAGCCTCGATTCGAGAACCGATGTCCGACACGTCCGTCATCTATGTGCTGAACGGCCCCAATCTCAACCTCCTGGGGGTCAGAGAGCCGGAAATCTATGGCCGCGACACCCTGGCGGACATCGAGCAGCGCTGCGTGACGGCAGCGGGCGAGGCGCAGATCGTGTTTCGCCAGACCAACCATGAAGGCGTGCTGGTCGACTGGATCCAGGAGGCGCGGGAAAAGGCGCAGGCCCTGATCATCAATCCGGCGGCCTATGGCCACACTTCGGTCGCCCTGCACGACGCATTGAAGACGCTGACCATCCCGGTGATCGAACTGCATCTGTCCAATCCGGCGGCGCGCGAGGCGTTTCGCCATCACTCCTATGTGTCGTCCGCGGCGACCGGCGTCATCGCCGGCTTCGGCGCGGCCGGCTATGAATTGGCCGTCCAGGCGGCCCTCACCAAGGTTCGGGAACGCGCCTGAGGGCGCCCCCGTTCACAATCAAGACGAAAGACAAAGGCGCAACCGCAATGGCCGATGACAAGAAACACGCCGAGATCGACGCCGCCCTGGTTCGCCAGCTGGCCGAGATCCTGAACGAAACCGACCTGACCGAGGTCGAGGTCGAGCGCGGCGAACTTCGGATCCGCGTCGCCCGCGAGATCACCGTCAACGCCGCACCTGTCCAGTACGCCGCCGCCCCGGCTCCGATGGCCGCCGCCGCGCCTGCCGCTCCGGTCTCCATGCCGTCCGATCCCGCCACCATCGTCGCCCGCGCGGGCGAAGAGGTGAAGTCGCCGATGGTCGGCACCGCCTATCTGCAGGCCTCGCCGGAGGCTCCGGCCTTCATCCAACCCGGCGACAAGGTGAAGAAGGGCCAGACCCTGCTGATCGTCGAGGCTATGAAGACGATGAACCCGATCCAAGCCCCGCGCGACGGCGTGGTCGCCGAAATCCTGGTCGGCGACGCCCAGCCGGTCGAGTTCGGCGAGCCGCTCGTCCTGCTGGAAGCCTAAGCCGTGTTCACGAAAGTCCTGATCGCGAACCGCGGCGAGATCGCCCTGCGGATTCATCGCGCCTGCAAGGAGATGGGCATCTCCACCGTGGCCGTGCACTCCGAGGCCGACCGCGGCGCCATGTGGGTGCGCCTGGCGGACGAGAGCGTCTGCATCGGCCCGGCCTCGGCGGCCAAGTCGTATCTGAACATTCCGTCGATCATCGCGGCGGCCGAGATCACCGGCGCCCAGGCGATCCACCCCGGTTATGGCTTCCTGTCCGAGAACGCCCGTTTCGCCGAAATCGTCGAAGCCCACGGCATGACCTTCATCGGTCCCAAGCCCGAACATATCCGGGTCATGGGCGACAAGATCAGCGCCAAACAGACCGTCATGGACGCCGGCATCCCGGTGGTCCCCGGCTCCAAGGGCGAGGTCGAGACCGTCGAGGCCGCCATCGAGGCGTCCAAGACCATCGGCTTTCCCCTGATCGTCAAGGCGGCGGCGGGCGGCGGCGGACGCGGCATGAAGGTGGCCCTGACCGCCGACGACCTGGTCGAGGCTGTCCAGACCGCCCAGTCCGAGGCCAAGGCCGCCTTCGGCAACGGCGCCGTCTATATGGAGCGCTATCTGCAGAAGCCGCGCCATATCGAGATCCAGGTCATCGCCGACAGCCACGGCAATGTCGTTCACCTGGGCGAACGCGACTGCTCGCTGCAGCGCCGTCACCAGAAGGTGCTGGAAGAGGCCCCCTCGCCCGCCCTGTCGGCCGAGGGTCGCAAACAGATCGGCGAGACGGTCAACAAGGCCATCGCCGCCATCGGCTATCTGGGCGTCGGCACCATCGAATTCCTGTGGGAGGACGGCGAGTTCTTCTTCATCGAGATGAACACCCGGCTGCAGGTCGAACACCCGGTCACGGAGGCCATCACCGGCGTCGACCTGGTGCGCGAACAGGTGCGGATCGCCGCCGGCCTGCCGCTGTCCTTCACCCAGGACGACATCCATTTCGAAGGCCACGCCATCGAAGTGCGGATCAACGCCGAAAACCCGGAGACCTTCACCCCGTCGCCGGGCAAGATCACCGACTTCCACGCGCCGGGCGGCCTGGGCGTGCGGCTGGATAGCGCCATATACGCCGGCTATTCGATTCCACCCTATTACGACAGTCTGATCGGCAAGCTGATCGTCCACGGCCGCGACCGCGAGGAGGCCATCGCGCGCCTGAAGCGGTCGCTGAACGAGATCGTCATCGACGGCGTCGACACGACCATCCCCCTGTTCCAGAAACTACTGGCCGAGCCGGACATCCTGTCGGGCGACTACGACATCCACTGGCTGGAGAAATGGGCGGCGCGCCAGAAGGGCGAGAGCGCCTGACAAAGCCCGACGACAGCGCCGGCGGGCCCTTCGGCGGCTTCGGCCCCGACGACCTGCTGGCCTGTTATGCACGAGGCGTCTTCCCGATGGCCGAGTCGCGCGATGATCCGCGCGTCTTCATCATCGAACCGGAACAGCGCGGGGTCATCCCGCTGGACGGCTTCCACATCCCCACGCGCCTGCGCCGCACCGTGCGCGGCGAACCGTTCGAGGTGCGGGTCGATACTGCCTTCGAGGCGGTGCTGGAGGGTTGCGCGGCGGCCCAGGGCGGCGAGCGTCAGGACACCTGGATCAACGACCCGATCCGCCGCCTTTACGCCGCCCTGTTCGCACGAGGCTTCGTCCATTCGATCGAATGCTGGAAGGACGAGCGGCTGGTCGGGGGTCTGTACGGCGTCTCCCTGGGCGGCGCCTTCTTCGGCGAGAGCATGTTCAGCCGCGAACGCGACGCCTCCAAGGTGGCGCTGGTCCATCTGGTGGCGCGGTTGAGAAAAGGCGGCTGGACGCTGCTTGACGCCCAGTTCCTGACCGACCACCTGAGCCAGTTCGGCGCGGTGGAGACGCCGCAGGCGGCCTATCTGAGACGCCTGAAGCCGGCGCTGAAGGTCGCCGTGGATGATACGGCCCTGATTGCGCCGATGACGGGGGCGGAGGCGGTGGAGCTTGCTCTCGGCCCGGTCTGACGGCCCTAGTTCTTACAGCCGACCACCCAGGCGTCGTAGTTTGGGTTCTGAAGGCCGCTGACGGCGGGGGATGAAGCGAACATCCAGCCACGGAAGACCTGACGCGGTTCCGCCGCCTGGTTGGTCCCTCGTCCCTGCAGCGAAACGTCGACATAGGCGATGGCGTCTTCGGTCAGTTCGTCGGGCGTCGAGACCTCGCAGGCGCGGACGCTGAAGATCAGGTTCTTGTTGAACCGCACCGGGCGGCCCCCGACCTCGACCTCGAACTTCATGGTCTCGGCGGTGGTCTTGTCGATGGCCTGGATGACGGCGAACTTGCGTCGCTGGCGAGGGGCGGGCGTCGTCGGCTGTTCGATGGCCTTTTCCACGACCGGAGTTTCGGCCGCCTCTTCCTCCGCGGCCTTCTCGGCGACCGCCTTGTCCTCGGCGATCACCACGGTCGGAGGCGGGGTAACAGCGACGGGCGTGCGCGGCGCGGGGGCCGCAGCCGGAGGCGCTTCGGTCGGGACAGTGGCCGCAGGCGGGGCGGGCGTGTTGCGAATGATGTCGCCGATGGGATCCTGGGCAGGACGCGCGTCGCGCGGGGCGTCCTGCAGGACGCTGGCGGTCACCGCCCCGGCGCTGAGCGCCACGACGACGGCCGCGCCGCCCAACAGGAGCCGATTCGTTTTCACTCGGGGGTCCAGGCCTGATAGTCGCCGGTGGCGGCGGGGCGTTTGGCGTCGGCGGCCAGGGAGCCCGGCGGACGCCACGCCATGGGCGTGCCGGTGAAGTTCGGCAGGTGATCCTTTTCCCACGCCCGACGCGGCAGCGGCGCCTCGGTCGGCGGCAGGTCGAAGGTGTAGCGCAGCCAGCCGTGCCAGTCTGGCGAAACCTTGGACGCCTCGGCATAGCCTTCGTACACGACCCAGCGACGCTTGCGGCCGTCATAGCTGGAGTGGTCCCTGGCCTCGTAGTATTTGTTGCCGATCTCGTCGGTCCCGACGTAACGGCCACGCTTGGCGATCGTGAAGAGGGTGCCGATCGTGGCCCCGTTCCACCAGGCGAAAATCTTGTTCAGCACGTCGTCAAACCTACGCGAAAGACTCCGAGGACAAATCCTGCGGCTGGACGGGATCATAGAAACCCGCACCGCTTTCGTCCAGCGCTGAGCGGGGCGCGCGGAGCCTAAGCCCGCATCTCCGCCCTCAATCCAGCGTCAACACGACCAGCGCCTTCGCCGGCATGCGAACGATCACCACGTCGCCGCGTACGCGCGCATCCGTGAAGGGAGCGGGCATGACCGCTTTGGGCGCGTCGAAGGTGTTTTGCCCATCCATGGCCGCCGCGGTCAGGACACGCCCGGAAACCCGGCGGGCCGTCCCGCCGGCCACCGACAGCGCCACCTCGACCGGTCGGCCCGGATCGAGGTTGACCAGCGCGAGATGGACTTTTCCGTCCAGGCCCCGCGCCGCCGTTCCGTCGACGGCCTTCAGCGGACCGTAGTCCGGCGACTGGATCTCCAGCGGCAGGACCGTCGCGCCCTGGAACGGCCGGTACATCTCGAAGGCGTGGTAGGTCGGCGTCAGCACCATCCGTTCGTCGTCGGTCAGGATCATCGCCTGCAGGACGTTGACCATCTGGGCGATATTGCCCAGCCGCACCCGGTCGGCGTGGCGATGGAATATGTTGAAGTTCACCGCCGCCAGCAGGGCGTCCCTGAGGCTGTTCTGCTGCTGCAGCCAACCGGGGGGCGACCCGGGCGTCGGGTCGTACCAGGCGCCCCATTCATCGACGGCCAGTATCTTAGCGCCCGCCGGATCGGTCTGGTCCATCACCGCGTCGTGGGCGGCGATCATCGCCTCCATCCGATAGGTCTGGACGAAGGTGGAGGTCCACTGGCTTTCGTCGAAACCGGTCGCCGGACCCTTGGCCGTCCAGTCGCCGGTCGGCAGGGTGTAGTAGTGCAGCGCCAGGGCGTCGAGATGATCGCCCGCCACGGACATCAGCGTGCGTGTCCAATCCACATCGTCCGAGTTCGGTCCCGCGGCGACGATGATCGCCTTCTGGCCGGTCGGAGCGACGAAGCCGACATATTGCCGCAACAGGTCGGCGTACCAGGACGGCCGCATCCGCCCGCCGCAACCCCACGGCTCGTTGCCGATGCCCAAGTAGTCGATCTTCCAGGGCTGGTCGCGGCCGTTGGCGCGGCGCAGCTCGGCGAGGCGCGAATGGGACGGCGACGTGATGTATTCGATCCAGTCCGCCGCCTCGGCCGGCGTGCCGGAGCCGACGTTGACGCTGAGATAGGTCTTCGCCCCGATCAGCTCGGCGAACTCGAAGAACTCGTGGGTTCCGAAGGCGTTGCCCTCTTCCTTGTCGCCCCACCAGCGGTTCAGCGTGACCGGCCGCTGGTCCCGCGAGCCGATCCCGTCGCGCCAGTGATAGATGTCGGCGTAGCAGCCGCCCGGCCAGCGGACGACGGGCACGTCCAGCGCCCTCAGGGCCTCGACCACGTCGTTGCGAAAGCCACGGGTGTTGGGGATGGGGGAGTCCGGACCGACCCAGACGCCTTCGTCGATGCCCGTCCCCAGTTGCTCCATGAACTGGCCATAGACCTCGGGCGCGATCGTGACGCCGGGCTGATCGACCCGGACCTCCCCCGTCGCCCGAAGCGGCTGAGCCGTTGCGCCCGTGGCCATGAGGACAAGCGAAACCGCCAGCGCCAACCCACCGGCCAGTCTCGCTCCTCGCCCCGAAGTCAGTTTCACCAGTGATGTCATTTTGCAATTGGTAGCGATAACATCGCTATCAGGCAAATGAAGATTTGCTTGAGGCCCGCGGTGCGAAGCCCGGACTGATCTACCTTACAGATGCGGGCCCCACATGAAGGCGATCGTGCCGAAGACGCCGGCGGCGGTGTAGGCTGAGGCTAGAAGCAGCAGCGTCGCCATCGCCGCGCGGACGGCGCCGTGGCGGCTGTGTTGGGCGGCGAAGTAAAGCTCCAGGACCGCCAGGGGGATCAGGTAGCTGCCGAAGGTCAGGACGATGTCGGCCGGGCCGGACAGGGTGTCGTTCATGCCCACCGGCCCCCGGTTCACCACCACCCAGCCCATCAGGCCGACGCGCAGGAACCAGACGCCGCTGACCACCATGAAGGTTCGCATGGCCCAGCGGCGATGTTGGTCGAACCGGCGCTTCAAGGCCTCGCGCCAGGCCAGCCCCGCGAAGATCAGGATCAGCACCGCGTTGATCAGGATGGCCGCGTCCGACACGGGCGAAAGCGACGTGCCGCGCACCAGCGACAGCCACATGCCGCTGAGGGCCATGAAGAGGGCGATGACGATGAAGACCCGCCCGGTCCAGCGATGCAGGCCAGGCCAGCGGCGGCGCAGGACCGGGATCAGTTGCATCAGCCCGCCGAGGGTCACCACCGAGGCCAGCAACACATGGGCGGCGAAGACGACATTGCCCATGGGATCGCCCTCGATATAGCCGTCGATCAGCGGCTTGTCGTTCCAGCCGGCGAAGTTCCGGGTGGCGGTGCGCACGCCATAATAGGCCAGGATAAAGCCGATGAAGGCCGCCTGCCCGAACACGGCGACGGCGAACCAGAGCCGGCCAGCCCAGTTCAGGGCAGCCGCTGCGACGGCAGGTGCGGCGGAAGAGGATGAAGCGATCGACATGGTGGTCCTGATGCGGCCGAAGAGGATGACCCGTGGTGCGGGCCGCCGCCCCCGCCGTCTCGCCGATTTGGAATTCGGCGAGAGATTCTTTCGGCGAACCCTCTCGTTCCGGGGCCGCTGGACAGACGCGCGGAGGCGGAGGCATCCTTGCCGGTGAAGGGAAGATCCGATGGCATCGACGGCGACATTCGGCACGTCCCTGGCGGCGGTCGGACGAGGACTGAGGCCCTGGCGGCCGCGCGGGCGGCTGGCGCTCCACGCCGTTATCGCGACGGCCTCCTTCGTCAGCTACATCCTGGCGCGGCTGCTGGACGGGGACGCGGCGACAGGCTTCCTGGCCATCGGCGTCGGCGCCTGCGGCTGGGCCTGGCTGGTGGCGCGGGCCCTGTTCGATCCGTCCGAGCGCGACGTCGAATGGGCGCCGATCGTCGCTGGGGTGGTGGCCGTGACAGGAGCCATATCGGTGCTGGCGCCGCACGGCATGCTCGGCCGCGTGACCGACAACGCCTATGCGATCAGCGGATCGGCGGCGTTGCTGCTGACTTTCGTGGAGCCCTTTCTGCGATGGCGGCCCGACCTGCCTGCCGTGGAGAAGCGCTTTCGGTACGGCTTCACCGGGATTTACGCCTCGCTGGTCGTGGCCTCAGTGTTGGGGCTGTGGACCGGGAGCGACGGCCCGCACGGGCAAATGCGCGATGACCTGATCAAGGGCGGCTGCGCCGTGATCGGCCTGATCGCCATGTGGGTGGCGGTGCGGTTTCGCCAGCTCCATCCGCACACGGCGACCGCGCCGTCTCGGCGCGCGGCGACGTCCGAGGACGTGATATTGGCGCCTCGGCTAATGCGACTGCTGGTGGACGAGGATCTGGCCGCCCGGCCCGAACTGAAGATCGCTGAAGTGGCCGTGTTGCTGCGCCAGCCCGAATACCGCGTGTCGCAGTGCATCAGCACAGTGCTGGGGTTCGCCAACTTCAATCGCTGGATCAACCACCACCGCATCGCGCGGGCCAAGATCCTGCTGGCCGATCCGGTCGAGCGCCGCTCGATCCTGGAGATCGCCTTCGCCTGCGGTTTCGCCTCGCTGGGGCCGTTCAATCGGGCGTTCCGCGACGAGACGGGGATGACGCCGAGGGGGTATCGGGCAGCCAGCCGGAGCGAGACGAGCTCGCGCTGAAATACCGGACCGCGTCAGGGTCTCATTGTATGGCGGTGCGCGCGTGGTCGAATGTCGGGAAAATC
>Ga0209643_1001743_pt1 | contig 17946 bp, 13 predicted proteins | sample AutmiccBRH37_all_FD_187383 | JGI IMG/M metagenome (GOLD analysis project Ga0209643, IMG submission 187383) | Deep subsurface microbial communities from Mt. Terri, Switzerland - Autotrophic microbial communities BRH/37_all (SPAdes) (version 2) | ecosystem: Environmental > Aquatic > Deep... | reverse complement strand
CCCGGCGCGGATCAAGGCGCTTGTGAAACAGGCCAAGGCGGCCGGCACGCCGGTCACGACGCTGGGACTCGGGCGCGACTATGACGAGGATCTGATGCAGATGATCGCCGAAAGCGGGGGCGGGCGTTACTACTACATCGAGAACCCCGATCAGATGGCACGCATCTTCGCGCTGGAGCTCGACAGCCTCTCGCGGACCGTCGCGAAGGACGCGATTTTGAAGATTGATGTGGAAGGTGCCGAAATTTTAGGCTTTGATGGCGCTTCAGCGCCTCTTGGCGACCTGCACGGTGGAGAAAGTCGTGCGCTGCTTGTGCGCATCCCTGTTAATCCACAATCTATTGGTGTAAAGAAGCTCGGGTCGCTCAAGCTGTCGTATCTGGACGCGGCGACCCAGAAAATACACAATTTCGAAGAACTTCTTGATGTAGAAGTGGTGGATGACGCGGCGAGAGTTTCGGCTGCTGTCAACACGGATGCGGCGGTCGAGGCGGCATTGGCCGAGACCGAGCGGGGGCAGGTCGAGGCGGTAAAGCTTTTCGAGTCGGGCGACAAATCGGGGGCGGAGCAGCGCATGGGCGCGCTTCTGAAGGCGGTCGAAGAACGCCAGTCCGAACTCAAGGACATTCGCCTCGAAAAGAAAATCGAGGCGTTGTCGGTCGAGCGGTCCGACATGACGACGGCGACGCTTGAACCCGACGCAAGTAGTGCGTACCTGAAGCGTAGCAAGCAGCGCCTCTATCAGGCCAAGCAAGGCAACCGGGCGCTTTCTGTCCTGCAGGCTGGCGACAGCGGTTACGAGGTCGAGCAGCTGCAGTCGGCGTTGGCCCAGGCCGGGTACTATCAAGGGCCCGTTGACGGCCAGTACAGTGCGTCCCTCGAAGAATCGGTAAAGGCGTACCAACAGGATCAAAACCTGGGGGCGGACGGTGTTGCCGGCCCCGCAACGATGAAGGAGCTAGGTCTGTACTAGGGAGCGGCGCGGCCGCCCGTGCTCACAATTTGAGCGGGGCGCGCCGGCGAAGCGGAACCTGAGCGGACCCGGTGAAACTAGAGATGGTCGAAATTCGCAACGCGGTGAAGAAGGATGCAGCCGGCATCGCCCGCGTCTACGTGGATTCCTGGCGTGATTCCTATGCCGGGCTGATCCCGGACTGGGTGCTGCTGGGCATGTCCTATCGGCGGCTTGCGCGGGCGTGGGAGCGCGCGATCCGCACCGCCGGCCGCGACGAGGCGATCCTGGTCGCCGATCATCCCCACGACGGCATTATCGGGCTGGGGAGCTGCGGTCCCTCGCGCGACCGCGACCTTGAATTTCGCGGCGAGATTTACACCCTCTACGTCCACCCCAACTACACCGGCCAGGGCGTCGGGAGCGATCTCCTCAAGGCGCTGTTCGAGAAGTTGTCGGCGCAGGGCGCACCGTCAGCCATTATCTGGGCGCTGGCGCAAAACCCGTCGCGCCATTTCTACAAAAACAAGGGCGGTGTGCTCTCCGCCACCCGCCAGGGCCGCCAATGGGGCGTCGCGCTCCACGAGGTCGCCTATGGCTGGCTGAACCTGAAGACCCTCCCGCCGGATCAGTGGTAGCGCGCCAGCTCAGCCCCGCTCCGAGCGACTGGTTCGCGTGACCGCGTAACGGTGAAGCGTGGTCGTGTTCCCGCGTTTCGTGGTCAATCGTAAGGCGCTTCATGACTGTGGAAACTTCGCTGCAGGATTTCACGCATAACGTTTTTAGCCAAAATGGCGAAGACGGAATTCTGGGCGAGGTGTTCAGGCGTCTTGGAATCAATAAGGGCGTCTTTTGCGAGTTCGGCGCGTGGGACGGCAAGCATCTGAGCAATGCCTACGCGCTTTACGAGGCCGGCTGGACAGGTTGGTTTATCGAAGGCGACCGCGCTCGATTTCGCGATCTGATCGTCAACATTGATGCGGCGCGCGCCGAAGCTATGTGCGCATTCGTAGAGCCTGAGGGGCCAAACTCATTGGACGCCCTTCTGCAGGGATCGGATCTCTATAAGCGCGGTACGACCTCGCTCGATCTTCTCTCGATCGATATTGATTCAGATGATTTACGAGTGTGGCGATCCGTCAAGGCGTTCCGCCCGAAAGTCGTTGTCATTGAGTACAACCCGACGATCCCGATCGACGTGTTTTTCGAAAACCCACGCGGGACCGCACAGGGAAACTCGGCCCGTTCCATCTTTGAACAAGCGGTGTTGAGCGAATATGGCCTGATCGGGGCGACTGCGACCAATATGATCTTTCTCGACCGACGGATCAGCACAGATATCTGCCCGTTCCTGTCGCTCACAGACCCGGCGCTCGACCTCGGGTACCGGTTTTTTTTCGGATATGACGGCACTTTGATCCAGCAACGTGTGGGTCGCGGCCATTTACCGCAAACGCGGGAGCTTCTGTCTGTGCCGTGGAACGGCGCGGTCACCTTCGCCCAGCCGGTCGCCAAGCCGTTGCGGCGCCACCGATCAGGCCGTCGCAAGAAGAAGGGTTTTGCGCGGTTTTTCGCGCTCGCAAAGATCGCATTGAGCAATCAGCTGATCTCGCTGAGACGAATTATCAGGACCAGGACGCCGCAGCCCTAAAGGTCGCGCGGCCGCACGAACGCCTTGAGGGTCGCGGTGCCTGGCGCGATGTCGGCCCAGCGCTCGATCGGCAAGGTCAGCACGGTGAGCGCGCCGGTCGGATATTTCTCATCGATCAGATCGCGCCTCGCGCGCTCCTCGGCATCGCCGGGCGGGCGGGCGAGCGCCAGCGCGAGCTGCTCGGTGCCCGGGCTGTGCGAGACGATCAGCACCGACGGCACGTCGGCCTCGATCTCGGCGAGCCGCAGCATCATCGCCTGCGGGTGCGCCAGATAGAGCCGGGGCTCATAGTGGATGTCGGTGACGTCGGGGAGAAACTGCAACAGCGCCGCCAGCGTCTCGCGGGTGCGCTGGGCGGTCGAGCACAAGATCAGGTCCGGCCGGTAACCCGCCTTCTTCATGTACTGACCGAGCTGCTCGGCATTGGCGCGTCCGCGCTCGTTGAGCACGCGGTCGTGATCGTCGAGCTGGGGGTTGTCCCAGGCCGATTTGGCGTGACGCAGAAGAAAGAGTGTTTTCATGGACCCCGGGCGGATTTATGTTACGCGGATAAGCTAAAAGAACACTTGGGCGCGCGCAAACAGGAGATGGCCATGACGATTCTGCTCGGGGACGTCGTTCCCGATTTCGAACAGGACTCCACGGAAGGAAAAATCCACTTCCACGACTGGATCGGCGACCAGTGGGCGGTGTTTTTCAGCCACCCCAAGGACTTCACGCCGGTGTGCACCACCGAGCTGGGTGTCGTCGCCAAGCTCAAAAGCGAGTTCGCCAAACGCAACACCAAGGTCATCGCGGTCTCGGTCGACCCGGTAGAGGACCACAAGCGCTGGGTCGGCGACATCGAGGAGACGCAGGGCGTCGCGGTGAATTTTCCGATCCTCGGCGATCCCGACCGCAAGGTGTCGAACCTTTATGAGATGATCCATCCCAAGGCGGCCGAAAGCGTCACCGTGCGCTCGGTATTTGTCATCGACCACAATAAAAAACTGCGTGCGTCGATCACCTATCCCCCCTCGACGGGACGTAATTTCGAGGAGATTCTGCGCGTCATCGATTCGCTCCAGCTGACCGACAACTACAAGGTCGCGACGCCGGTGAACTGGACCGACGGCGGTGACTGCATCATCGTCCCCTCGATCAAGGATCCCGAGGAGATGAAGCGGCTGTTCCCCAAAGGCTGGAAGGAATTGAAGCCATATCTGCGGGTGACGCCCCAGCCCAATAAGTAGGGGTGCCGCGGCGACGATGAGCGAAACCGCCCGGTATCCGCAGCCGGAGAAATGGCGCCTCGTGGCGGGCTTTGCGCTGACGCCCCTGATGGTGCCGTTTCTCGCGTTCTGCAATTCGCTGGCGGTGTCGGGTTTGCGGCTGGAAAATTTCGAGCACGCGGCTGGGATCGCACGAACCTGCTACGTCCCGGCGCTGTGCCTCGGGTTGCCGCTTTATCTTCTCGTCCACCGGCTCGTTTTTCTGTCCTGGTGGGTGTGCATGCTGGCGGCCGGGGCAGTGGGGGGTGCCGTGGGGTTGGTCCTCGACCTCGCACTCAACAGCTATGTCAGCCAGCCGCTTGCGACCCGCGCGCTGATCTATCTCGCAACTGTCGGGGCGGGCGCGATCCATGGACTCGTGTTCTGGTTGATCGTCGTCTTTCGCGACAGGTCGTTTTCCACCACAGCGCCCAAGGAAAACCTAGGAGGCGCGGGCGGCGAGTAGCCCTTCGAGCGTCTCGATGCGGTCGGCCTCGCCGGGCGGCTTGTCCCAGCGCAGGCGGTTGATGCGCGGAAAGCGCATCGCGAGGCCGGACTTGTGGCGCGGCGAACGTTGCAGCCCCTCGAACGCGACCTCGAACACGAGCCCGGTATCGCCGGTATGCGTGACCTCGACCACCGGGCCGTAGCGGTTGATCGCGTTCTCGCGCACGAAGCGGTCGATGCGCGCAAGCTCATCGTCTGTGAATCCGAAATAGGCCTTGCCGACCGGCACCAGCTCGCCGCCGCGCCACACACCGAACGTGTAATCGGAATAGAACGACGAGCGCTTGCCGTGGCCGCGCTGGGCATACATCAGCACCGCGTCGACGAGATAGGGGTCGCGCTTCCACTTGTACCAATGCCCGCGCACGCGCCCCGCAAGATAGGCGCTGTCCCAGCGTTTGAGCATAACCCCCTCGATGGCGTCGTGAGGCGGGTTCTCGCGTGCGCGGGCCAGAGCTTCGAAATCGGCGAACGGCACGAGCGGCGAGAGCGTCAGGCGCGGGTTTTGCGCGCCCGCGACCAGCGCTTCGAGGCGTGCGCGCCGCTCCGTGTAGGGCAGGCCGCGCAGGTCCGTGTCGCCCTCGAACAGGAGATCATACGCCATCAGCCCGGCCGGAAATTTCGTCAGGTGCGTGCGGGTCACGGTTTTCCGGTTGAGGCGTTGCTGAAGATCCGTGAACGGACGAACCGTTCCCTCGATCATCACCAGAAGCTCGCCATCGATGACGCCGGAAAAATCGAGTGCGTCGGCAAGATCGGGAAACGCGCTCGCAATCTCCTCGCCGTTGCGCGAAAAGAGCCGTGCGTCGCCCGTCTGGCGCGCCGCCTGAATGCGGATGCCGTCCCATTTCCATTCCGCCGCAAAATCTTCGGGCGTGATCAGCTCGTGCTCACGCTGTTCGAGCGCGTGGGAAAGCATGACGGGGCGGAAGGGGAGAGTGTGGGCGATATCGGGCAACGGGCCCGTCCCTTGCGCCCATTTGAAGAGGTCGGTGTAGGGCGGTGCGAGGCCGTGCCAGACCTCCTCGATCTCCTCGACGGTGCGTGTGCCGAGCATCGCGACGGCGGATTTGGCGAGCCGCGCCGAGACGCCGACACGCAGCGCGCCGGTCATCATCTTGAGCAGCGCCCAGCGCCCCGTCGGATCGAGATCGTCGAGCAAGCTGGCGACAAGCGCGGGAATTTCGTCCTTCGCGGCGTCCTGTAATTCCAGCACAACGTCGCCCAGCGCAGGCGACGGCGCATTGCGCCCCGGCGATGCACGGGAGTGCCAGGTCAGCGCAATGGTCTCCGCCAGATCGCCGACAAAGTCGTAGGACCACGCAAACAGCTGCGGATCGGTGCGCGCCTCGATCAGCGCGCGCAGCATCGCCGGCTTGGCATGGGGAAAATCGAGCGTGCCGGTCAGCGCGGCGAGCGCGAAGCCGCGTGCGGGATCGTCCGTGCGCTTAAGGTAATCCGCGATCAGCGCCAGCTTCTCGTTGCGCTGCGGCTCATAGCTCAGGCGGTCGAGCAGCTCGGCGAAGGCTTTCACGCCGCGTCCTCGTCATCGCCATAGCCGGTCAGCGAGAGCGGCCGCGCGCGGCGCCCCTGCAAGGCGGCCCAGTGCACCAGCGCGTCCTCGTTGCCATGGGTGACCCAGATCTGCGCGGGTGCAAGTTCGCTCAGCGTTTCCGTCAGTTCGTCCCAGTCGGCGTGATCGGAAATCACCAGCGGCAGCTCGACGCCGATCTGGCGGGCGCGGGCGCGGATCCGCATCCACCCCGAGGCATAGGCGCGCACGGCGTGACCGAGCCGTCGCGACCAGCGGTCGTTGAGCGCCGAGGGCGGGGCAATCACGATTGCGCCCGCGAGCCCTTCCTTTTTGGCTTCGCTCAGAGGCCGCAGCGCCCCCAGTGCGACGCCGTGATGCTCGTAGACGCGATTGATACGCTCCAGCGCGCCGTGCACGTAGATCGGCGCGTCGTGGCCGGCTTCGCGCAGCATCGCGATGACGCGCTGCGCCTTGCCGAGCGAATAGGCGCCCACAAGATGCGCCTTGTCATGGAAGAGGTCGCGGGAGGCGATCAGCTTGGCGATCTCCTCGCCCGCGGGCGGGTGGCGGAAGACCGGCAGCCCGAACGTCGCTTCGGTGATGAAGACGTCGCACGCCACCGGCTCAAAGAGCACGCAGGTCGGATCGCGGCGGCGCTTGTAGTCGCCCGAAACCACCATGCGAAGCCCGCCATGCTCGACCAGAACCTGCGCGCTGCCCAGCACGTGGCCGGCGGGATAAAGCGTGACCGCGACGCCCTTGTGAAGCACCCGCGTACCGTAAGGCGAGGGCTGGCGCGCGGCGGTGAACTCCTGCCCGTAACGCGCTGCCATGATGTCGAGCGTGGCCGGCGTCGCCAGCACCGCGCCATGCCCGGCGCGGGCGTGATCGGCATGGCCGTGGGTGACGACGGCGAACGGCACCGCGCGGGTCGGATCGATGTAAAAATCGCCCGGCGGGCAGTAAAGCCCCTTGGGCGTCGGGGTGAGCAGGTCTTCAGGGCGCATGGTCATGGAGAGAATATAGGGCGTCTCGCGCTATAGTCCTCCCCGCATGGACACAAAAGTGGATGCCGGGGGCGCCTTGCCGCCCCTCTTTGCCGCCTGGTTCGCGGCGCGCGGCTGGACTCCGCGCGTCCATCAGCTTGCGCTGCTCGCCAGAGTGCAGGCCGGGCGCTCGGCGCTGGTGGTGGCACCGACCGGCGGCGGCAAGACGCTCGCCGGATTCCTGCCCAGCCTCGTCGATCTGGCCGAGCACGGCCACCGCGGGCTGCACACGCTCTATATTTCGCCGCTTAAAGCGCTCGCGGTCGACGTCGCGCGCAACCTTGAAACGCCGGTGCGTGAGATGGCGCTCGGCGTGACGATCGAGACGCGCACCGGCGACACCTCCGCCCACAAGCGCCAGCGCCAGCGCACCGCGCCGCCGGACATTCTGCTCACCACGCCCGAACAGCTCGCGCTGCTGCTCGCCTATCCCGACAGCGCGAAGCTGTTCGAGACGCTGCGCTACGTGGTGCTCGATGAGTTGCACGCGCTCGAACCCAACAAGCGCGGAGATCTGCTCAGTCTTGGACTTGCGCGCCTGGCGACGCTCGCACCACACCATCTGCGCATCGGTCTGTCGGCGACGGTGGCCGACCCGGCGCGTCTCACCCGCTATCTCGACAGCGTCCATCCCGCCGATCTCGTCGAAGGCCCGAAAGGCGCGACGCCTGCGGTAACGATTCTCGCGAGCGACGAGCGCGTGCCGTGGTCCGGGCACTCCTCGCGCCACGCGATGGGCGATGTCATGAACGCGATCCGCGCCAATCGTACCGTGCTTGTCTTCGTCAACACGCGCAGCCAGGCCGAGTTCGTGTTTCAGGAATTGTGGAAGCTCAACGACGACGCGTTGCCGATTGCGCTTCATCACGGCTCGCTCAGCCCCGAGCAGCGCCGCAAGGTGGAAGCCGCGATGGCGGCGGCCACACTGCGCGCGGTGGTGTGCACGTCGACGCTCGATCTCGGCATCGACTGGGGCGCAGTCGATCTTGTCATTCATGTCGGCGCGCCCAAGGGCGCAAGCCGGCTGCTGCAGCGAATCGGACGTGCCAATCACCGTCTCGACGAACCGAGCCGCGCCCTCCTGGTGCCCTCCAATCGCTTCGAGGTGCTCGAATGCGAAGCGGCGCGCGAGGCAGCGATCGCCGGAACGCTTGACGGCCCGCGCCCGCGCGACGGTGCGCTCGATGTGCTTGCGCAGCATGTGCTGGGCGTGGCCTGCGCCGGACCGTTTGCACCGGATCGGCTTTATGACGAGATTCGCCACGCGGCGCCGTACCACACTCTGGCCCGCGACGACTTCGACAGGGTCGTCGACTTCGTCGCGACCGGCGGCTACGCGCTCAAGGCCTATGAGCAATACAAGCGCCTGCGCCCCGCCGGCGACGGGCTGCTGCGTCTTGCCCACCCCAAGCTTGCGCAGCAATACCGCATGAATGTCGGCACCATCGTCGAGGAACCGATGGTCAAGATCCGCCTGGTGCGCCGCCGTCCGCAATCGGGTGCCGCGCTGCGCGGCGGCTATGTGCTGGGACAACTGGAGGAATATTTCATCGAGCAGATGACGCCCGGCGACACGTTCCTGTTTGCAGGCCAGGTGTTGCGCTTCGAGGGCCTGGTGGAAACAGATGCTCTGGTGACGCGTACGCAAAGCGACGCGCCCGCGATCCCCGCCTATATGGGCGGAAAGTTTCCGCTCTCGACCTATCTTGCGGCGCGGGTGCGCGAGATGGTCGCCAATCCAAAAGCCGTGGCGCTGCCGCCCGCGGTCGACGAGTGGCTCGCGCTTCAGAAAGCCAAGTCACTTCTTCCGCGTGCAGATCAATTACTGGTCGAGACCTTTCCGCGCGGAAGCCGCTATTATCTCGTGTGTTATCCCTTCGAGGGCCGTCTCGCGCACCAGACGCTGGGGATGCTGCTGACGCGCCGCCTCGAGCGCCTGTCGATGCGCCCCATGGGATTTGTCGCCAACGAGTATGCGCTCGCGGTGTGGGCGCTGCGCGACATGGGCGCGCTCAATATGGGCAGGCTGTTCGACAAGGACATGCTGGGCGACGATCTGGAAAGCTGGCTTGCGGAATCGGCCCTTCTCAAACGCACGTTTCGCACCTGCGCGATCATTGCCGGCCTGATTCCGCGCCGCTTTCCCGGTCAGGAGAAATCGGGACGCCAGCTCACCGTCTCGTCCGATCTCATCTACGACGTGCTGCGCACCCATGAGCCCGATCATATTCTCCTCGAGGCAACCTATGAGGATGCCGCAAGCGGGATGCTCGACATCGCGCGGTTGTCCGACATGCTGAACCGGATCGCGGGGCACATCGTGCTCAAGCGTCTGGCGCGCATTTCACCGCTCGCCGTGCCGGTGATGCTCGAGATCGGGAAAGAACCGATTTACGGCTCGGGCGACGACGCGCTGCTCGCAGATGCAGCGGAGGCGATGGCGAAAGAAGCGATGGACGAATCGTCCTGACGCCGCTATCTCTCGTCGCCTGATGAAGAGCGAATCCACACCGCGTCGTGCGCATCACGACATTACAATTGCCGGTACGCGCCTCGCCCCCGACCGCTCGGGCGCGTTGTGGTGGGCGAGCGAACGCACGCTCGTTGTTGCCGACATGCATCTTGAAAAGGGTTCGTCCTACGCGCGCCGTAATGTGCTCCTGCCGCCATACGACAGCCGCGCGACGCTCGACAAGCTTGCCGCGGTCTGCGAGCGCTACAACCCGGGACGGGTGGTCGCGCTCGGCGACAGCTTTCACGATGTGAGCGCGCCCGCGCGGCTCGATGCGCAGTCCGCCGCGCTGCTCAAGCACCTCACCGCGCGGCACGATTTCATCTGGATTGTCGGCAACCACGATCCCGAGCGGCCGGACGTGTTCGGCGGCACCGCGATCAGCGAGATGCAGATCGGGCCGTTGACGTTGCGCCACATTCCCGGTGGGCCGGGCTTCGAGCTTGCCGGGCATCTACATCCGTGTGCCAGCGTCACGGTGCGCGGACGGCGCATGCGGCGCCGGTGCTTCATTGCCGATGGACTGCGCTGCGTGCTGCCCGCGTTCGGTGCCTATACCGGCGGCCTCGATGTGTTTGACGATGCGTTCGGTGGGCTGTTCGCGCAGGGTGCATCCACATGGCTGATCGGCACGGAGGCGGTGCACCGTCTGGCGCTGCATCGCCTCGCGCGCGGTGCTGCGTAAATCTTCGCTTTCTAGACTTTCCGGAACATCGCGGAAGCGCCGAAGCCGGCTGCCACCATCAGCACGATTGCGGCAAGGCCGTAGAGCACCGGATTGGTCATGGCGTGCTTGTAGGCCCAGCGCTCGAAACCGGATTTGCGCAAATAGAAATACTGGACCTGCGGCGTCGAGGGGACGATAACGCCTTCCTGCATCAAGAACACCTTGACCTCGTAGGTGCCGACCGGCGCATCCGGCGGCAGGGGAATTTTGAGCGAGAACAGCGTGTTCCCGGAGATGTGAATGCCCTGCCCACGGGCAGTGCCTTTCACCGGTGGGCCGGTCAGATCGGTGTAAAGACCGGCTTCTGTTTTCAGGCCGACCAGCGCATCGCGCAGCCCCTTAGCTTCGCCGGGCGTCGCAGAGGCCGGTTGAAGCGCGAGATGGCGCAGGCCGATGCCTTGGTCGTCGAGCGCGTCGGGCGGCGCAATGTCCTCAAGCGCGGCGGTGGCTGCGGCCAGATAGTAGCTCGGGATGTTCTTGAAGTTCGCCGAGGCGACATTCATCCAGATCGCGCCGACGCGTCCCTTGCGGCGAATGATGGCATCCTGGGGAGGTCCGGTCACGACGACGGCAATGTCGGCGCGTGCAGGTTTGGGCGGACGATTGGGCTGGGTGGCCTGACCCAGAACGGGAAGGCTGTAGCGTTCAATCGCGCCGAACAGAATGATCTGCGAGCCGGTGAAGTCGGTGCTGATGCGCACGACATTTTGCGACAGCGCGGTCACGAGCCCGTCGGCGCGGCACGGCACGCTCAGCAGCGCCAGCGCGGCCGTCATCAGGACACACACGCGGCGTACGTTTCTCATGGCTCCCCCACCGCCATCGTGGAGAGCGAGAAGATCTCGTCCGGCTGCACCGTGAGCCCGTAAGCAAGCCGGATCGCGATGACCAGCACGATCACCGCCAGCATGGCGCGCAATTGCTCGCCGCTCAGCTTGACGCCGAACCGCGCCCCCGCCTGCGCGCCGATCACGCCGCCGACGGCGAGCAGGCCCGACAGCACCACGTCAACCGACTTGGTGCCCACCGCGTGCAGCAATGTCGCCGACGCGGTGACGAAAATGATCTGGAAAAGCGAGGTGCCGATCACCACGCTGGTCGGCATCTGGAGCAGGTAGATCATCGCCGGCACCAGCACAAAGCCGCCGCCGACGCCCATGACGGTGGTCATCAGCCCGACCAGGAAGCCCAGCACGCCGGGGCCGATCACACTGATATAGAGGCGCGAGCGGCGAAAGCGCATGCGCAGCGGGAGATGATGGATCCACAAATGCTGCCCGCTCTTGGGCGCCGGGCTCGGCTCGCCGCGCCGCGCGCGCAAGATCACGCCGACACTCTCATAAAGCATCAAACCGCCGACCGTGCTCAGCAGCACCACATAGGAGAGCGCAATCACCAGTCCCGATTGACCCGATCGCTCCAGGTATTTGAAAATCAGGATGCCGATCAGCGCGCCCGCGATTCCACCGGCGGTCAGGATGCCGCCCATCTTGAAATCGACCTGCTTGCGACGCCAATGCGCGACCACCCCCGACACTGAAGAGGCGATGATCTGGTTCGCCGTCGAGGCGACCGCGACCGTCGGCGGAATGCCGGTAAAGATCAACAGAGGTGTCAGAACGAAACCGCCGCCAACGCCGAACAGGCCGGACAGGAATCCGACAGCGCCACCCATGCCCAGGATAAGCAGGATGTTCACCGACATCTCGGCGATGGGGAGGTAAATCTGCATAAGACGGTGTCCAGCCCCTCGACTGGCTCCGTGATCAAAACGCTGCCAAATTCCCCGAAATCCGTTTTCCCTGCCGGATCGCGAGGTTCGGTCCGGCGGGACAACGGCTTTATGGTACGCGTTGGGCCGCTGCCCGATCGAATGACCACATACGCCGGGACCAGGAAGCGGGCCGATTGAGCCGCAACGACCGTGAAACGATTTCGTTCTGTCGGGAGATTGCGTTTCGTCCCGGTGCTATCACAACGCCCGGCGGACGCCTAGCCGCATCCACACAAAAAGCGATTATCCCTGAATGCGATCCTTGGCGAGCGCCTCTGCGCGCGCCCGCGTCACCGGATCGAAGCCCTGCGCCAGGCGATCGCGCTCGGCTGCGGCCGCCTCATCGCCGCGCGAAGCCGCAGCGGCAAACCATGCATAGGCCTCCGCCGTATCCTGCCCGACCCCGAGACCGCGCGAATAGAGCATCGCAAGATTGTACTGTGCGTCGGCGTAGCCTTTGCGTGCTGCTTTGGTGAACCAGTCGGCGGCGCGCACATAGGCTTCCGGCATCCCGAGGCGGGCTTCCATCATACCGAGATTGAACGCGGCGCCCGCATGCCCCCGAGATGCGGCCTCTTCGTACCAGCGGCGCGCAGCGGAGGTGTCCGTCTTGACGCCCTGGCCGGTCTCATAAAGGCGGCCCAGCGTGAATTGCGCTTCGGGGTCGCCCAGCATCGCGGCCTGCGTGACTTTTTCGGCGGCCCTGGCGCGCTGCTCGGGTGTCGCGGCAGCGCGCACATCGGCAATCGCGGACGTCGAAAGGCTGGCGAGTTCCTCATTCGAGGCTGGGGCGGGCGGCGCAATGAACGCGGAGTCATCCTCAGGCGTCGGGAGCGGCACGGCTTCGGGCGGCGCGGCGCTGGGCGTCAGGGGAACGGTGACGGCCGTGTCTGCGGCGCTCTCTTCGCCGGCCGGAGCGCGCTCGTAGGCGAATGACGAGCGATCCGACAGCAGGCTCTCGATCACGCCGGGACGATCGGCCGTCGCGGATTTCTTGGGGCTGGTCAACCAAAGCGCCGCGACCCCGGCAGCGATCACAGCAAGCGCCACGCCCACCGCAAGCGCGATCTTGGGCGAGCGGCCCGCCGACAACCGGCGCGAGACGTCGCGCTCCTTTTTGCTTCCGCTGTCGAAAATCGGGAGCGCCGAGTCCTCGACCGAAAAGGTGGCATCGACCGCGTCGTCGTCGTGATCGGAATCGTCCGCGTCGTAACCCCCGCGTGCACGCGCCGCTTCGCGCGCCGCCGCGAGCAATGCGCCGACGGGATCGCGGTCGATGGTTGCCTTGTCGCTGTCGTCCGCGACGGCGGGTGCGCTCTCCGCGGCGTCCGCGACCTCATCGAGGATCATGGGCGGGTCTTCGACCGGCTCCTCCTCGAAGTCTTCTTCGGCCGCTGCCCTTTCCTCAGGGTCCGGCGCTTCGATGCGGTCGCGCGCGCCGAGGCCGCGCGACTGCGCGGCCAGCGCGGAAAAAAGGTTGCGCTTGGTGGCCGCGGGGTCCTCGAACCCCGGTTCGAAGCGCGACTTGGATGCCGGTTCACCGGGTTCGTCGACCAGCGGCGGCAGCGGTGCCTGGCCCGCTTCGAGCGACTCAAGACGGCGGCGGGTGTCGTCGACGGCATGCATCATCGAAAAGCGTGACGCGCGGAATTCGGTATCGCCCTGCTCAAGCCGCTCGGTGACTTCCGACAGGCGCTCCTCGAGTGCCCCGCTGGTGTCCGCAATGCGCTTGCTCATGTCCTCGACAGCTTGATGCAGAGCGGCGAGGGGCTCTTCCACCTGCTGCGTGTGACGCCGATCAGTGTCGGCGAGGCGTTCGGCGAGCGCGCGGAGTGTTTTTTCCATCGCGATATGGCTGCGCTCGCGGCGCGATTCGACGACCTCGAACTGGCGCGTGACCGCGTTGACCATCTGTTCGAGGCGCTGGATCGATTCCGCCTCGCCCGCGCCGTCGCGGGTGAGCACCTCTTCGAGGCGTTCGGACAGGCCGTCGATCTTCGACTCGAAGCTCTCGATGCGCGCATCGAACCGAGCGTTCCGCTCGTTATGGCGACGCTCGCCCTCGACGACGCGGCCCATCACACTGCTCAGCGCCTGCTGAAAGGTGGTGGCGGCGCTGCGCGCATCGCGGCCGACGGCCTCAAGGCGGCCGTCCATCGCCTGGAAACGGCGTTCCAGCGAGTCGATCAGTTTGCTGTCGGGGGATTTGCCCGCGGCCGGCGGCGCCGGTTTCTTGGCAAGCTCTTCAAGAAGCTGTGCCACCTCCTGCCGTCCGTGATCCTGGCGCTCCTCCAGATCGCTGTAGCGATTGGCGATCATGCCCAGTTCTTTGGCCAGCCGGTCGAAACGGCGCTTGGACTCGGCTTCAAGCTGGGCCAGGCGCGGTTCCAGAGTGTTCGGCGCGGCTGCAACCTGCCCCTGCGGCGGCACACGACTAGCGAGCATTTCAAGCGCGTGCTCAAGATGCTCGATGGCGGCGTTTTGATGATTTTCGAGCGCGTCGAGCCGGTTCAGGACGGTCGTCAGCTCGGCGGTGTCGGCTTCGGTGTTCTGCGGGTCGGCAGCAATCGCCAGCTGGCTGCGCGCAGATGCCACCTCCTCGCCCGACTGCTGGACGACGTGATTGAGCCATTGGCCCAGCGTCATACCGGCGCGGCGCGCGGCAGCCTTCGCCGCTTCACGCGTTTCGTGCTCGACGCCTTTCACGCTCCAGGGTATGGCGGGTTTCATAAGGACGGGGGACCTGCTGACATTGGCGACTCACTCTATGCAGCAATAGATATTGTGTAAAGAACGGCCCTACCCGCTAGGGGTCGTGTTTTTTTCCACAGGGCTCCGCGTAGGACCCGCCTGACTGCGCTCCCGATTCCCCACAGCACGCCAAAATTGTTAAAAAAGGATTACCAGGACAGGGGTTACCGGCCCTACGCTTGCGCGCGCGCCATGCCGGTCCTACTTAGAAAGTGAGCGGGAGTATCCGTGGCGCGGTGCCGCGTGAGGACCGGCTTGGTATGTCGCGGGGTTCCAACGGCCTGTCTGTACGCTGTGGCGCACAGCGCTGATTCGCGGAACACCGGGCCCAGCTTTGAGGATTTCGTGAACCTGTTGGCATATAATGTCATTAATGTGCGCCTGAGTGCCCCCCAGCGCGCGAAAGAATAGAGGCCCCGACGCCATGCCGAGCTACACAGCCCCTCTGGATGACATCCGGTTCCTGTTGCACGACCATCTCGACCTGACGCGCTACAACGAGCTGCGCGGATTTCCCGATGCGTCGCCCGATGTGGTGGATGCGATCCTGGAGGAGGGCGCCAAGCTTGCACAGGATGTTCTGCAACCGCTCAACCGGGTCGGCGATACTCAGGGCTGCAGCCTCGAAAACGGCGTGGTGCGCACGCCGGACGGCTTCAAGGCCGCCTACGAGACCTATACACAGGGCGGCTGGATAGGGCTCTCGGGGGATCCCGAGTATGGCGGCCAGGGTCTGCCCGCCGTGCTCTCGCTCGCGGTCGGCGAAATGATGTCGTCCGCCAACATGGCGTTCTCGATGTATCCCGGGCTGAGTCACGGTGCCTATTCCGCGCTCCACCAGCACGGGACGCCGGAGCAGAAAACGCGCTACCTCCCGAAGCTGATCTCGGGTGAATGGTCGGGCACTATGAATCTGACCGAGCCGCATTGCGGCACCGACCTCGGCCTGATCAAGACCAAGGCCGCCCCGCAGGAGGACGGCAGCTACAAGATTTCCGGCACCAAGATTTTCATCTCCGCCGGCGAGCACGACCTGACCTCGAACATCATTCATCTGGTGCTGGCGCGGTTGCCGGACGCGCCGGAGGGCACGCGCGGCATTTCGCTGTTCGTGGTGCCCAAGGTTCTCGTCAACGAGGATGGTTCGCTGGGCGCGCGCAACGGCGTTGCCTGCGGATCGATCGAGCACAAGATGGGCATTCACGGCAACGCGACCTGCCTCCTCAACTATGACGAGGCGGTGGGCTGGCTGGTGGGCGAACCCAACAAGGGTCTGCGCGCGATGTTCACGATGATGAACGAGGCGCGCATCGGCGTTGCGATGCAAGGTCTGGCGCAGTCGGAGCCGGCTTACCAAAACGCCGCGATCTACGCGCGCGACCGCCTGCAGGGTCGCTCGCTCACCGGTGCCAAGGCGCCCGACAAGCCGGCCGACCCGATCATCGTTCACCCCGATGTGCGGCGAATGCTGATGAGCCAGCGTGCGCTCAACGAGGGCGGGCGGGCGTTGCTGTATTGGCTTGCGCTGCAGGGCGACATCGCTTCGCGCGCGCAGGATGCGAAGGCACGCGAAGCGGCTGACGATCTGATGGGGCTGCTGACGCCGGTGCTCAAGAGCTACCTGACCGAGCAGGGCTTTGCCGCCTGTGTCGACGCCCAGCAGGTTTTTGGCGGGCACGGCTATATCGCCGAGTGGGGCATGGAACAGTTCGTGCGCGATGCGCGGATCGCGATGATCTACGAAGGTGCCAACGGCATCCAGGCGCTCGATCTGGTCGGACGCAAGCTGCCCGCCAATGGCGGGCGCGCCGTTTTCGCGTTTTTCGGGCTGATCGACCGCGCCCTCAAGGACAGCGAGGGCGACGAAACCCTCAAGCCGTGGCGCGAGGGCCTTGTGGCAGCCCGCGGCGATCTAGAGGCGGCAACCCAGTGGCTGATGGCCAATGCGATGGCCAATCCCGACGAGGCGGGCGGCGCGGCGATGGACTATCTCCACCTGACGGCCTTGACCGCGCTGTCCTATATGTGGCTCGGCATGGTCCGCACCGCGGTGGCCAAGCAGGCCGGCGGCGGCGCCGTCGGCGCGGCCTTTTATGAGAACAAGCTTAAAACCGCCCGTTTTTTCCTCGACCGGGTCCTGCCCGAGCGCACTATGCGCCTGGCGCGGGTCAAGGCGGGCGCGGGCAATCTTCTGGCCCTTGCGGCCGATGCGTTCTAGGGCGCGTCACGGCGTGACGAGGGCGTGAAAATGTGCAATTATGGCGCCGTTCTGTGGCGTAGCGTAAGATAAGGGCTGGGTATTGAAGAGCATTCGCAGGGCAATTGCGGGCGGTCTGCTGGGTGCTGTTTTGTGCGCCGGCAGTGTCGTGGGCGCATGGGCCTGCGCCGTTCCCGCTGCCGGCAATGATGTCACCGTCACGTCGGGCGGGCTCTCGCTCACGGTCCATGTCGCGGGCTCCGGGCCGCCCGTGCTGTTCATCCCCTCGATCGGGCGCGACGTCACCGACTTCAACGATCTTGCAACCCGTGTCGCGGCGGGCGGGTTCCTTGTGATCATGCCGTCGCCGCGCGGCGTCCGCAGCAATCTTGGCAGCTTGGCGACTGCCGATCTCAATGATCTTGCCGACGACGCGCTCACGGTCACGCGCGCGCTGTGCGGTGACGAGCCGGCGACCTTTGTCGGGCAGTCCTATGGCAGCCGCATCGCGCGGCTTGCCGCCGTGCGCGACGGCGCGCGCATTGCCAGTATCGTGCTGCTCGGCGCCGACGACGGCCAGCCGGTGGCGGACGATTTGCGCGCCGCGATGAGCAATGCGGTCGCGCAGGGCATCCGCTCGGAACGTTCGCGCCTGGAAGGTTTGCAGACCGCGTTTTTCGCCAAGGGCAACGACGCGCAGGCATGGCTCAAGGGCTGGTCGCCGCTTGCGGCCGCGGCGCAGAACCGCGCGGGCAAGCGCGTCGATATCAATGCCTGGCTCACGGGAGGCGGCGACGAGCCGGTCCTGCTGGTCCATGGCGCCGAGGACCCCGTTCAGCCGCCGGAGGCGGATGCGGCACTGGCCGCGCTGATCGGTCCGCGCGCACGCGCCGTGACGATCCCTCAGGCCAGCCACGCGCTGCTTCCCGAACAACCCGAAGCGCTGGGCGCTGTGGTGCTGGCATTCCTGCGCGGCGGAAACCCGGCCGACCCGGCATTGATCGAGCCTTTGATCCGCAATCGCCAGGGCAAGGTTGCCGACTGC